>Ga0315281_10000888_pt1 | contig 43203 bp, 37 predicted proteins | sample YL17G07_0_MG_FD_204540 | JGI IMG/M metagenome (GOLD analysis project Ga0315281, IMG submission 204540) | Sediment microbial communities from Yellowstone Lake, YNP, Wyoming, USA - YL17G07_0 | ecosystem: Environmental > Aquatic > Freshwater > Lake > Sediment | place: USA: Wyoming | collected...
TCCCGCCAACTGGCGGTCTAACTCAACCTCCTGCTCCAACCCAACCCAACGATCCGCCTTTTTTTGGCCAGCCACCAATCACTCCACCCCCAAAAATTCCAGCCAGTCCAGCTGCCGCTGCTACCCCAACTGCTGTTTACGCTAATGACAACGTTCCTCTCAACCCACCCGGTCATCTTTTGCGCAATACCTTTCTGACATTTTTTGCACTTTTTCTAATTACTGCCAGTGTTTTATCCTGTGGTCTTTATGCTGCTTACACCAACTACATCATTCTTCCTTTGCCCCAAGTAACCAGACCCGTTTTTGACAAGTTACTCCTCGCCTCACCTATTCCGAAACCGGATCGTTTAATTTTGGATCAGATGTTTAACGTCATGGCTAAAACAAAAACTGCTCATCACGACTCAAATCTGGAAATCGATGTTAAAAACGCCAGTCAAGATTATAAAGTTGCCTTTGCGATGGCCGGACCCCTAGATTTTCAACAACAGGAAGTAAAACGTTCAGAAGCCCACGCTTCGGCAAAAATAGAAATGGAAGGTTTGAGTTTCTCCTTTACCGGTGATGTCAAAACCATCGGCAGTGACTTCTATTTTCAAATAACTGAATTTCCAGGCAGTGGTTTTCTCGACCCAGGACAATTCAAAAATCAATGGTTTGTCATCCATCCAAATGAGGAAATGAAGAAACAAGTTCAAGCCCAAGATTTTAAATTTGATAAAACCAGCCAAGTGGTAAAAGATGAATTTTCCAAAATCAACGAATGGTCAAAATCATTTGATGATCAAAAAGATACCTACCACTTTCGCCTTTCTCCTCCGCAGAGTTTACTCAAATCAATCACTGATTCTTTCTACCAGGAAATGATTGAACAAGCAGGAAAAGATAATTTAGAAACTCAGACCAAAACTGACCAAGACCTTCAAGAATTTAAAAAGATTTTGGATAACATTAATAATAATCTTATCTTTGACTTGTTTATCAACAAAACTTCATATCGGCTGGAAAAACTAGAGAGTCGTTCAAATTTTACTCTTGATATGCCCTCAACTTTACCCTCATCCCCGATTTCAACCCTGCAGGTTGAAAGACCAAAAGTAATTCTTAAGCTGACTAGCACTCTATCCGATTTTGACCAAAAAATTGTAATTGACATTCCCAAAGATGCTAAAGATTTTGAAGAAGTGACCAAGGAATTTACTACCGAAACACCCAGCAGTCTGCTGCCAGAAACCCTCAAGCCATCACCAGTCCTTGGCTGGCGAATCCAGCGAGATTGGAATCCGAAACTTTCCGACCTTTTCAAAAATTTGTTTGCCCAACCGAAAAACTAGGGATTGACAGCCAAATTATTTTGCGTCAATAATAAGACTAAGATCGTAAAATTAACACGGGGTGTTTAAGGGCTTTGGTTGCTTTCCTCAACAGCATTTTTGCTAAGGAGGATGAAAAACCAAGTACACCCCAAGCGAGTTTCGGTCGTTATCCCTGCCTACAATAAAGGTAGTTCACTCTTCCCCACTCTTGATCAACTTATTCAACAATTGCAGCTCACTGGTCTTGATTTTGAGATTGCCATTGTCAACGATGGTTCAACTGACAACACGCTTGAGGAGGCAATTCGAGTTAAAAGATTCAACGGCAACTCGGAAAACATCAAAATTTATCATTATCCCCAAAACCAAGGTAAGGGTTTTGCTCTGGCTTATGGGTTTTCGAAAACAACCGGCGATTTGGTAGCTTTTTGTGACGCTGATTTGGATCTGCCGCCGGTTAATCTGAGGGTTGCCCTGGCTTATTTTGACCAAGAAAAAGCTGATATCGTCGTCGGTTCAAAAAGACACCCTGATTCTCGGGTTAATTACCCAATCATTCGCCGCCTCTTGAGCCTTGGTTATCAAATCGCAATTAGGTTTCTTTTTAACCTCAATGTTCGCGATACTCAGTGCGGTCTGAAGGTTTTCAAAAGAGAGATCTTGGAGAAGATTTTGCCAAAATTGGTGGTCAAAGCCTTCGCTTTTGATCTTGAGCTTTTAGTAGTCGCCAAGCAGTATGGCTTTTTAAATATCGCCGAATCTCCGATTGAACTTGATTACAAATTTAACAGCACCATCTCACTAAAAACTGCCAAAAATATTCTTCAAGATACGACCGCAATTTTTTACCGCAAGTCAATCCTTAACTACTACGCCGAACCAAAAGGTTTAGTGCTCAGGCGTTTGGCGATAGGAAACCCTGTATAGTTCTTCGATTTGACATCTTAATCTTTAGGTTTTTACTGATATAATTGGCGTAAATTCTCCGCTAACATTATGAAAATATTAATCTTCAATTGGCGGGATATTAAAAGTCCTGACTTTGGTGGGGCTGAAGTGACCACTTATGAACTTGCTAGAAGATGGGTTAAGTGGGGCCACCAAGTAACCTGGTTTTCCTCAAAATTCAAAAACTGCAAAGAAAAAGAAACCGTTGAAGGCATAAAAATAATCCGCCAAGGCTCCCTTTTCACAGTTCACCTAAAAGCTTTCTTTTTTTATAAGAAGCATTTCAAGAGCAAATTTGACATCATTATTGACCAAGTGCATGGGATTCCTTTTTTCACCCCACTTTATGTTAAAGAACCAAAAATTGCCTATATTCACGAAGTTGCTGGAAAAATCTGGTTCTGGGAATGGCCGTTATCAATTGCATTGCTCGGATTCCTAAGTGATTTTATAATTTTCAGGCTTTTTTATCGAAAAACAAAATTTATAACGATCTCACAAACAACTGCCATGGATTTAGAAAGTGTTGGTATATCAAAAGAAAATATAAGAATTATTAAAAATGGCGTCGCAAAAATTAAAATTTCCCAAAATATTAACAAAGAAAAATTTCCAACTTTAATCTTTTTAGGAAGACTCTATAGGGCAAAAAGAGCTGAAGAGATCTTAAAAGCAACAAAATTGTTGGTTAAAAAATATCCAAAACTGCGATTATGGATTGTTGGAAAAGGAAAAAATAATTATACAAAAAAATTAAAAAAATTGGCAGAAAGCTTAAAAATTGACCAAAATGTTACTTTCTATGGGTTTTTAGAAGAAAAGAAAAAAAATGAACTTCTTAAACGAGCTTGGGTTCTTGTTATGACTTCCCTAAAGGAGGGTTGGGGGTTAACAGTTTTAGAAGCCGCTTTTCTTTCTACCCCATCGGTAGTCTATAATTCGTCCGGCTTGAATGAGTCGGTAATAGATGGTAAAACCGGACTTATTTGCAAAAAAAACACCCCTCAAGACTTAGCCAAAATCATCGGCAAAATAATCATAGATAAGAAATTGAGAAATACTCTGGGCAAAAATGCTCAAAAATTCGCCAGGCAATTTTCTTGGAACGAAAGCGCCAAAGAGTTTATGAAACTAATTAATAGTCCGAGCCTGTCAAAAGAAAACATTAAAACTAAACTTTTAAGTCACTTTTGGAACGATAAAAATTATCTTCAAATTTCACGACAAGCAAGCCTTAACACTAATAATACCAATTGGATGAAAATCTTAAAAAAAACTGCTAAGAACTCCAATAAAATCTTAGATGTAGGTTGTGGAGACGGCACAAGACTCAACCAACTAAAAGCAAATAATCAGCTCTATGGGTTAGAATTAAGCAAGGCTGCTCTTAATCTTGGTCAAAAAAAATATCCTAAAGTAAATTTTGTCAATGCGGATGGAGAAAAAATGCCATTTGCCAGTTCCAGCTTTGATTTTGTTTTCACTGCCTACACTTTAGAGCATTATACAACCCCCGAGAAAATAATCAGTGAGATGATAAGGGTTACCAAAAAAAATGGAAAGCTTGCTTTTGTTGCCCCTAATTATGGTTCACCAATCATTCCCTCCCCGATTAAAAGTGAAAAAGTAATTACAAAACTGCTGCGAATTCTACCGCAGGAAATTAAGTTGTTTTTAAGATTTAATAACCAGTCGTTAAATTGGAAAGCAGTTCAACCTAAAATCTCAAAGCAAATTGAACCCGATGATGATACTGTCCATCTACCATATTTACCAAGTCTGACCAGCTTTTTAAAAAAACAGGGATTAGAAATTAACTACGTATCTTCTGGATGGGAAGATGTCTCAAAAAACTATACCAGTAAAGTTAAAAAATATATATTTCTGATTTTAAAGAATTCAAAACTTTTAAATCTCTATCCTTTAAAATATTGGGGGCCTACTCTTTTTCTCATATGTATCAAAAAATAAAATTTTAAGATTTATTTTTTGTATGCATACACTAAAATGTCTTGAAACTGTTCTTTGACAAATGGCGTCTTTTGTGAACTTCGAATCTGATAACCATATCCGTTTTTCTCAAGAATGTTTAAGATCGCACAAAAATTATCTTTTTTAGGCTCAATATGGTGATGAAACTCCAATACTAATTGTTCCACCAAACCTAACTTGCGTTCCCGGTCTAGCTCGTCAATCACCAAATTTTCTGCTCCCTCAACATCCAACTTCAAAAAGTCAATTTTTTTCTTAATATAATTTGAAAGTTTAACTGCAAACACTTTCTTAAAAACATTATGTTCCGCTACGCGTTCTTTTATAATGCTCTTACTAAAAGAATTGGGGTTTTCTAAACTAAAATAAAATTTCACCTCACCGTCTTTGTTGTTTAAAGCTTTGTTAATAAGCTGAATGTTCTTCAAATTATTGTCTTCAATATTTCGCTTTAAGACGGGAAAGGCTTCCCCGTCTGGTTCGAAGGCTATAATTTCTGATTTTGGATAAAGTTTCTTGAAGAAAAAAATCGCCAGTCCGATGTTAGCTCCACAATCGAAAATAAAAGGATTGTTCTTTTTCGCCTTAAAATAATATACTTTGCTAATGAAAACTTCTTCAAACATAAAAAGGGGATTGGAATAATTGGAAAAATTTATTTCATACCCAAATAAATTTTCTCTTGAAAATTTTTTTCTAATTAACAAAACAAAAAAGAGATACCTAAACTGCAATTTTAAATAAGTCAAAAACAATTCTTTCCTGCTCAAGGCGATTTTTTTATCTGAAGACAAAATTAGAAAAATGTTATAGCATAAATTGAAAATAAAATATGCGATCGTCATTTCTAAAATTATAATATAAATAATTTAAATGAACATCCTCTTTTTATGCGGCAACCCCAACGATTCGCTACTAGACAGCTTAAAAAACGATAACCAAGTAATAAGTTGCGGCCCGAGTAAAAAACATGATATTCAAATAAATGAAGCAACGGATATCAAAAAAATTTTAAAAAAAAGCGGAAAGGTCGACTTAATTTTTTTTCTTGAACAACAACCGCTTATAATTCCGCAAAGTATCGAAAAAATTACCATCCCAAAAGCAGTATATTTGGTCGACTTGCATATTCATTACCATACCTGGCACAAACACTTTGCCCAACTTTTTGATCTTGTATTTTGCGCCCAAAAAAAATATGTTGAAAAATTTAAAAAATTGGGTCTCAAAAATGTTTTTTGGCTACCTTTATACTGTAACCAACATCTTGATAAAAACTTAAACCTTAAGAGAATTTATGATGTTGGCTTCGTTGGTAGCTTGAATCATCTTCACAATCCTAAAAGGAGTTTATTTCTCTGGCTTTTAAATATGAAGTTTTGGACCAAAATTGGCCAAAATGTCTATGGCAAAAACCGAACAAAAATCTTAAATCAAGCAAAGATCACTTTTAATTATTCGAACGCTGGTGACTTAAATTTCAGAACCTTCGAAACCATGGCTTGCGGTGCAATGCTTTTGACTAATAAACAGGATGGAATGTTTTGTCTTTTTAAAAACAGGACACACTTGGTGACCTACAATAATTTTTTTGATGCCCAAAAAATCATTAACTTTTATCTTAACAATCCGAAAAGACGCCAAGAAATTGCCAAGGCTGGACAAGTGAAAGTATTGAAAAAACATTCGGCGGCAAATAGAGCCAGAGAAATTATTAAAATTATCAAGTCAAAAGCGGAAATTAATAATAGAAGTAGAGACAAGATCTTAAATTATTACTCAATGGGTAGAGCATATTTTTTCAATTATCAAACAAAGTCAGCAGTCAACTACTTAAAAAGATTTACTAACCTCCAAAAAAAAATGTCTACGGCCAAATTAGAAGCAACAATCTTTAGCTCGATAGCTAAGTATTCTCCGCCTTTGATATTTCGACTTGCTATTATTTTTTTTAGAAGATACTATCGTATTCAAAATTAAATGAAATACCAAAAAATTGCTAATAAAGTTGCCGAAGCTAAATTTCGGGAAAAAATTTCCCAACAGCAAATAGGCAACAATATCTACTTTACTGCTGAGCGGACATTTCCTCAGATGTTAAAAGAACTCAAAGTAAGAATCAAAAGAACCCGTCAAGACTTTGACAAACTAAAAAAACAAAAGGTGGACTTCTCAGTCTATCTTGAACTTGGAGCAGAAAATTGCCAAAGAGCAATGTTTCTGGAAAAAAAGTATGGTGTCTTAGGATCTGCCAGTGATATTTCTCTCGCAAGCCTACAGGCGGCAGATGGTTTTGCCAAACCGCTAGGCTTTAAGCTGATTCCACAACGTTTAGTTTGTGACGTTTATTGTTTACCATTTGCTCCAAACAGCCTTCCTTTTATTTTTTGTTACCAAACACTCCATCATTTCCCAGACCCCAAACCAATCTTACAAGAAATTTACCGAGTTCTTTTACCTGGCGGATTTTTCTTTTTTAGCGAAGAACCAGTAAAGCAAACATTCAACATTAACCTTTGGCGAAGACCGACTAACTTGAGGTCTTGGGAAAAATTTCTCAAATACATAGGAATTCTGCCTTTTATCTCCAGAATCGGCAAAACTGAGGTAGATCACGGAATTTTGGAAGAAGTCTTTGGTCTTAAAACTTGGGAAAAAGCATTAAATGTATTTGACCAAGTTGAAGTATATACTAAGCCATACCCTACAGGTCCAGAGAGTATCAGTATGAAAATTAACGGTAAAAATTGGCTCAAACCAAAACTCTCAACTCGAACGCTGATATTTTTTTGGGGAGGCGGAATTAACGCCATTTGCCAGAAAAAAGGCGCCTACGAAAAATCAAATCTAGATTCTATCTTTAACCTTCTCTATTGTCCTGAGTGTTTAAAAAATAATAAAATTTCAAAAATAATAATAGCAAAAACAACTTATTGCCAATGTTGTAATCAAAAATATCCAAATGTTGGCAATATCCCTATACTTCTGCCTGGAGTTGAGCTAAAAAAACTTTATCCAAATCTAATATAGTGAAAATTTCTTTTATTAAATCCCTTTTTAGAGAAAAACAATTTCTATTAAACAGTACATTTATAATGTCAAGTACAATTATTGGAAGTTCTCTCGGTCTTGCGACTACAATTTTGCTTTCCAGGATTTTTGGACCTCAAAATTTTGGAATTTTTAAAACTTTAACTGCTATCTATGGTTTAGCTATTAATTTTTTGGATTTCGGCTTTCAAAACACCCTTATTAAATATATCTCTGAATTCGCAACTAAAAAACAGGAAGAAAAAATAAATCATTTAATTCAAAATCTTTTCTTATTCCGATTAATAATCTTGGTTATTATAATTCCCTTATCTATTATTTTCAGAGAACAAATCGTTATTATTTTCATGAAAGATAAGGCTCTTTCTTTTTTAATTTACCCTATTGTTATCTTTACCGCGATTGCTTTCCTTGATTTAACAAGACCAATCATTATGGGTCTACAAAATTTCCGCTTAATTGCTTTGACCAACATAATTACTCCCTTCTTCACCTTACTAATCGTAATTCCTTTATCATTCTTTTTTGGTTTACCACTAGCAATTATTGGTCTTGGAGTCGCTAATCTAACAGGAAGCTTTATATGTATAATTTATCTTTATAATAAAAAGGTACATAAAAAGACAAAAAAAACAATTCTCGTCTGGCCAAAACTGATTTTTTCTTATGGCCTCCCATCATATTTATCTAGTATGCCTTCTTATGCGTTCTTATTGATCTTTCCATTAATTTCATTATTTTTTAATCAGACAAAGGTTGGTTACTTTGCTCTCTCGTTCTCTTTTTATACAATGATGATGATTATTCCAGGAATCATAGGTCAAGTATTATTTCCGAGAATTTCTTCATTAGCAGTTCGTGGTATAACAAGAGCCGAAAATATGCTCAAAAAGATCCTATCATTTTATGTTCTGCTGATCGTAGTTGAAATTGCTCTTGGCTACCTATTCACAAAATCCTTAATCAATATCTTTGTTCCCCAATTTCTACCAGCCGTTCCACTTGCAATTACCATGATCGTAACTGGAGCCATTTTAGGTACTATCGTAATTTTGATATCCTACTTTACTGCCTTACACAAATTAAGGATAGCTTTTGGTCTTAATTTGTCGCTTACTGTGCTATTTATTTTAGTTAGCCTCATGGCAATGAGAATAGTTTTTTGAAAATGAACAAAAAGTTCGTTATTTTAGGGGCCGGCCCAACAGGTCTAGGTGCGGCTGTAAGACTAAAAGAACTTGGCTATAAAAACTTTTTGATCTTGGAAAAAGAGAATTTCATCGGAGGTCTATCAGCTTCTTTTAGAGATTCTCATGGATTTACTTGGGACACAGGTGGACATGTTATTCATTCACATTTTTCCTATTTTAATGAAGTACTTAAAAAAAACCTAAAAAAGGAGAGGTACTCCCACCGAAGAGAAAGTTGGATTTGGAGCCACGATAGATTAATACCTTATCCCTTTCAAAATAACATTCATCTTCTACCGCTACCCGTTTTTATTGAATGTTTTTTGGGTCTTTTAAAACAAAAAAATACACCCCGGCCAAGAAATTTTTTAGACCTTATTAATAAATCTTTTGGAGAAGGCATCGCCAAATATTTTATGGTTCCCTACAACGAAAAAATGTGGCAATTTCCTCCATCAAAAATGAGTACTAATTGGCTTGGTGAGAGGGTAAGCACAATCAAGATTGGCGAAGTTCTAAAAAATGCATTTTCCAGAAAAAGACACTCGGATTGGGGGCTAAACAGTCGGTTTACTTATCCAAGTCGTGGCACTGGTCAACTTTGGGAAAACATAGCAAGGCAAATTGACAGTGGTCACATTCGACTGAAATCTAGAGTTAAAAAAATAGACACCGGAAAAAAAATGATTTATCTTGAGAACGCTCCGTCAATTGGTTTTGATTTTCTTGTCTCCTCAACTCCCCTAGATCAGCTAATCCTCGGCCTAGATCAAAAGCCAAACTGGCTTGAGAAAGAAACAGAAAAACTTGCTCATAATAGCGTCTTTTTTCTAGGTGTAGGAATTAAAAAAAAGTTAAAAAATAAAAAATGTTGGATTTACTTTCCTCAAAAGGAAGTCCCCTTCTACCGCCTCACCTATCTCTCCAACTACTCACCTCATATGACTCCGGGACCAGAATTTTACTCAATCTTGACAGAAACAACAGTTGAAAGAGAAATTAACTCGCAGAAAATCATTGAGGGGCTTTTAAAAACAAAAATGGTTGAAAATAAAGAAAAAATTGTAGATATCTGGACTAAAAAAGCCGAATATGCCTATCCGATTCCTACTTTGGAAAGAGACAGTGTCCTTAAAAAAATTCAACCATATCTTGAGTCTCAGTTAATCTTCTCACGGGGACGTTTTGGAGCCTGGAAATATGAGATTGGCAACATGGATCATTCTTTTATGCAGGGAGTCGAAATTATAGATAGAATACTTTTCGACAAGAAGGAAACCGTATGGATCCTTTAGTCTCAATTATTGTTCCAACTTATAACGAAGAAAGAAACATTGCGAAATGTCTTGAAAATATTTCCAATCAAGACTGCAAAAACCTCGAAATAATCGTTGTCGACAACTTTTCAAAAGACAGAACTTTATTTCTTGCAAAAAGATATACCTCAAAATGCTTCCGAAGAGGTAAGGAACGCTCAGCTCAAAGAAATTTCGGAGCCCAAAAAGCCCAAGGTCGATGGCTCTTTTTTGTCGACGCTGATCAAAAAGTTTCTCCTAAGCTGGTTTCTAGATGCACTGAAAAAATCAAAAATGATAAAAAGGTAAAGGCTCTAATCATCGCCGAATCAACTTCTGGTGAAAATTTCTGGTCTAAATGCAGAGATTTTGAAAAGAGAATTTATTTCGGCGATAACTTTGTTGAAGCTGCCAGATTTTTTGATAAGTGTACATTTTTCCAGTTAGGCGGGTTTGATGAATTATTAGTGGCTGGGGAAGATTGGGATTTAACGGCCAGATTAAAAGCTAAAAAATATAAAGTTGAAAGAATTTCCACCCCACTTATAAATTTTGGGGAAATTACCTTGTTTTCAGCGGCCAAAAAAAAATTCTATTATGGTCAGAAGATTGGTCGATATATAGCAAAAAATCCTGAATTGGTTAAAAAACAGCTCTCTCTTATTCGCTTTACAAGCTATCTCAACCCTAGATTATTCCCGAAACAACCAATTTTAGCTCTTGGATTATTAGTCTTAAAGACTGTAGAATTTGTCTCAGGCGCGGCAGGATTACTTTATGGCAAAATCTCAAAAGAAAAAATTACTTGATCTTGGGTGTGGGGAAAACAAATATCCGGGAGCAATTGGAGTTGACATCAACCCAAAATCTAAAGCTGATATCATCCACGATCTTAATAAATTTCCCTATCCTTTTGGCGATAATCAATTTGATCTAATATTTGCCCAAAATATTATCGAGCATTTAGATGATATTGTCAAAGTCATGGAAGAACTTTATCGAATTGGGAAAAATGGAGCAAAAATATATATTAGAACATCTCATTTTAGCAGCGTCGATTCATTCACCGATCCTACCCACAAACATTTTTTCACTAGCTGTACTTTCGATTATTTTATTCCAGGATCAAAATACTATCAATTCCATTATTCAAAGGCGAAGTTTAAAAAAAGAAAAGTCTCAGTTGGGCCAATTGACTCTTACAATCTAATCCTAAAGATTCCGCTTATCTTAATCAATAAATTTTTAATTCCCTATGAAAGACGGTTGGCTTTTATATTCCCCGTCGGTACTATATCTTATGAACTTGAAATAATTAAAGAAAGCAATCTGAATCACTGATGACTTTTGTCACCAACATTTTTAAAAAATATTTATTAAAAATTTGGTTCGACAGTGCTGAACAAAATCATGCTATTCTAATCTCACATATCGAACCGGTCAAGTATGCCAAAGTATTAGATATTGGATGTGATAACGGAAAGCTAGTTATTGAGCGACTAAAAAATATTACCAACCCCGAGATTTACGGCATCGATCTTCGCAAAGAGGCAGTACTTTCTTCGAGAAAACTCGGTATTAAGGCGGTTTTGGGAGATGTTGAAATGGGTTTACCATTTAGATCAAGTTTTTTTGATGTAGTCTTTGCCAATCAGATTATCGAACATTTATTAGATGTTGATTTTTTTATCAATGAAGTTAATCGAGTACTAAAACCGAAGGGCTATTTAATTTTGTCAACGGAAAATTTATCTTCTTGGCATAATATCTTTGCTTTAATCCTAGGTTGGCAAGCTTTCTCCCAAAGCCTTTCAAAAGTTAAACATATCGGTAATCCTTTAAAATTAACTAAATATGAAAACATCAATCCAAGTGGAATGCATATAAAAATATTTACTCTTAAAGGTCTTAAGGAGTTATTTGAAATTCATGGCTTTGAGATCCAAAATACCTTTGGAGCAGGTTATTACCCTTTCCCTCTTTCAATTGCTCAATTACTTTCAATCATTGATTCTACTCATAGTGCTTTTATTGGTATTAAAGCAAGAAAAATCGCAATATCAAAAAAAGTATTAAAAAGAAAGCTCTTGTGTGGGAAAAATAAAAAATAAATTGAAAATTCTTGACATCGGGTGTGGGAATAAGAAATATCCGGGATCAATCGGTCTCGATATCAATCCCAAAAGCGACGCTGACATCATAGTTAATATTGAAAAAGGTTTCCCTTTCTTTGATAATTCGTTTAATCTCGTCTACTCTAATCACACCTTAGAACATATTGATCCTAAAAAATTAGTCTTTGTCTTGGAAGAGATTTGGCGAGTAACTAAACCCAATGGCAAAATTCTAATTATTGTCCCCCATTTTTCCGGAGTTGGTGCAGCTACCAACCCAACCCACCTGCGAGCCGGCTTTACTTCTCAAACATTTCTTTTTTTTAAAAGCAAAGATGAATATCAAAAATGCGGCCAAATAGACTTTAAAGTTGAAAAAATTATCTTAAGAAAAGTAAGAACCAAAAATAGTTTTGTTAATTTTTTGTGGTCATTAATTGAAAAACTAGCCAACTTAAATCCCCTTCTTTGCGAATTATCTTGGATTTATTGGTTCGGGGGTTTTGACGAAATCGAATTTAATCTTCGACCTGTCAAGAAATAATGATCACGCTTTCAATTATTATCCCATCTTTTAACACTAAAGATTTAACCTTCCGATGTCTTCATTCAATCTTTAAATATTCACCTTCCTTCGATTTTGAAATTATTGTGGTGGATAATGACTCAAAAGATCAAACAGCAAAAGTAATCAAAGAAAAATTTCCCCAAGTCAAACTGATTGCCAACAAAAAAAATCTGGGTTATTCCAAGGCTAACAATCAAGGCTTAAGCATTAGTCAAGGAGAATATATTCTGCTTCTTAATTCAGATGTTTATATCCAAAAAAATGCTATCGCAATCTTAATTGATTACCTCAAAACCCATCCTCGAGTCGGAGCGGCCAGTGCTAAGCTTATCAACCCCGATGGTTCTGTTCAATATTACTACCATCGCCGCTTCCCAACCTTCCTCTTCTTTGCTGCAAGTTTCATCGAGCATTATTTTAAGATTCAAAACCCGTTATCTAAAAGCTATTTTATGTTAGATGAAAAATTTAACCGGACAATAGAAATTGACCAAGCCGCCGGTACAGTTTTGGCTTTTAAAAAAGCTATAGTTAAAAAAATCGGCGGTCTGTTTGACGAAAAATTGCCACTTTACTTTAACGATACAGATCTTTGTCAAAGGCTTAAACAAAATGATTTAAAAGTTGTTGTCGTGCCAAAAGCTCAAGTTATCCACTATAGGGAGAGCTCAACTAAACAGTTGGACCCTAATATGATCTTGGAAGAGCTCTTTTTATCAATGATCTACTACTTCCATAAGCACCGACAATATATTAGCTACATTTTGGCAAAAATCACCTTATCACTGCTTTTAGGTTTAACAATTTTCGCCACTTCGACTGGTTTGATAAAATCATATTTTAAAATCCCAATCACTAACAAAAAGCTGTCTTTAATAAATCAAAAAAAGATGCTAACCCAGATTATTTGGGAAAAAAGAATTGTCCATTAATTAAATTGTCCTCTTTCTCTTGAGTCTGTATAATACCTTAAAAGTGAAAAATGGTAGAAATATCAATTGTTGTCCTCTCCCACAATAACAAGAGTGATTTAGAAGATTGTATCAAGTCAATAAATAAGCTCAACTTCCCTAAAAAAAACCTTGAAATTATTGTTGTTGATAATGGCTCAATTGACGGCACTACCAAGATGATCAAAAAAAATTTTCCAAATATTGACTTAGTAATGCTTCCAACAAATTTTGGCGCTCCCCACGCTTTAAATATTGGTTTTAAAAAAGCTAAGGGGAATTACATATTAAAATGTGATGATGACATAGTCTTAGAGAAAAATTGTTTAAAAATTCTCTTTGATTATTTGGAAACTTACCCAGAGGTTGGGGTCGTTGGCCCCAAGAATTATTTCAAAGATTCACCTAAGGAAGTAGCAAAGGCTGCTCATAATTTCAATTTTTGGATCGGTATTACCCGTCCGGCTGGTAATCTTAACACAAAACTTGAACCTGATTATGTCAAAGGATGCGCTTCTCTTTTCTGCAAAAAACTGCTAAAAATTGTTGGATATCTGGATGAGGGTTACGGCTTATGGCTTTTTGACGATCAAGATTTTTGCTTACAGGTAAAACGCCATGGGTACAAAGTCGTTTATTTGCCCCAAGCAAAAATCTGGCACTCTTACAAAAAAATTACTGCTTCAAAAATTGAAGTTTTTCTCAAACAATGGTATAAAAACAAAATCCGCTTTATTCTCAAAAATGCCAACATTTATCAGATTATTACTTCTTTGGCTGCCCATTTAATCCTAGTCCTCATCTATATATTCAGTTCGCCACTAAAAGCAAAAATTATTATTCAAGGATTGGTTTGGAATATTGTTAATTTTAATGCAACCTTGAGAGTGAGAAAAAACATCTAGTGAAAAACTCTAAAATTTCAATCATTTTTACCAATTATAACGGTGGTCGGAATCCGATCAATTGTTTGTTATCGATCAATAAATTAAATTACCCACAGAAAAACCTAGAAACGATTGTTGTTGACAATCACTCAACTGATGGTTCAACCCAAAAAATTAAAAAAATGTTCCCAAAAGTCAAATTACTTTATCAAAAAAGGAATTTAGGCTTTGCTCAAGCTATAAATCTTGCTATTAAAAAAGCCCAAGGAGAGTATCTATTCATTACCAACGATGATATTGTTTTTGAGAAAAACAGTCTCAAGATTTTAGTCGAGTATGCTCAAAATCACCCCCAAACTGGGGCTGTCGGCGGCAAGCAACTCAATCCTAAAATTCCCAAAACTGAGATTGGCGGCCGAAACTTTAGCTTACTAACTGGTAAACCATCAGCAGTTACTTCCAAAAAACCGGTTGAATGTGACGCGATCGACGGTTGTACAATGCTAATTCCAAAAAAGGTAATTTTAAAAGTTGGACTTTTTGATAGTGGTTTTTACCCAGTTCTCTTTGAAGATCTAGATTTCTGCTTTAGAGTCAGAAAGTTTGGGTTTTCTATTATCTACCATCCTAAAGCTACTTTTCTCCATCGCTATGCTCAAAGTATTGCTAAACTTCCTACCAATCAACTTTACTACATTAACTTCAAAAACAAACTACGGTTTATTATCAAACACTCCAATTTATTACAATTACTTTGCTTCATCACTATTCATTATTTGGCTATTATGCCCACAAGAATAATTTTTTACCGAGAGCCGATTTTAAAACCCGAACTTAAAGCCATATTTTGGAACATCAAAAATCTTAGAAAAACATTCTTAGCTCGAAAAAGCCTATGAAAATCGCAGTTGTTAGCCAAGCTTGTGCAACTCACTCTGGTTCCAGAGTAGCAGTAGAATTAGCCAAAGCTTTAGCCAAACTTGGTCAAGAGGTAATATTTTATGCCCATTCTAATCTTTCTAATCATCAAGCTGTCTTTGAACTAAAATCTGCTAATGTTAAAGTGAAATTAATCAAATCCCCCCCAATTAAACTTTTTGGTAAATTTATCGGAGGACTAACATTAGCATCTGATCTTAAACAAGAAAGGGTTGAGGTTATTTCTTCCCATACCACCCTCCCTTTTTTAATTGGGGCCAAGTTATCTGGCGTTCCGATTATTTTAACCTATCACGGTACCCAGCTTGACAGTTGGTTTGATAAAATTTTTCCCAAAAACCCAAATCGCCTAGACTGCTTGATCAATAGCTTGCTAAATTTTCTGCTTAAGTTATTTACTCGAATCCAACTTACACTTGCCAATCAAATTGTTTCTATTAGTAGCTATTGCAGTCAGGAAATTGCCAACTTCTACCACCTAAAATCATCATATATTTATTGGGGAGCCAGACCTACAACTTTTCCCAAACAGCCAAAACTTTCTAAAAATAATAGAAAAACTTATCTACTGGCTGTTTCCAGATTTGTACCCTACAAAGGCTTTCATCACTTGATTGAAATTGTCAAAGAATTGAGTTGCCAATTTAACAATCTAGAATTGACTCTAATAGGTTCATACCCAAACAAAAAATATTTTTCCTATTTAGAAAAAATTAGATCTCAAAATGTTAAAATCGTTGTTGACCCTAATGATTCAGTTTTGGCCCAAAATTATCAAAGAGCAGATATTTATTTAAGTTATGATAAATTTCTCTTTTTTGGCGAACCGGTTTTTGAAGCAGCATCTTTTGGTAAACCAACAATTGTCTTCAATTACGCCTCTGCATTAGAAGTGGTTAAAAATGGAAAAACTGGTATTGTTGCTAAGAATAAAAAAGAGTTTATCAAAGCTTTAAAAAAATTAATTAGCAACCCTAAAGAGAGACTGCTACTTGGAAAAAATGCCAAAAAATCTGTTGAGAAATATACCTGGGAAAATTGCGCTCAAACCTATTTAAATATGTTTAAAAAATTATCCTAAAAAATATGAGGAATAAAATTTTATTAAAAGAGATTATTTTGATTTTTTAATTGTTCAACTTGTCAAATGATTATAAAATGAAAACAAAATTTCTACAAAAATTAAACAGAGTTGCTTTTATAACAAATATCTTTAATCAAGATTTAAATACATTAATATTTTTTATTACTTCACGATGTAATTCTCGGTGTCTTGGTTGTTTTAATTGGAAAAATCTTAATCAGGGTAATGATTTAACTCTCTTCGAAATCAATAAGATCTCAAAAAAAATGCCTAAAATCAAACATATTTTATTCTCAGGTGGTGAACCTTTATTAAGAACAGATCTTCCGGAAATTTGCCAGATTTTTAAAAAAAACAACCACATCAAATCAGTCAGTATTCCTTCTAATGGTTTAATACCCAATCTATACCAAACAATAATAAGAAATATTCTTAACAAAAATCCTGATTTGATAGTTGGGATTCATTTTTCGCTCGACGGCTTGAAAAATACCCATGATACCTTAAGAGGTGTACCAGGTAATTTCGAAAAATTAATTGAGTCAGTTAAACTAACAAATAAATTAAAAAAGAAATATCCTCTGTTAACTGTTACCATTAACTCCGTTATTTCAAATAAAAACTATCAAGAATGTGCAAATCTAATTAAATTCGTTAAGACCCTGCAGGTTGACTCTCACACCTTTGATCTTCTAAGAGGTTCGATTAAACCCAGTGTTGATCTGAAACTTCCTCCAATTGAGGAAATTAAAAAGATTAATGAATTAAGAATCAAAACTAGAAAATATTATTTACGAAACGCCAATTTCTGGCATCGCTTATTTTCAATAAGCAAAGAATATTATCTTATCCATTCCCAAATGGAAGTATTAAAAGGAAGAAAAATTCCTTTTAATTGTTTAGCTGGCAGAGTTGCGATGGTAGTTAATTATGATGGAAAAATCGCTTTATGTGAGATGCTTCCTTTTATCGGAGATTTGCGAGAAGAAAACTATGATTTCAAGAAGGTATGGAATAGTAAGAGTGCCAAAATGCAAAGAGAATCTATTTTCAACCACCAATGCGATTGTACGCATATTTGTTTCCTATCGCTCACAATTGATCACTCTCCCCAAACTGTCTTTGTTAAAATGCCATTTAGATATTTTTTTATCGATGGTTAAAAAAAAGCCCCTAGTTGATATCATCATTTGCCAAAAAAATAATAAAGCTATTATCTCCGCGTGTCTTGACTCTGTCAAAAACCAAACTTACAAGAGGTGGAAATGTATTGTTGTCGATGATCATTCAACTGATGGTGGTTGTGAATTTATTGAAAAAAAATACCCTTTTGTTAAAATTTTTAGACTAAAAGGGAAAGGTCCATCTTACAACAGAAATATTGGCATAAAGTCAACTTTCGGTAAATATATCGTTACAATGGACAGCGATGCGGTGTTGGCCCGGAATTGGCTTTCTGAGATGATTAAATTTATGGAAAAAAATCCCAAGATCGGAGTTTGTAGCGGAAAGATACTTGATCAAAATAATCCAGACGTAATCAGCATTGCCGGTGGAGGTCTATCAAAATCAGGTATAGTTTACCACCGAGGAACAGGACAAAATACAAATACTAGTAAATATAACCAAATAAAAAAAACTATTTATCTTTGCAGTGCATCAATGATCACAAGAAGAAAGGTATTTGATAAAATTGGTTATTTCGATCCCGATTACATCTATTCGCATGAAGATTTAGATATTTGTTGGCGGACAAATATGGCTGGTTTTGACGTTGTCTATTATCCAAAGGCAGAATCATATCATCAAATGGGTTGTACTGTGGCAAAGTTCCCTTCAGCCAAATTAAGATATCTAGGATGTAGAAATCGAATACTAACTTTATTAAAAAATTACCAAATAATAAATTTATTAAAATATTCACCGCTATTTATAATCCATTTTTTCTATCTATTAATTTTTAAAAATCATAAATCGGCAATTATTAATGCTTATTTATGGAATGTTAAAAATATCAAAAGTACGATCAATAAAAGAAATAAAATCCAACATACCCGAGTAAAGAGTGATCAGGAGCTTTTCAAACTGTTTTGAGAACTCTGATACTACTTTTTGACCTTCAAAAGGGGTAAAGAAGTTAATAATTATAAAATGTCGACATCAAAAGATTACTTTTTTACACAGGCAAAAGACAGTGAATGTTCTGAGAGGAACATCTACAATCAAAAATTCTATCATCAACCCGGACCAAAACATTTGAAATCACTGATCACCCAACTCGCTAAAGAATTAGAAATCAAAAATATCCTTGATGTTGGTGCAGGATCTGGATGGTTAGTTAATCATCTTCAAAAACAGGGTTTTGGCGTTATTGGGATTGATTACTCACCAATGGCAACTAAAAAAAACTTAGTCTTGAGTGCTAAAGCGACAAAATTGCCATTTGCTGATAATCAGTTTGATTTAGTAACGGCAGTTTCTTTGATTGAACACCTTAACAGTTCTGATGTGAAGCGATTTCTCAATGAAGTCAAACGAGTTCTGAAACCAACAGGATATTTATTTTTAATTACTCCTAATCTCGCCAGCCCGGTAAGATTAATCCAAGGAAAAAAATGGCATGGATTTTGTGATTCCACTCACATCAAATTTTTCACCCCATGGTCTCTAAAAAACCTTTTAAAAAAAGGGGGTTTTACCAATTTTAGATTGACTTTTCCCTCACCACCAGCTAAAGATTTTGATTGGACCGTACCAAAAATCCTTAAAAATTCCCCCAAACCGATAAGAAAAATGTTAAATTTTCTGGTAATTTCTACCCCTTTAGCCCTAATAAAAAATAGCTTTGCTATCCTTGCCCAGAGTACGAAGAAGCAATAAATGTCAAAAACCAAAATTGCTGTTTTTGTTGATCAATTAGTTTTAGGTGGTGTCCAAAAAGGTGCAATTGAAGAAGTTCGATTGCTTCGAAAGTTAGGCTATCAAGTTCAAATTGTATCCTTAATGCGCAAAGGTTTCAAACCTGAGTATAAAAAATTAATTAAAGATACTCCATTAATTTTCTTATCCGACCGTTACCCTCAATTATTTCGAAATTCATTCAAATTTCCATTTTTCTCTTTTTTCTCAACTCTTCATTTATTTGGACCCATTTTGGCTCCGTTTTTTGTTAAAAAAAACGAATGGGATATTATTATCTCCCACGGAACAACCACTTGTTTAACTGCTCTTTCACTAAGTAAAACTCGATCAATAAAATATATTGCTGTCATCCATGACCCGATGGAATATATACTTAAACATGTTTATAAAGAAACACCTTTAAAATATTTTTTTGGTATTTTGTCCCCAATCCTTTATACTCTTGAAAGAGCAATTGTCAAAAATGCTCAACAAGTAGCTGTTAACTCTTATGTCCATCGATCTTTTATTAAGAAAACATATCATCTTGATCCTTTTGTATTAATTTTCGGTGCTAAGCCACTTCCCAGACTACCGAGAAAAAGGCAAAATTATCTTCTAGCTGTCAGCCGCTGGGACAAAGGTAAAAATCCTCTTCTTCTTTTAAGAATAATCAAAAAGCTAAAAAGAGCATCTTTAGTAATCACTGGTTCATGGACGCGAAAGGAAGATCTGAATTGGTTTAAAAGTCAAATTGATAAATTCCAACTCACCAAAAGAATCAAACTATATCCTTCAGTTAGTGAGCGGCAGTTGAAAAATCTTTATTCTCAAGCTTTAGTTTTTATCCATCCTAATTTTGAAGCTTTTGGGCTTGGAGGGCTTGAGGCTGCAGCTCACGGTTGTCCGATTATCATCCCCAAAGGTTCAGGAATAACTGAGATTTTTGAAAACGGCAAGGACGGATTCTTCCCTCAAAAAGCAAATCTCCGTTATTTCTTGCCAGCTGTTAAAACAATCGTCTCAAACCCTCAAAAAACCACCCAAATGGGCAAATCTGCATATCATAAAGCGAAATTTTATAGTTGGCAGCAACATACTCAAAAATTAGTTTCTTTAATTGAGAAAGCACTGCCTACAAACAGGAAGACTATCGTTGCTTTAGAAACTGGTCATGCTTCTGAGCAATACCTTTCAGGAGGAGACAAATTGTTAGAAAAAATGGCTCGATACTTTCCTCCTAACTTTAAATTAACAGTCATCATACCGCAAATTGGTACTGAACATTGGCAGCAAGCTCAATTGCCAAATACTACGCTTAATCGCTTACCCAAAACTTTAATTGATAATCGACCAAATCCGCTATGGATTTTCATCGCTTACCTAATTAGAATTTGGCAATCCTATTGGAAGTTACGCAAAATTGGCAATCTTGATGTTATTTACTCCTCAACCAATATTTTACCTGACATCGCTCCCGCTTTTTTCTTTAAACTAACTCATCAAGATATACCTTGGATTGCTAGAGTCCATCACTTAATTCCCTTTCCCACTAGAAGACCGGGTAATCCTATCATCAATACTGGGTCATATTTAATGCAGCAAGTCTCCAATATGATGATCAAGAAAATGAGTAATAATACAATTGCTTTAAATCACCGATTAGCAAAGACACTAATAAAACATAATTTCCCTAAGAAAACAATCGAAGTTATTGGAGCGGGAATTGACTTTGAAAAAATCAACCAGGCTAAACCATTCAAGAATAAATCCTTTGATGCCGTTCATGTTGGCAGAATTCATCCCTCAAAAGGGACCTCTGATCTCGTTAAAATTTGGCAAAATGTTACTGTAGATAAACCTGAAGCAAAAGCAGTAATCATCGGTGGTGGTTCAGAAGAAGAAAATCAAAAACTAAAAAACCAAATTAAAAAAGCTCGGCTTTCAAAAAAACTATTTATAGCTGGTTATTTATCTGAAAAACAGCTTAACTCTACTCTAAAATCGGCAAAGATATTTCTTTTTACTGATCATGAAGCCGGATGGGGTCTAGCGATTGCAGAAGCAATGGCAGCTGGTTTACCAGTTGTTGGGTATAATCTTGAGATATTTGGTGATGTCTTTCGCCAAGGATACGTCACTGTACCCCTGGGAGATACTAAGAAATTCGCAGAAAAAATCCTCTATTTATTAGACCATCAAGAAAATTACCAAATACTACAAAAACAGGCGCTTGCGCAAGCTAGAATATTAAGTTGGGAAAAAACTAGTCAACGATTTAATAAAATTATGCAAGAAACTCTTAAAAATTGAGATCTTAAATTTCCTCTTCTTTTTCCCACCAATGACCAAGTCTGACGAAAAACGGGTTAATTAACTTCTTTATTAACCATCCCTTTAATAATAAATAATCCAACACAAAAATGATTGATAAAAAGGATATTAAATACGAAATTTTATAAGTAAACTCACCGTAATATTGAAAAACTGCTTCGAAAGGTTTCCCTTGCATCTCTTGGGGTAAAACCGCATATATATATCCTGGAACCATTGGGCCAGCCTCATAGATCGGTACATTTTTTGTAGTACCTTCAGATCTTACTTTTAGTTTCCAACCCGGATAGGCTGCTTCTTTAAATAAAATTGCTTTTGCTCCACTACCTTTAATAATTACTTTTTCACTTGAAGGACGAGCGTAGGAAACATTAAGATTATTATCTTGAGAAAAATCAGAAAAACTAAAAAGAATATTTTTAAAAAGCTTTACTTCCTCCAAATTCTTATAGCTTTGCAAGTGGCCTGAAAAATTCATTCCACTCCAGATAATTTTACCCTGACCTAACGGGTATAATATCAATACCGACTGCTGGTGATTACTCACAAGCGGAATTGCTCCTGCTTTCAAGCTGCTAGTTGGATAAGTAAAACTCCATGCCCCATCGTTGTATATCGGATCAGCAAAGATATTAAAATCGATATCTTTAGTGACTAAATTATCAACTATTTGCCAATCCCAAATTTTCCCTAGAGGTTTTCGTTCCGCTGCTTCAAAAGGAAAGACTGCTGGCAAGTTTTTAGCTTCTGATTCTTTTTGTTCTGTTCCGGTATCAACAAACACATTTCCACCGCTTTTAACGTAATTTTCCAATTTGGCAAACGCTTTACTCTGACTTTTATACTTGTATCGATAAAGTACAACCAAGTCAAATTTGGCGAGTTCTTCAATCTTTAAGTCATCAATCGGTTTATTCCACTGAACAATAATTGCTTTTTTAGAATTTAAATTCAAAAAGGCAAAATTACGCATCATTATATCCTGGCCAATCCTATCCCCAACAACCAAAATCGACGGAGCGTTAGTACTGCTATAAATCGGAGAAGTTGAACGATCATCAACCTCATAAAATTTTAGTATTTGATCCTGATCTCTAATATATCTGGTGCCCTGATCCCAATAGGCAATCGGTCCTTTAACATTAACTGTTTCGCTGCGCTTAATAACTTCCGGCTCATTAGTAATATAGCTTGAGATTTTACTTCCGTATAATCTGGATATATCTCCAATCCCTTCTAAATACTTTATTCCGTGCCAATCAATAAGAAATTTCGCTTGTTCTCTTGCCAATTCTTCCGGAACATCCCAGACTTCAACAGCTTCGTCTTTATTCAAGGTAACATTTTGCCAATACTGCCAGCCACTATAATTTTCTGCGCTTGGGCCCGAAGGTGAAGCGTCTAAATAGCCACGAGCAGATGGCGTTTTAAAAACTGAATTCCACCAAATATTAACTGTGGCATCCATATCATAAAAACGATAGCTCAAACTATCAGTATCCAACCAATCTGGAACCAATTTAGGTAACTTTTCTGGCCACTGACTCTTTTGAATATCTCGACTAACAACCGTTGGCATCGCACTGCTTATCTCTACATAACGTAATGTTTCTTTCTCGAAGTCCTTATAGGTTGACTGTAAAAATGGAATTGAGAAAAACAATGCTAAAATTCCAATTGCACCTCCTAGGCACCAATTCACGCTTTGGTAGCTAATTGTTGATTTATTAAAAATATTAATAGTAATTTGTAAGTTTTCGGTGGTTATTCGCCAAAAAATTGCAATTGCGAAGCTAAATATTGTCATAAAAGGCCAGAATGCTCTAAACCAACCACCAGTTAATGGATTAATCCCCAGGACAAACCCGTATAAAAAAAGTATTAAATATAAAAACATTGCCAGAGCTGGTAATACAAGTTTTATGTAACTACTGACTTTTCTTCGCACAATCAAGGCTGTTATCGAAGTCAAAATTGCCAAGATAAAGCCAGATCCCATTGCATAAAAGAACAAAGGATTTGACCGGTGATAAAGGTCTAGTATTCTCAATAAAGGAGACCCGCCTGTCTGTTTGGCCAATTCTGAGGCCATTGATTGGGAAATTTCCTTACTCCCAATCTTAAAAATTCCAGCAATAACATTAAGAAAAATCTGAAACACTCCCAGATTAAGACCGGCTGAAGGAAATCCCACAAATAAAATGATTATGCCGAAGGAAAAAAGAATAAATAGTTTATCAAGGGTTACTAATCTAACCTTGTTTGACCAATAAAAAAGAATCAAAATTGTAACCAATGGCACAGTATAAGATAAAAAGCTTTGAGGATGAGCCAAAAGAAAAATGGCTGTTAAGAATGCCCCAAGATATATATATTTTCGATTATTTCTTTCAAAAGCCAAAAATACCAATAACAACGAGAGTGGCAGTAGAAAAGTCGTTGCAATATAAGTAATACTGCCTGACCAATATAAAGCGCTCCAAAGATTATAAGAGTAAGCTGTTGCCACCGAAAGAACAATTGCCAATCCCCGACTTTTGGAAACTGTATAAAGAAACAAATATGAAAAAACAAAAAAAAGAATGATTGAACAAAGCACATAAACCTGGACCGCTTGGACTGCACTAAACCAATTAAGGAGGGGTTGTATCAGATAAAAATGCAAAAGCGGATAAGTTTGAGCCAAAGGAGTCCCACCGTACCAGATATATTTCCAACTCGCCCATGGCCAATTTAAGTGATCACGAAGATAAGTAACAAAATCAACGGAAACAAAAAGATCGATGCCAACTGCTGGTTTTTGATTGTAATACAAAGTGATGATCGGCCAGACAAAGTAAACTACCAGAAGAATTGAGCCTAGATGCAAAAAAACTGACACTACTGACCAAATCAATTTTAAAAGTTTGTTTTCCGCCAGAATCATTGCTTTTCTTGATTACTTTTTTTCAAAACATAAATAAATTGATAACAGAAAGGCTTCAAAAATGGAATAAAAAAACGCCGGTTACCGGGAATATTTATCCCTCCTGAAGCATCTAACACCTTTCCACACTGCCAACCTGTATAATTGCAAAGTTCAACTATTGTTCTAAAGGGAAACAAATTGATATGTGATGCATAATTAGGTCTGATAAAAAAAATGTTAGCAAGCATCGTCAAAATATTATAAGGGTTAGGAGTTGAGATTAATAATACTCCATCATCTTTTAGTACTTTTTTTGCTTCCCTTAAAAACGCTGAGGGGTTTTCTAAATGCTCAATTGTTTCGCCAGCAATAATTGTATCAAATGATTTGTTTTTAAAATAATCAGAAATTTTTTGACAATCACCTTCTACAAATCTTTGATAGTTCTTTGGCTTTCTTAAAATCTGTCTATCAAAACCGACAGCACCCTTTAAAAAATCATTGGGAAATTCATTATAACCAACGTCTAAAATTCTCCCATTAGCTAATTTGGCTAAAAGTTTCCTTCGTCTTTTTTCAGTTTGCCAATCAGGCTGCCAATTGTTCTGGATTTTCTTTTTTTTCATCGCGAACTTTTGACCTTCGGGAAACAAAAATTGACCAAATCACCAAACCAACAATCGTCAAAATTGTCACTAGCCAACTAAAAATTACCAACCATGGCTGTGAGTACTGCAAAATGATTGTTTGCTCGCCTGAGACTTTTGGCTCAATTACTATAAAACCCAAAGGGTCTTTTTTAATTTTTACTTTTATCCCATCAGATAATTTCGCTTGCCAACCCGGATCGTAAGTCATCTGGACCAAAATTCCCTCACCTTTCCCAACCTGGCCTGAAATTTGATACTGGTCATTCTTAATTTGGCGAAAATCTAGTTTTCTGTCACTTTTCTCTTCCATCCAGGCCAAATAACTAAAAATCGCTTTTTTATCAATCGCATTATAAGGAGTACTAAGTGAACTTATCTTACTCAAATCCACAACTTTGGCGGGAATTGGATTTTTCAAGGGCACTTGATAATAAATATCGCCGTTTTTCTCTTCAATTCGGTTCAAGGTTGAGTCAAATTTTTCCGCTGATACCTTATAATCTTTATACATTTCGCCCGATCCACCAGTGGTATAAACTAAATTTGAAATATTGCCGATCTTCAACCAAGCCAAAGAAATGTCAGCATCTTCACCGTTGGCTAATTGATAGTAAATATGATCTGGCCAAAAATGGGTTGATGATTGATACAAAGCGCCCCGAAGTTGGGGAACGTTGACAAAATAATTCAAAAAGAAGCTGTAATTGCCAGGCGCAACCACTCGAGTACCTGGCAAAGTATTTTTTTCAAACCATACAGCTGTTTGATATTCGGCAGTTTGCTCAAGCTTTTTTCCCGTTGCCTCAAGGGACCAAGTCGCCTCTGGTGTCACTTTTGCTAAGTTTTGGGCCTTCAACACTAGTGGCAAAAGAAGCAGCGCCCCAAAAAAAATATAAAAGCTCCAGGCAAAAATTCGGCTGCCGGAGAACTTGAGTTTAAAAACTAAACCAACTAACCCAGAAACCAAAACTCCAAAAAGAATACTCGCAGCCATATCCGCTTCGGTATTCAGACGCAAGGCTTGAGGAACGATCTCAATCCGGCTTTCCCCAGAGGCGTAATAAACATAGACAATGACAAACAAAAAAGTTAACCAAAAGAGACTATGAGGAAATCCAGGCAAAAATTTTGTCAATTTTCCAAAAATAAGTTTCACCAAAAAGAAAAAAATCAGTGTCAAAAATGCCAAACCTAAAAGTCCCCAAAAACCGTACTGGCCAAACGAAGCAACAGTTCCCCCACCTTCGCGGAAAAAAGTTTTCAAAAAGACAGGATTGTACCAAAAAAAAGCTAGGCCAACCGATATTAAAACGGTTTTGGCAGTTTGTTTGGCAACCTCACCAAACCGATTTCCACCTACCAACTCGCCCATCACCAAAGATAGGCAAAATAAGGCCACTGCCCAAAGACCGACAGCATTAGTAAGTCCTGTCAGAACAATAAAAATTGAGGCTAAAAGACAAGCTTTGAATTTTCCCGACCGCAGCAGCCAAAGGAAAAAAAGCGCCGCCAAAGGAATAAAAAATATCGAAAAGGTATGAGGTCCTTCCCCCCAGCGCACCAAATTTGTGTAACGTCTCGGTTCAAGTTCGGCAGTCAAAAAATCGGCGCGGACTGATGTCAACAAAAAGGCGAAAGCCGAAGGTAAAAACGAATAGCAAAAAGCTGCTACCAGCCCCCCAATTTGTCGCTTGGTCAAATACCAAACGAAAAAATAAAGCGAAACTGGCGCTAAGACATAGGCTGTTCCAGTCAAAAACCGATAAGCGTGTGAGTAGGACCAACCGAAAATAACTTTTGACAAAACTTCCAAAAACGGTAAAAGCGGAGTGTAAAAGACATGCATCGGATAGCCAAAATACCATAAGGGCTGCCAAGAAAGTCCATATTCTTTGACAAATTTGGCCATCGTAATGTAGGAAACCTCAATTGAACCTAAGTGTTGGGTGAATTCACCCAAAAATTGGGGATAAATTAACTGAAAGTTCAAGTAAGCAATAACGGCGGGAAAAAGCAGCAAACCAATTGCAATCTCGGCAAATTTGAGGACCCTTTGCCAGTGGTTCATTTTTTTATTTTAACGGCAACTTGCTGTTAACTCAATTATCATTTTCATCCTCGACAATCCATCGAGGTACAATTTTGGCCAATTTTGGTGCTGTTCTTGACCAAAAAAGCAGAATCAAAACCGTCAGTAAGCTAATTGCGTATCCCAACCAATTATCAATTCGAGGAGAGTGTTTTAAAAATATTTCGACATCACCATTTACCTTTGGATCAATAAAAATATTGCCAACTGGATCTTTTTTTATCTCAACTTGGCACTTGGTACTATGTGTTTGGCACTTAACATTCCATCCCGAATCCCAGGTTATTCCCAAGGAAATTCCCTCGTCATCTTTTAAACCTTTTACTTTGACCTCAACCTCGCTTGATGATTGCCAAGAGACCGCAGGGGTTCTTGAACGGTCATAATCAAGCCAAACTACATACTCATTCAGTCCATAATAATCAGCGCCGTCTTTGAGGCCTTTTAAGCCCGCAAAAGACGATTTTTTAACTATCCTTGCCATTTCGGCATTGGATGTTTCAAAAATCTGGTCACCTTTTTGGTTGTCAAACTTTTTGGTAAAAAATTCCCCAAATTTATCCGGGTGGGAAAAATCATGATAGGCTTCTTTTGAATCTTTATCGTGAACAACAATATAAGGGGTTCTTAGAGCCTGCAGCCACAAAGCGGTCATTAGTCCTTTTTCGCCTTCCCTAATCTGGTAAGAAGCTGCCGCCCAAAACGGATTAGTTGACGCTTCATCAACCCCACCTCTAACCTGTTGCACTTGGGGAAAAAACCAATTAAGCCAGAAAGCTGTCGATCCCGAAAGATAGACCCGCTCACCGACAGTATTTTGCGAAAGCCAATTGGCAATGTCTGCTTCAACCGTTTTTTGATATTCAATTTTTGGCAATCTATGCCAGAAAGTGCTAAGGATGCCAACAATTAATAAAATAGCTACCCCAACAGGCAAAAGTGCATTAACTTTCCTAAATTTCAACAAGAAAAACCCAATCAAAATTGCCAAACCAATGTCGATTTCGCCAAAAAATCTTGAGTATTCAGTTAAAAAATCTGGATCGGAAAAATAATATAGAAGTGTTAAGAAAAGAAAAATTGAAAGCCAAAAAATCGCAAAAAACAACGGAATATTTTCTTTTGTTTTTTTAATTTTGACAGATCCAATCGCCAAAAATACCGGAATTGCTACTACCCCGATCTTGATTAATTGACCAACAAAAGCCCCTAGTCCCATCCCACTAATTGATGGCGTTGAAGCCAGGTGAAGAAGATAGGATGGTGTATACCAAAAAGCAACCAAACCAAAAGCCAAAATAATTATTACTAATCCCCTGCCCACTTTTGGCCAAACATCTTCAACTAAACCACAAGCCAAAATTAAGGAGATCACGCCAACCAAAAAAACTAACGAAGTTACTCCATCGGTTAAAAATAGCAAAGCCGAAAGAGCCGCGGCAAAAATTAAATTCTTGCGATTCCAATCTCCAATCGCCTGCCAAAAGCAAAGCAGTGACCAAGGTAAAATGGCGATTGCCAAAATTCTCGCTCCCCCGCCATAAGCGAGAAAACTGACTGCTGACCAACTAAAAAAACCAAACTTTTGACCTAATTCTTGCGCTTGAGGAAAAAGATAGCCAAAAGACGGAATGACCAAAAGCCAAAGAGCAACCATTAAACTAGTTAAGATTTGTAGTCGTTTGTCCTTGAGTGAATTGTCTCTAGACGAGTCCGCCAACTGGCGGACTCGCGTATCCGAGCCCCGCCGGTTGGCGGGGCGCAGGATGCTTGTTGCATTAGATAATGAACGAGAGGATGAGCGACTAACACCAAAAAGCTTCAAGCTGAAGAAAAACCAACCGACTGGGGTCAAAACCAGCGCCAAACCAGAAATTAAAAGGTCAAGTGTGGGAAAATCAATCGAAGTTACTTTATCTAAAATTGCCAACCCATAAGGAAAAATCGGCGGACCGGAAAAACGAAAAGGGTAACCCAAATACCAGTATGGGAACCAAGAAAGATTAGGAAAGTTCTCCAAAATAAACCTGGATCTGACCCAAACCGTCGGCTCAACCGAGGACATCAAAAATGAGGCAATAGCAAAAATCAAAGGAGAAAAAATCCAAAAACCCAGAATAAAAAGACTGAAAGGAATAAAAAAACGCAGTTTATTCATCAATCGAGTCATCATAACATAATTTTTTTTCTTCCAAAATAAAATTGTAGGCAAACCACCAAAACAAAAAGAGCCAAATGATCGTCAAAAAAGTTGAAAAATAATTATGAAAGAGAATTACAAAAAGGCTTGGGCACCACCCAACCAAAGCAGCGGTGAAAGCCAAACGGAATAAGTTGATAAGGAAAGTTCCGCAAAAACCGAAAAGAACTGTCAGCAAAGAGGAAGATCGGCTAAAACCACCTCTCAAGCCAACAAAAAGCGAAACAAAAAACAACAGGAAACTCTGCCACCCCAAACAATTCCAAGTAACCCAAACGTCTTTGCCATTAACGACAACCCCGGATGCAAATTTTTCAATCTTCAATCCCGGCAAAAATGAAAGAACGGCCGCCAAAAGTTTGGCGACATAAGGGATCCAGTACTCTTCAAAAACGCGATAGAAACTGAAATGCTCAAAAATTCTAGTTAAAAGCTCATTAAAAGAAGTTGCAAAAGGCAAAACTACCAAAGTCGCCGCCAAAGCAATAAAAAGCAAACTGAAAGTACTTTTTTCTGGCATTTTGTTTTTTAGCATTCCAAAACCAAAATCCTTTCTTTTCGTCTGTTCAAAATTCTTCTAATAAAAATTGGAATAATTATGGCAATAGGGAGAAGTAGAATCACCAGTTCTGGTACTTCTTCTGCTCCAAAATCAATTATATGGTCTCGTCCGGTTTCATAATCAGCCTTCCACCAGGCAGCACTTCTGGCAGAAGTTTGAATCCTAATTTCATCCATATTTCCGGGCCAAAAATATGTGGCCTGGGGATTGTCTTTAGGAGAATAGCGGTCACCAAGCATCAGGCCGGTGTTTGTACCCGGCGTTGTACTGGATGTAGTGCCCCCGTTGGAAACTGCTGCGCCATCAACGTACATGGTAGTTGTGTTTCCGCCAGAGAAGACAAAAGCAATATGGTGGAGAGTCGTACCAAGACAGGTAGCGGTTGCTTGATTATAGTTACTGCCACCATATCTGTAAAAAGCCCCGACGCAGGTCTTAACTGAGCTATCCGCATTATAAGTCTGATAGATATCATAATGGTTATTGGTGTCAACATACCTACTAACCATCACATATTTGTGAGCCGGACTAGCTGTTCCATGTTGAAACCAGCCATCAACTGCAAAATTGGCGGTCAAATTGAGACTGGCAGCAGAAGCTGCGGTGATAATATCGTTGGAGCCGTCAAAAGTTTGACCATTGTAGATTTTTATAGCGGCGACTGCAGGTTCTGCTGCACCAGCTTTCGTACCATCACTCCCATTTGTCGTGCTGTCCTGAACCGTTGAGGTGTTCGGATTATCGTCCATATGAGCAACTAATTTAAAATTACTGTCCCAGACATTGGTGGCTGGAGAAGCGCCTTCGCTAGTCCCTATATATGTAGTATTGTTAGCGTGGGTGCTGTCATAGTAAAGGTAGAAGTCGGTATTGGCAGCAGTAGTAATTGTCCAGTCGGATTTACTGACCCAAATCCAAGCCGTACTTGTACTCGGTGTACCAGTATAATTCCAGTTCTCAATTTCGGCATACATTTCAGTCGTGCCATCATCCTTGGTAAAAGCAATCTTTTGACTGCTAGCACCAACTTCGGTAAAGACAGCGGTCACATTATCAGGGCCGTAACCAGCTGAAGAGCTTAAATGAACAAGAACTGGGAAATAAAGCAAATCGGCAGTAACATCCGTTTTGTCAATCGTTAGCTTAATTCGTTTACCCCAACCAGTAAGCCAGCCTGCAGCTTTGACTGGTTGAACATAAAAAACTAAGGTGTTGAAAAGAAGACAGGTAATAATTACTAAAACTAAACTTGCTTTACCAATCCAAGGAAGCCGCTTTCGCAAAACCTGCCTATTTTGACTATTGTTGTTGATAATGTTGTTGACAAAAAGAAGACTGTAGGCTGATGAGGCTTGTGGAGCTTTTCCCCAAGGAAAAATTTTCTTCCAAAAACGTTGAAGTTGAACCCTGCCAAAAACATCAGTAATCAAACCGGTCTTTGGGGTTCTAAACCATGGTCCTTCTTGATTTTCAAAAAGTCCCTTGACCGCCGCATAAGCTTGAAACGGCACTAAAAGATAGGTCATGGCGACAAATGACAAAGTCCCTAAAAAATCTTTCCTTTCCCCTTCTTCCAAAAAAAGGCCGGTCAGATTCATCAAAGGCAAGGCCAAAAGATTGGTTAAAACCAAAGACCAGCCAAAGGTGGCTGTCCAAAAAGGCAGGCGGGTGTGAAAGACCACTTCGGAGGCAAACCAAGCGAAAGAACCTAAGAGAAAAAAAGTTGCTTGGAGGTAATATGGTGCCAGATAGAGAAATTCCAGTTTTTCAAAAAAGGTTAAGTTTGGGGAAAAGAATAGGCGGCCAAACATTTTTTGATATTGAAGGTGTGGCCTTCGGCCCAGCGCATCCTTTGGCGGATAAGCCTTCTGATGGTGGAAACACACTCGGATGGTGTTTGAATATATGGAGTGTAGCAAACTTTGTAGCCGGCTTCGTAAAGCTTGAGAGTGAGCTGAAAATCCTCAGTAATCGAAGTTCCCCAGCCGATCCTCTCCAAAATCTTTCTTTTGATCATGTAAACCGAGCCGGCAATCATCTTCAAACCGCCATAAAGTTCTGTCCCCGCCCGCTCAACCACATATGAACCGGAAAATTCACTTCTTACTCCCCGGGTAATCCAATTCTCGGATTTATTGAGAACGTGCCATTGATAACCCTGGACGACTGCAATCCGCTGGCTCTCTGTTTTCAGCTTTCTGTTCTCTGCTAATTGGAAATATTTCAAAAATTGCTCAATTGTATCTGGATAAGGAATAAAGTCAGCGTCAAGCACCATAATATATTCGGCTTGCGTGTCGGTCTGCTTCAAAGCTTCAGCCAATGCCCCACCTTTAAAACCGGTTCGATCAGCCCGATGGATCAGTTTGATTTTAGACTCGAGGTTCCGATCACTAATAAACCTTTTAATAATCTCTGTTGTCTCATCGGTCGAATCATCAGCGACAATAATTTCAAAGTTGGGGTATTCAATATCAGCACAAGCCGTCAAAATCCGCTCTACTACCTTCTTCTCGTTATATAAAGGAAGATGAATGGAAACAAAAGGTTGACGCTCCAAAGTTGCTGGTGGTTCAGCCACTAAACCTAAGGGTTTTGCTTCCTCTTTTTGCCCTCCGGTAAATCCCAAGACTCCAACCATCGTTAAATAATATTTAGTCGAATACAATAAAGAAGACAAAGCCAAAAAAGAGAGCAGTCGTGGCAAAAACTAAACCTGGTGCGGCCGATAATCCTGCCTGGGATAGAAGTCGAAGCCATTGGATAAATGCAAAAGTAAGGGCGGAAAATAAGAAGAAAAAGAAAATAGTAACCAAACTTAATTTGGGAATCGTTTTAAAGGGTGAAATCTGCCACCAAAGTTTTTCCAGAGGTGGAGCAAATTCTGGTATTGGAATTGTTGGCACAGGTATAGTTTGGGGAATTCCGGCCCAAGCATATCTTCGATCCATAGTATTCAAACCATATCGCACTAGAACATTTTGAACCCCATGATGACCAACAACCGGTCGTCCTTGATACTGTGGTAAATTTTGGTAAACTTGGTGAACTGAATAGGCTGGATTAACCTTAACAACTTTCAATACTTCCATTTCAAGATCTCCAGCCAGTTTGCGTGGGTGTTGGGAGAGTTGCCAAGATCTGTCTTTTAACCGCTCAAGTTTTTCTTGAGTTTCATCTCGAAATCGCTTCAACCATTTATAGAAGGTTTTCCGAGAAATGCCAAAATTTTCACAAACTTTGGCAACTGGTCGATTCTCACGCAAAACTTGCTCAATCACCATTAAACGCTCTTGGGCAGATAACCATTTTTCGCGTTTAGTTTCAGGTTTTTCTAATTTCGATTTTTGATAAGCTAAACGCTTCTCATAAGTATTCAAACTATATCTTTCCAATACGTTCTGAACCCCATGATGGCCAATGCCAAGATCACTAACAATTTCAGCGATCTTGTGGCTAGAAAATTCGGGGTGCTGGCTAACAATTTTGAGAATTAGCTTCTCGATTTCAAATTGAATTCTTTTGGGGCTGTGGATTTGAGTTGGTTTTTGAGGCTGAAGAGCTTTAAACTTTTCAAATTCAGAGGCCTGGTCGAACCGTTTCTTCCACTTATAGAATGTTTTTCGGGAAATTTGGGCTTGGTGGCAAACTTCGCTGACTTTTTGGCCGGCGTTTACTTTTTGAATTAAGGAGACTTTTTGACTGGTCGTTAATTCGGGTTTCATTTCCAACTTTTGGAAATTAACCCAGCTGCCCTAAGTCGCTAAATTTACTTCCGAGTTTCCAGCCTGCAATTTTATGTTACCACCACATGGGTACTGAATGTCAAGAGCCTCTTTTTGGTAAAAAAACAGATTAGTTAAAGTCCTCCAATTTTATGATAATTATTTTTTCACAGTGAAAATTAAATTTTTGGACCAAAGGAAATATTTATTAAAAAATGAAAAGTTATACCAGAGGCAATAACTGAAATCGGCAGAAGATTAACTTTAATTCCTTATATATATCAATATCATTCTAAATATAATTTATAATATCATTCAGGTCACATCAAACTCAAGCTTGATACCATTTTTCCGCAAATTGTGAGCCACCCAGTTAATCACCTTCCCCTTTTTATCAACCAATAACCAAATCCTCAAAAACCATTCTCTGGCTTTAAAAAAATTCCTTTTTTTCGAACGATTATACTCTGCCAAAATGCCAACCTCACTTTTTGACTTTGAAAGCACGTCTTCAGCGGCGGCAAATTCAGTTTCAACTTGCCGATTTTGGTATAAAATTTTAATTCTTTTTAAATGTTCTCGATCAGATAAGACCAAAAGCTTTTTTGCTTTTCCAAAAACCAAAGGCAGTGAAAGATTGATTTCATCAACCGTATCCAGCGCTTGATCATCAATAATCAGATCGCTCTTTTTGACTCCATATTTTTGTAAAAATGGAATACTCAACTTTGTCACCGAAGGTCTATCCTCACCCAGCAGTTTGCCGGCAGTCAGGACAATTTTGTCAACCTTTCCGCTCTGGTAAAGTTTGGCCGCCGCCAAAAGTCTAATCTTTGCCCCAAGCTTAAGTTCAAATTTTTGGATTTTTTTATCAAAATAGGCGGAGCTGTTATGAAGAATCAAAACCTTTTCCATCCAAATTTTTCCAGATCAATTTTACCATTTTTAATCTTAACTCCTTCACTCTCCAAAAGTCTCCTTTTTTCCTTTAAACCAAAAATATAACCACCCAAACTTCCATTCGAGGAAATCACTCGATGACAGGGAATGCTAACCGGTCTGGGATTTTTCTTCAGTGCCTGACCGACTGCCCGGCTAGCTTTGGCTTTGCCAATCAAGCCGGAAATCTGGCCATAAGTCGCTACTTTGCCTTCGGGGATTTTTCTCACTAATTGGTAAACTCGACTATCAAAATCTCCTCTCATTGCTCACTTGATACTTGTCACCCCAAAACTACCCAGCCGCGAAGATCTTTTTTGGCAAACTGCGGGGGAACCAAAAATTTTCCTACCGAACCAATAAAAATTAAGGTGGCAAAGTTAACTTTTTCCCTTGCCCGCCAAAAATCCAAAGGCAAGGCCATTTCTTTGCCAAACTTCTTTTTTAGCCAATCCAAATCTTCCCTTGTTGGATGGTCAAAAAAAATGACGTGGTCAACCAGAAAATGACCAACAACTTTTTCTCCCCTCTTTTTCATAAAGACCAAATCACCTTTGGCAATTTGGCTAAAGGGCGGGAGTTTAATTTTTGAGAACCGGCTTTCAACTTTGCGGCGGCCGGAAATAATTGCCTGCACGCCATCTTTATCAAAAATCGCCAAATGCTTTATCATTTTTTAATCAGCTAGAAATCGAGGCGAAGATTTTTGAGGTATTTTCCAAACTCGCCATTGGTTTCTTCATTTTGCAACCCAAACTCAACCACCGTCTTTAAATAACCAATTTTTGATCCACAATCAAAATACTTAGCATTTTGTATTTCCAAAGCATAAACCGGTTTCCCCTTCTTCATCAAAATATTGACCCCATCAGTGTAGTAAAGTTCTTTTCCTTTATCAATGGTTGCCGGAGCTGCTTCTTTCAAAGCGCCAAAAATCTCCGGGGTAAAAATAAAACCAGAAACCACTGCCAAGTTTGAAGGCGCTCGCTTGGGACCGGGCTTTTCAATCAGTTTCTCAACCTTGACAATCCCGTCAAGCTTTTCACCAGCCACGTAACCATATTTGAGGGTATCTTCGTCTTTTTCTGTTCTAATGCCAGAAAGAATTGTTCCACCGTATTTTTGAAAAGCCGCAATCAGTTGTTTGGATCGGGAAGGATTGGCCCAAATAAAATCGTCTCCCCAAAGCATCAAAAAAGGTTCTTTACCAATTACCTCTTCGGCAACTAAAATCGCATGACCATTGCCTAATGGTTCTTTTTGACGAACGTAAACAAAGTCTGCTAATTCGGAAATCTTTTTTATCTCTTCTAGTTCTTTAGTCTTGCCGTTTGCCTCAAGTCGTGCTTCAAGCTCAAAGTGGCGATCAAAATGATCTTCAATTGCCCGTTTGTGCCAACCGGTGACAATAATCACCTGCTCAATTCCGGCCGAAACCGCTTCCTCAACCACATATTGGATGATTGGTTTGTCAACAATCGGTAGCATCTCTTTGGGTTGGGCTTTGGTTACCGGCAAAAAGCGGGTTCCAAAACCGGCCGCCGGAATAACAACTTTTCTCACCCTTTTATTTTTTTTCATCGATTGAATAACAAATTTAATTTTCGCTAGCGATCAAATTATATTTGATGTAATTCTCACTGGCGTTCAAATTATAGCAGATTTTTCCAACCTTTACACCAGAAAGCCACTTATGCTAAGATAAACCTTTGCCAAAATGCCAAACCAGATTTCAAATCTTAAACCAGTCACTTTTCTGGCTGAGGTTAAAAGCGAGCTGTCAAAAGTTGTCTGGCCAACCCGCGCTCAGGCAATCAGACTGACAGCCATCGTCATTGGCGTCTCAGTGGCAGTTGGTCTTTTTATTGGCGTTTTGGATTTCTTGCTAACCAAACTGACTGAAATTTTTATCTATCGATAGCATCATAAGGAAATTTGATGGCTAAAAAAACTAAACAGTCGACTGACGAGAAAAAGGAAGAGCAAATAAAAACCACTTCACCAAAGAGCGAAGAATCAAAGGCTCAAAAAGGGAAAATAGTAGCCAACTGGTATATCGTCCACACCTATTCTGGTCATGAAGCCAAAGTGGCTGCCGCTTTAAAGCAGCGGGCTGAATCTTTAGGGTTAAAAGATAAAATTCTGGAAATTTTGGTTCCCACCCAAGACAAAATCGAAGTGCGGGAAGGGAAAAAAGAAACGGTTAAGGAAAAAATTTTCCCTGGTTATCTTTTGGTCCGGATGATTCTTGATGATCATTCTTGGTTGGCTGTTCGTTCCACTCCGGGCGTAACGTCCTTTGTTGGAGTTGGCAACCGGCCAACTCCCCTACCTGATGAAGAAGTTAAAACTATTCAGCGCTTTATGCAAATGGAAGCACCACGCTTTAAGACCTCTTTTTCGCTCGGCGAGGCAGTCAAAATTACCGACGGGCCCTTTACTGAATTTTTAGGAACAGTCAATGAAATTGATGACGAAAAAGGCAAAATAAAGGTTTTGGTTTCAATTTTCGGCAGAGAAACGCCAGTGGAATTAGATTTTTTACAAGTTGCGAAACTTTAAGGGGGTGAAAATTTTGGCTAATAAAGAAAGGCTAGAGACGCGGCGTCCGCTTATACCAACACCAAACAGGGAGCGTCTTGAAAGAGAGGTAAAAGCTTTTGCAGCAGCCGTAAGGCAAGATTTTATAACCGGCTGGAAAGCAATCATACCACCTACTGCCGGCGAAAAATCAAGACCACTGGATTAACTAAAATCTAATATGAAAGAACAATCAATTGTCAGTGCTACCCGTTGGACAAAGGATGAACTAATTCCTCACATTGCAAAACGTGAGGCGATTGGTGTCAGTAATGGTGAATTTATCAGAGATGTTTTTACGGCAATTAGGGTAATCCATGCTCAAGCAACTCATTTGGCAAGGGCCTCAAGCGCTTTGGTAAGTTATGGAGAAAAATTAAATACCGATCTAAAAAATAAAGGTTATTAAAAATGGCAAAGAAGATTAAAACTATTATTAAACTAAATATTCCTGGCGGAGAGGCAACACCGGCACCGCCGGTTGGACCAGCTTTAGGCCAGCACGGCCTGCCAATTATGGATTTTGTTAAAGCTTTCAACGACAAAACCGCCGATCTTAAAGGAACAATTATTCCGGCCGTCATCACCGTCTATGAAGACCGAACTTTTTCTTTTGTCACCAAAAAACCACCAGTGGCCGAGATGATTAAAAAAGAGCTGGGTTTGGAAAAAGGTTCGGGCAAAACCGGCCGGGAGACAATTGCCAAACTTTCAGCTGACCAAGTCAAAAAAATCGCCCAAGCCAAAATGGAAGATCTAAATACTTCTGATTTACAAGTTGCAACTCGCATCGTTTTGGGAACGGCTAAATCAATGGGAATCGAAATTGAATAGCTTGCCCTGATCCGCCAACTGGTGGAGAAGGGTCCAAGGCACTACCCGCTCAATGAGAATAGAAATTGAATAACTCCTCTTAAAGGGAAAATCACCAATTGAAAACGACCATTTGATTGAACTCTTATCTCCGCCGAAGCGGGGAAGCTGCTGTGACCGAGCAGCATTCAGAAATTCAACAAATGGTCGCGATGGCCACCGGCTTGGTTTTTCAGTTTTGCTTGTTTCGGCTTCGGGTAGATCAGCTGCTATCTTGTTTAGGGTAGGAGGGGTCTCGAATAGGACGGTTCCATGAGGCTGCCTGGTTGACGCAAATGAAGACCACATCGAGGTAGTTGACTGAGGTTAAGGTATTCAGCCCTGGAGGAACTTTGGGCGAGAACCCAAGCCACTCCCCAGATACTCCATCGAACTTCCAGATCGCAGTCAGCGCCTCAGGTGGGCTTACTCCAATTTCCACCATAACGATAGGGGTATGGTCCGGTCCTGTCCAGGCAGCAGCTGTGCAAGGAGGAACAACTGTGATGGGATACGAGTCAGCATTGACTCTCTTTGCTTGACTCGTGAGCGCCAGTGCAACCGTTATCATCAGTGCCATAGTTGTCAGTTTCATCGTGCTGTCTCCTTTCGTAACAGCTTGATTGATCCTTACCGATTAGGTCTATTCTGTTGTCAAGGTGCAATACTGAAAAACCTGAAACTCCCTTCAGCCGGTTTGCTGGTGCTTGTACCAGTACCAGTTGAAAAGAGTGTTGCTTTCGGGCAGTTGAAGGAGCAAGTTTTGCCAACTCGCAAATTGAGTGGTTACCACTCCCAATGCTCAAAAGCAGAGTGGATTATACTCGCATCTGGGTTAAATGTCAAGGCCGATAGTCTTTTGAAGACAAGGGTTGACATGCTCAAACAATTATTGCTAAGCTTGACTCAAGAACTGGCTTCTGAAATGAAAAAAACGGTTGAGTTTAATCATAGTTTCCCCGAGTTTGTTCTTCTTTGTGCATTTATCTTTTTCACCATCATTCTTCTTATTCCAAGTTTCTTAGGACAAGAATACCAAGTTATCAAAGCCCAACAACCTTTGTTTGCCTGTCCAGTGGAACCTCAAGAAGAGCTGGGGCAAAAACCAGATTTGCAAAAAGCCAAACTTGCTGCCTCAAATCTGCAAAATACTACTCAAAGTCTTTCCCAAAAATATCAACAATTTAAAATAAGACAAGGTTCAAAAGAATTAGAAGAATTAAAACAACTGGCTATCACCCGGAAAAAACAACTTTTAGAAACAATGCGCCAAAATCCTGACGCCGCCCTTTCCTCTTTCCTTTCCCCAAAAGACCAAAGCGAATTATCTTCGCTTTCCCAAAACTGTATTGAAACCCCAGCAACTTTTGAAGGTAGCCTCAACATTGTTCATACCGATTTTTTTGAGGATAAGGTGAGTTCTACGGATTATACCCTCACGACTGCCAATGGCCAAAAGATCAAATTTCACCCAGCCGGTTACCTTCATGTGCCTTTAGAATCTCGTACCAAAGTCAAAGTCAACGGAATGCTTGTTGATAACGATTTGGCTTTTGATGGTACCAGTTCACTTTCTAAGGCAAAAGGCTACCGGGGAGGAATTGATGTTTCATCTCAACCAAACAATCCACCAGTTCTGGGGCAACAAAAGGCGGCTGTCATACTAGCAAACTTTGCCAACACCCCTATCCCTCCCGTTAGCAGAACGGATGAGTCTAATTTTATTAACGGAGAGTTAAACAATTTCTACCGCGAAAATTCCTATAATAAAATTAGTATCAGTGGCGACGTCTTTGGTTGGTATACCCTACCGATTAACCAAACTTGTGATATATACCCCGTTAGAACAGAGGCTATAAAAAAAGCCGACAGTGATATTTATTTTCCAAATTATAGCCGCTTAATCATCATTGCTCCTTTTGGCCCAGACTGTGGTGGGTGGAAAGGAATGAGTACAATTGGCAAGGAATATGTTTCTACCGCAGACGGTCAAGTGACGATGTCCACTTCCTGGATATTTTCTCATGAAGGTACGTTTATTTACGCCACCAGTACGACATTAGTAGGACATGAATTAGGTCATGGTTTTAGTCTTTTGCATGCAGATGGGGTGAGTTGCGGTGGGGTAACTCTTACTGCTAATGCTCCGGATGATTGCCAAATTTATGTATACTATGACCCTTATGATGTTATGGGTAATTGGGCCGCCAAACATTTTAATGCCCCCCACAAGGAATATGTTGGTTGGTTTGATTCTGGCAACCTTCAAACAGTTACCGCAAATGGTAATTTTGTTCTTGAGCCAATTGAGACAGTTTCCTCAAATCTTAAGGCTATAAAAATTCCTCGACCCAATAATAACTTTATCTATGTTGAATACCGTCAACGAATAGGTTTTGATGCAGGAGAACAAGCAAATAGTGATTTTGATAAAGGCGCCCTGCTGCATATTCTTATCGGTAGTCAAGCCAGGACTGGGCTTTTGGATCCAATTCCTGATAACGATCTTTTTACCACTATATCATTACATCCTGGTTCATCTTTAACCGACCCGGCTACCGGCACAAAAATAACCGTCAAATCAGCAACTTCGACGGCTTTGACAGTTGAAATTACCGGATTTTCATCTCCATCTCCAACTCCAACTCCCACCACCTCTCCAACTCCCACGCCTTCCTGTAACTGTACTGAATGGGTTGATCAGGGTTGCGGTATTTCATGCCCTTCTACTCAGATGCAAGCCACTCGCACTTGCAATCCCCCAGGATGTTTTTATGAAACTACCTGTTATGACAATCCATTATGTACTGGTCCACATCCTGGGTTTGGTATCACTTTTACTCCTCCGTCACAGTCAGTGACGGCCGGAGAAAGCGCCACCTATAAACTTTATGTTGCATTTAACCAAGATTGGATCAATCAGGGTTTGGGTAGTATTTCCTTAACTTGTGCAGCCCAAAGATCAAGTGGGGCAACCGAACCGACAATCTCCTTTTCTGATTGTGACGGTACTGCTTCACCTCCAGGCGTTAACGGCAGACCTTTCACTGTCTCAACCAGTACCACCACTCCTCCAACGACTGGAATAGCAGCCGGTGACAATCCTGATTACAAAATTATTGTCACCGGCTCTCATGATTTGGGAGTAAGAACAAGGGTCGGGTGGTTAAATGTTAAAGCAAGAATTGCCTGCCCGGTTTCCCAAACGTTTGACTGGTCACCTCCAAGAACGCTTCCCAGTTTAGGTCAAAAACTGAAAGTTGTAGATTCGGTAACTTCCGAGGTTGTTTTCAACAAAGACAAATTGTTTTCGCCTTATACAGTTGGCGGCCTTAAGCCCAAGTATACCTATAATTATTCTGTTTACGCAGCTTATGCACTTTCTCCGTATTATCAAAGTTCAAAAACTACTGGTCCTTGTTCAGCTCCACCTTGTTACTTTACCAACTCTAAAGGTCAACAACAGGGTTATGGTGATATCGATAACAATGGGATTGTTGACTATACTGGTGATGTTACTCTGGCTGCTCAAATCGCCGCCAACAAACTCACTCCCACCCCCGACCAAAAGAAAGCGGCTGATGTTGATGGTAACGGGATAGTTAACTTTGTTGGCGATGCGATGCTTGTTGCCCAATATGCTCTTGGGGTGATCTCAACTTTCCCGATCTGCTCAAGACTGTGACCGTAATCCCTTTATTCTTGACCAAAAATCTAATTTCCGCTATACTTCATTCCGAAATTAATAATTCATAATTTATAACTCCTCCGAAGGAGGCAAACGTGGGAACAACGAGAATTAAAGTCATAGATTTATCGGGCGGCGAGGAACAACTAAAAACTTCCAGAAAGCGCGCCGAGCGTGGTCTTAAACCAGTGGAAGCTGAGAAATTAAAAGCAGCAAAGGGACCAAAAAAACCAAAAGTAAAAGAGGAAGAGGCAAAGGTAGAAATTAAACCAGAGGCTGAAGAACAAAGGACAGAAGTTGCAGTTGACAAAAAAGTAACCACCGTTCCAATCCCAATTCGCAAAAAAATCCGCAGCCGCCGCTATCTTGAAGCCAAAAGATTGATTGAAAAAGACAAGCTTTACCCCTTAGACCAAGCTTTAGAATTGGCTAAAAAGGTTTCTGTCAGTCGCTTTGATGGCAGCCTTGAAATTCACTTAGTGGTCCAAAACCAAAATCTTCGAGGGTTATTGAAACTCCCCCACCCATTTGCCAAAAAGGCTCAAAAATTACCAAAAACTTTAGTTTTTACTACTAAAGTTGACGGACTTGATGAAAAAGATGAAATTATTTTGGGCAACCAGAGTACAATCGAAAAAATCCGCGAGGGCCAATTTGTCCCCCGCCGAGATTTTCAAAAAGTTTTGGCCACCCCGGACTTTATGCCCCAGTTGGCCAAAATTGCCAAAACTTTAGGGCCGGTCGGCTTAATGCCCAATCCCAAATCAGGTACTTTAGTTGAGGATGTGGGAAAAGCTTTAAAAGAACAAAAAGCCGGTCAAATTGAATACAAAACCGAAGCAAAAGCGCCGATTATCCATCTGGCAGTTGGCAGGCTTTCTCAAAACCCAAAAGAGTTGGCAGAAAATATTCTCGCCCTGGCAACTGCCATTGGTCAAAACCAAATAAAAACCGTCTATCTTTCCCCCACCATGGGCCCTTCAATCAAAGTTGACCCGACAACTTTGGCTTCTTGACAAACAAATTGCCAATTCGATATACTCTCTTGAGTCCAAAGACAGTAGGGGCCTGATCCGCCGGTTGGCGGAGAAGGCTTAATTTCCTACCGAGGCCATAGTAGCACTCAGCTTACAGACTACAGTCTACCGCAGAAAGACTGCCTCTATAGACTTGTAAGTAAAAATCGCGCCTCGGGCGCGTTTTTTAATGGGATAAATAATAAAGATGGCAAAAACTAAAAACGAAAAGCGCCAGACCGTTCAAGATTTAGTCAAAAAGCTTCAGGCGGCAAAGTCGGTCGTCTTTGCTGATTACAATGGCTTGACTGTGGTTCAACTGACTGAACTTCGGCAGAAACTCAAAAAAAGTGAGGCCGAATTGGCAGTTACCAAAAATACTCTGCTCAAACGGGCTTTGACGACAATCAACCGCCAAATCG
>Ga0315281_10000889_pt1 | contig 43178 bp, 40 predicted proteins | sample YL17G07_0_MG_FD_204540 | JGI IMG/M metagenome (GOLD analysis project Ga0315281, IMG submission 204540) | Sediment microbial communities from Yellowstone Lake, YNP, Wyoming, USA - YL17G07_0 | ecosystem: Environmental > Aquatic > Freshwater > Lake > Sediment | place: USA: Wyoming | collected...
CAGTGCTGCCAACTAACCCCGTTCGACTTGCATGTGTTAAGCACGCCGCCAGCGTTCGTTCTGAGCCAGGATCAAACTCTCATAAGTTCTTTCCTGCTTTTCTCAAATTCATTGACAGAATCTACCTTTAGTTTTCAAAGAACAAAAGTCCCCACACCACCGAATGATTCAAGCCCTCAACTTCTTACATCCTCATTGGCTTGCTTGAACCTTAAGGCACTGTAGAGATGGCTGAAAGAGACATTTGCGACTCAAAGAACAACTACTTTTCAATTATAACAGCTTGCTGTTCTTCATGTCAACATATTTATAAAACCCTTCGTTATCAAGCACTTTGACTGCCATGCCAAAATATTGGACAGAAAAACTTAGAAAACAAAGGGCATTTGTTATATTAACATTTGAGATGAGGGCTGTCAATTAATCTAACATAAATCAATAAGATATGATTGCAATCCCGAGATTTCCGGGAAGAAAGAAACTGCTTTAAACCATCATGATTTTTATTATATTCCTCTGTAAAGAGGTAAACGGCACGGCTACTGTCTTTACCTCGAAGATGGTTCCTGGTGGCAAGGCCTTCAGTTCCTCCTCTGCCTTTGGCCCCTTACTGAGAACAAGAAAACCACCCTTTTTTATCAAGCGGCCTGCATTACTTATGAAATCGCGGCTGCTAAACAAAGCCCTGGTTACTGCGATATCGAAGAACCGTTCACTTACATCCTCAAAACGCATTTCCAGTACGTCCACATTGCCCATAGAAAGCGTTTTCCTGATGTTCCTGAGAAAGGCGCACTTTTTCCTTGAGGACTCCACAAGAGTAACGGCGAGATCAGGTCTGGCAAGGGCAATAGGCACTCCAGGGAACCCCGCTCCGCTCCCGGCATCGCATATACTCAGACCTTCCCCCGAAATAAAAGTGAGATATAGGAGAGAATCGAAGAAATGTTTCTTGATTATATCCTCATTGCTTTCAAGAGCGGTAAGATTATATGCGCGGTTCCAGCGCTTCAATTCATGCAGGTATATTTCAAAATGATGTACAAGGGAATCCGATGGCTCTATTTCCAGTTCATTAAGTCCGTCTGTCAGCAGGTTGCGGACTATTTCCACTGTCTTTCCACCGCAACCAGGAGTATGGATATTGCGGCTGGAGTAATACCTGGAATCCTGCTAGCCTGTCCGATATTACCTGGCAGCACCTTAAGCAGCTTCTCGACTACCTCTCTAGATAACCCGGGGACATCCCCATACGGAAAATCAGGTGGGATTTTTTTAGACTCGAATTTGTCCGCCCTTTCTGCCATTTCAACCTGTTTTCGGATATATCCTTCGTATTTGATGTTGATCTCCACAAGTTTCTCGACCTCCTCGGACAACTCAGCAGGAGGAGGAGAAAAATCCTTGATCAGACTATAAGTTACTTCTGGCCGTTTCAGGAGTTTTTCCAGCAATGTACTTTCGGGCAATATTGAGGTGCCGAGCCCTATTAGCGCATCATTAATCTCAAGCGATGGTTTGATTCGTTCTTTTTTTAGTCTCCTGATTTCATTTGAAAGAGCTTTAGTCTTTTCAAGGGAAACTCCATAGGTTTCTTTAGACACAAGGCCAATAGAATATCCTCTTCCCATAAGCCTGGCATCAGCATTATCATGCCTGAGGAGCAATCTATATTCCGCCCTGGAGGTGAACATCCTGTATGGTTCGCTGGTCCCCTTGGTAACAAGGTCATCTATTAATACCCCAATATACGCCTCATCACGTCGCATAATAAGAGGGGGCTGCCCTTTTAGTTTGAGTGCGGCATTTATCCCTGCAATCAACCCCTGTGCAGCAGCTTCCTCATATCCTGAGGTACCGTTAATCTGCCCGCCAAGGAATAACCCGCTAATTTTCTTCACTTCAAGACTGTGGGTAAGCTGAAGAGGAAATACAAAGTCGTATTCAATAGCATATGCTGGCCTCATTATTTCAGCACGCTCGAGCCCCTCTATGCTCCTTACAAGCTTTACCTGGACATCGTAGGGCAGACTTGTTGATATTCCATTTGCATAATATTCAGTTGTCGTGAGTCCTTCCGGTTCCAGAAAGACCTGGTGCCGGGCCTTATCGCAAAAACGCACCACCTTGTCCTCGATGGAAGGACAATATCGGGGACCAATGCCTTTTATCTTGCCGCAATAGAGGGGCGATCTTTCCAGGTTGTCTCTAATTATGTCATGGGTTTTTGTATTCGTATAGGTTATATAGCAGGGCAGTTGGGGATTAGTGATTTTCTCCGTGGAATAGGAAAACGGAAGCGGCGGCACATCACCCCATTGAGCGGTTGTCCGCGTGAAATCGATACTCCTCGCATCCAGGCGCGGAGGGGTGCCTGTTTTCAGCCTGCCCATTTGGAGCCCCAGTTCCCGCAAGGAATTGGAAAGCCCGACAGACGGGAATTCCCCTGCTCTCCCTGCCTGAAAGCTTTCGAGCCCAATATGGATCAGACCTTTTAGAAAAGTCCCGGTGGTGACAACAACAGCCCGGGCACCGTAAAAGACTCCGAGCGAAGTTACTACTCCCTGAACTCTCCCGTTCTCCACCGCCAGCTTTTCGACCATCCCCTGTTTTATGGTCAGGTTTTTTTGAATCTCCAGAGTCTGTCGCATGGCTGTCTTGTAAAGGTTTCTGTCTGCCTGCGCCCTTAATGACCACACTGCCGGACCTTTCGAAAGGTTGAGCATTCTGAACTGTATGCCCGACTTATCGGCTATTTTCCCCATTTCTCCGCCGAGCGCATCTATCTCGCGGACCAGGTGCCCTTTTGCCAATCCACCGATAGCAGGGTTGCAGGAGAGGTGGGCAATGGTATCGATATTGATAGTAAAAAGGCAGGTCTGCAGTTCAAGACGAGCTGCGGCAAGGGCCGCCTCACAACCTGCATGCCCCGCACCAACTACAATTACATCGTAGTCTTGCTCTTTAAACATAAATCTATTTATTATAGCATTAATGAATATACCCGCCTTTGAACATACGGTCAGTTCTTTGCAGGCGCTTCTCAGTAATGAAAACGAACCATTACAGAAAGTGTCTCATCTTCTCAAGTATGATCCGGGTCTTTACTTTTCCCTGTTACAGTTCGTCAATGCATCGGATAAGAGAAAAGATGTAAGTACTGTTTCTCAGGCAATATCCCTTATAGGCTCCGAAGGTGTGGAGAAGCATATCCTTCAGCAGGATTCCTTTCTCGCTGAAGACTATCTGCTATTATGGTGCTATTCTGTCATTGCAGGATGCTCTGCTGTGCGGCTCAATGAGAGAGCTGAAATTTGTGAAGAAGAAGAAGCCTATTTTGCCGGAATATTGCCCTCCATTGGTATAATGTTGATGCTAGCTCAGAGGACCCATTACCGTCCTGTACTGGATATTCTTTTAAAGGTTCCTACGGAAGACAAGATATTTATCGAGACCCGACTGTTTAAAACAAATCATATTGAACAACTTGAAAAACATTGTACGGCCCCCAAAATTTATACGGACTGCATCAGTATAATGAATTTTATATTCTCTAAAGATGGCGAAAGGATCAGGGAGTTTGAGCACCCGGCGCGTTACTCAGTTGCCCATAAATCCTTTCAATTATTTCAACTTCTGGATGCTAGTGCTGCTGCTGCGCGGACGATTCTATTCCCGTCTATTGTTGAAGCACAGGAAAAGTTCCGTGAACTTGGGAAGAGGTATTTCAAGATTCCCGAAAATGCAATAGAGGAATTATTGGCTGATATTATCGGGGACTTTGAAGCAGTGTGCGCTGAATTCGGGTTACTGGAAGCGGTTCAAAACATTCTGCCTTATACAGAAAAGGTGGCTCTCCAGCCGCTCACATTTATTACGAACTCCACAGCTCTGAATAACGCCATGGAATCTATCTATGCAGCAAACCGGGAAGAAAGGAATATCATCATATACGGCGAACCGGGTGCGGGTAAACGCCTGCTTGCTGTTGTTCTCCACCGCCGGCCTGATAATCCCCGGCATTCCAAACCGTTACTTTCCTATTATTGCAGCACTATGGACAGTGAGACCCTTGAGACAGAATTGTTCGGAACAAAAGGCGGTTTTTTAGGGTTGGAGAAGCACAAAGCTGCGCTGGAGATGGCGGATGGAGGGACTATCCTGCTCAAAGATGTTGATTCTATTCCACTGACGCTGCAGGACAGGCTTGCCGAAATATTCTGCAAAGACGAATATTACAAGATTGGAGAAACCCGACCTGTTTTCTTCACCGTCAGATTTCTCCTTACTTCCAAACTGGACATAGTGGCTGAAGCAAAAGAGGGGAGGTTTTCGGAGAGGCTGCTACGGGTTTTGAACCCTGCCTCCATTTATATCCCGCCACTGAGGGAAAGGCGGAAAGACATCGAGTTAATAGCGGAACATATTATTAATAAATACAATCTTCAACTGGATGATCCTGCATTGCTCCTTGGTCTTAGCGAGTATTATGAAAAGGACCCGTTCCCGGGCAATTTAAAAAGCCTTAAGAGACTCCTATTTTTCCTCTCTGCCAAGCATCGACTTAAATCGTAGATACTCGACCAAGCCCCAGATTCCAGCCACAAACACGGAGAGAAACCATACAAGAGAAAGAGAGATAGCCGCTGCTGGAGGAATTCCTATTGTTCCCAATAGAAATACAAAGGCCCCCTCTCGCAGCCCTATTCCTGAAATTGATAGAGGTATCATCGAAAATAAAACAATTATTGGCAGAAAAATCAGGAGGGAAAGGAATGAGACCGGCAGGAGCAAACCTTTCCCAAGGACATAGACGGCAAGAATGCCCAAAAACTGAACAAGAACCGAGTAAAGCAGCGCCCCAAGAAGGATTCTCTTCTGGTATGCGTACTCTTGAAAATAGTGATAGGTATTGGAAAGAAAATCTAAGCGCTGTCCCAATCTGAATTTAAAAATAATAACGCTGGTTCCTGCAAAAATCATCACAGCAGTGGGAATAACCCATAGTATCGGCAAATCCTTCGATGCGTTCTTAAGATAGGAGATACCGAAGGGAATGGCAAGCATAGCAATGACAAGAAGAGCGCTCAGGCCTATGTACCTGTCCATAAAAATAGAGCCAATCGCCACTGGAAGGGGAGGGGTTGTCCTGAAAATGTTTTTTCCATTCCCATCTGAACAAAAACCTTTCAGTTCTCTGCTCAGGTAGAAAGCCTTTACCGCATCTCCCCCTATCATACCGGGCATATATGTATTGAAAAACGAGCCTATCATGTACATACTGAAAAGTCTTCCCGTTCTGATAGATGATGGGATCAACAGTTTCCATCTTAGTGTTGAGAATACGGCGCCAAGAAGATACAGCCCGATGGCCGCAGTGAAGGCAAGAGGATTTAACCCGCTGATATTGTCGATAATTAATCTCCCCCCCACTTTCGAAATCAGAAAATAGAAGAGGGATGAACCTACAATAAGCTTCAAAACAGGAACTGCGATACTGATAATTGTCTTATTTGCCCGGGCCAAGAATCCTCTTTATCGCGTAGATCGGCTTCTTCTGGCTCTCATGATAGACCCTTACCAGCATTTCTCCGAGCAGCCCCATACCTACGAATTGAACTCCGACAATGATCAACAACACACCCAGCAGCAACAACGGTCTTCCCCCAATGCTCACCCCCTTGAGTAATTTCTCGAATGAAAGGAAAAGGGAGATGCCAAAGCCCGAAAAGCCAAAAGCAACACCCATGGGGCCGAAAAACTGCATGGGCTTTGTGGAAAAGCTTTGCAGGAACTTCACAGTGATAAGATCCAGCAGCACTTTCAATGTTCGAGAAATGCCGTACTTGGATGTTCCCCTGAGTCTAGGGTGGTGCGTTGTCTCGATTTCAGCAATCCTTACACCGTACCAACTTGCCACTGCGGGGATGAACCGGTGCATTTCGCCATAGAGCCGCAGGTTTTTCACAACATCCCTCCGGTATGCCTTTAGGGAGCAACCGTAATCGTGCAGCCTGACACCGGTTACCCTGCTTATGAGCCAATTGGCCATCATGGATGGAACCCGTCTGCTCAGAAAGGGATCTTTCCTCTTTTTTCTCCAACCGCTGACAAGGTCATACTCCTTTATGGCTTCAAGAAGCCGCGGAATGTCCTTGGGGTCGTTTTGAAGGTCGCCATCCATGGTAACCACAATATCTCCCCGCGCAAAATCAAACCCTGCTGCAAAGGCTGCAGTCTGTCCAAAATTTCTCCTGAGACTCAGAACCATGACATTTCTGTTGTTTTTCTGTATCTCCTCTAGAAGCGGCAAGGTCCTGTCATTGCTGCCATCATCCACATAGATTATTTCGTAGTCAATCCCATTGCTGTCCAGAACACCTTTCAGCCTCTCATTGAGAATTTCTACATTGTCTTCCTCGTTGTAAAGCGGGACCACAATCGATACGGTCATTACGTTCTCCTAATAGGTCTTGGGAGTCTCTATCTGCAACCCCTTAAAATTATAACAGATAAAGATTGAATATTCCCTGAGCAGGTATTCTCTTTCGTATACCTCAAGCACCTTTCTCTCATACGACTCAAAAGAATTAGCCAGTTCAACAGGCATATCCTCCCTGCCCATTTTCACAAAAATACCGTTAATCGTTTGCGCCGGGGCACTGTCGCCTGAACTCCTAATTTTCCGGGCATCCGTGTTCATATCAGGCCACAGGTCGTATTGGTTCATCCTCCTGCCTAGATTCACAGCGTACGTTACAGGATGTTTTTTAATATAAAAAGCCAGCTCACTTGCCACCTGGTAACTGTCGGAGAAGACGAAGACATGACCTTTTTCAATAAGGTTATTATAGATTTTGTTTGCCTCGGTTTCCAGTTGCCTCCATCCCCGCAAACGGGCTGAGGGGTCCAGAGTTGGAGATAGTTTTACCACTGCGGGATAATGGCTTAAGGCGGTCATGAGGAAAGTGAACGCGATAGCGCTAACCGCAAGCCATAAAGAAACTTTCCCTTTAATATGCCGTTCATCACTTCCCGTGCCGAAATAGTGATGGGAGAACGCGACGATACCTGTTATATACCCATGCATCGCCCAGTTGGCCTGAACCTTCCCTTGGATACTTTTCAAAAGAAAAAACAGAAGCACGCTTAGCGAAAAACAAATTAAAAACAAATGGTTATCTCTATTTTGCCTGGTTCTGCCTGCAACAAGCGAATAGAGCATCAACCCGAAAAGTAAGGGGGTGACAACACCGATCTGGGAAGCAAAAAATTCTAAGAAGCTTGGCACTGATAATGACAGGCCTTTTGCGAGATGAGCCTGCCCAGCTGTGTGCCTCACCGTTACCCAGTCATGCTGGATATTCCATATGATTACAGGACTAAATACAATGATGCTGAGTACTACAGCGAGATATGGCCCGCTTCGCTTAAGAAGCGGACGCCTTGAAGAAAACAATAGAAACAAAAAGCCCGCAATATAAAAGAAAACCATGGTATATTTTGTTAAAAGACCGAGCCCAATGGAAACGCCGAGGAGCAGCCATCTATAGTGCTCCTGGAGAGAGTTCTCCCTGTCGGTATCTATCGCTCTGCGGAAGAGATACAGTGATAACACCCAAAAAAATATAAAGGGAGAGTCTATGCTGAAAATAATTCCGAAAGGCGCGAAAAGAAGCGTAATCTGCAGCAGCATGGATGCAACGAGGCCCTCGCGCGTTTCCTGGTACGATGCCACCCCAGTTTCATATATCACTCTATGGCTGCCGTACATGATATTGACCAGCTTGAATAGATAAACACTGCTCAGCACCGAAAAGATAACTGCCATGATACGTATGCCGAAAATCGTATCTCCGAAGAGGGCGGTGCCTGCGTATATTAGATATGCAATCATAGGACCCTTCGAGTAATAGCTCCAATCCAGTCTTCGCGACCATTCCCAATAGTGAGCTTCATCCGGGCTCAGATCAAGAGGACCATGCAGGATATAATAAACGCGAAAAAAGCTGATTGCAGCAAGCCCAACAATAAACATTGCCGTATTAGGACGCCTCTCATACAGCTTACGGGTTACAGCAGTAAGTAAGAGCAATACACATGCAATAAGACTACCAAGCAGTCCTCCCACAGCAATATCGGCAGGGTAGTGAACTCCAACATATACCCTGGAGAAAGAAATAAGCATGGCAATTAGCAAAGGGTAGAGGAGCCATGCACGTGAAATATGGCCTCGGCTTAAGTATATGAGGGGCACTGCGGCAGCAAAGGCATTTGATGCGTGATTTGACGGCATGGATTTAGACTGTGTGCAGCCAACCAATACTCTCACTCCGTCCAGGGCATTACACGGACGCTCCCTACCAATGAGATTTTTAATATCATTAGCTATCCAATCTGTCAGCAAAAAGGAAAGGACGGAGACAGATATTGCCAGAAGCGCTGCGAAAATAGCAGCATCACGGGCTGAAGTCTGTCTCTCTCTGTAAGCACTGATAAGAAGATAAATCGGGTAAAAGAGGAGTAATAAATATCCCCTCGAGGTTATTAACGGCATTATATTATCAAAAATGGTATTCGATGTGCCATGGTTGATAAGGAAAAATAATTCTCTGTCGATTTCGGGAAATCCCATCTGCTCAAAACTCCATCATTTTCACTCTAGAAATCTGCCCATACATTATCCATTGTTCAAAATTTCTAAAAGAGTTGTATCAAAAATAAGGGTTTTTCCTGCAAGAGGGTGATTACAATCCATTGTGAGGGATGTCTCCGATATACCCACAATAGTTACCATCATAGGCATACCGTCTGCACGGTACATCTGCATTTGCCGACCTATTTCAGGGGCAATGTTATCGGGAAGGCGTTTACGGTCGAACTCGAACACTCTCTCTTCCACCCGAGGGCCGTAACCCTGGCCCATCGGGATACTAACAGATCTGAACTCTCCTGGTTTCATTCCTATAACTCCCTTCTCGAGACCGGGGATAAGCTCTCCCTCTCCAACTGTGAATTCAAGGGGATGGGTGCCTGCCGTGGAATCGAAGACCGTACCGTCCTCCACCTTTCCAACATAATTAATCCTGATGGTATCTCCCTCTTTAACTGTTACCATGCCACGCTCCTTTTATTTTGTTTATATTATACCCGTTTTAAAAGTATTTATCCTCGATTGGCGCCTCAAACTTTTTTATAACATGCAGATGTTTTGATGTTCCACGTGGAACAATGATGCCTGAATATTTGCCGAACCCGGCCATGCCGACAAATGGATGGGCAATAATATCAATATCAGCTTGCTCGCAACGCATCAACGATATTCATGCGAGATGCCCTAATCGCAGGAAGCACCCCACCAATAAACCCCATAATAAGTGAAAAGAACAGCGCCCGGTAAACAATGTTGAAGGTAAGCGCAAAAGAAAAGGCAAGTTCGGAAAAAGTCTGGAAATTCACCGTCGAGATGGTAAACAGTTGCATAAAGGATGCAAAAAAGAGCCCTGCGCCTCCGCCTATAAGGCCAAGAAAGAGTGATTCAAGCATAAAAGCGGCAAGTATACTTCTCCTCTGGAATCCGAGTGCCCGTAATGTTCCTATTTCGCCGGTCCGGGTTGCCACAGCCGCATACATGGTGATCATGGCGCCGATAATGGCCCCTAGGGAGAAGATAATGGTGAGCGACATCCCCAGAATACGGAGAAACTTAGCCATTAATTCCGATTGCTCCTCGTAGTATTTGTTCTCCCTCTTTGTCTCGACAGTTAGGCGAGGATCACTTTCTATGCGGTTTTTGAGCCCCTCGAATTCAGAAGAATCGCGCAATCTGAAAGTTATAGACGAATACACCGGCCTTCGGAACGCCTGCATGAGCTGGTCCACATCACCCCATATCTCAGAACTAAATCCAGTGCTTCCTGCGTCAAAAATTCCAACCACCGTCCAGTCCCTCATGCCAAAATGGAGCGTCTCGCCCATACCACCACCTTTAAACCTTTTAGCTATGCTGGATCCTGCAATTATTTCGGATGAGCCCGCTCTGGTCATTCTGCCATGCACAAGTTTTACCTGTGGTCTCAGTTGCAGTGATTTTCGTGAAATCCCCCTTATAACAACATTCGATGGTTTGTTATTGTCACGTTTTGGAAGGCTAATAAGTACTACCATTTCCTTTGCCATAAGCGGACCGCCATCAGGCCCAACAGCTATTTCCGGCTGAGTTTCGACAATGGACGCCTGTGAGCGTTCGATACCGCTCTGCACTTCAGACTTCGAAGCTTTGCGTATGACAATGACATTCTCGTACGAGCCTGTTGCCACCAATGTTTTCTGAAGCCCCTCGGCAAGCATAAGAATAGAAGCAAAGACAAATACGACAAGGGCCATGCCGGCAGCGGTAAGAAGAGTGGTAAGTCTACGCGTACAAAGATTGCGGAGACTATAATAGTAAGGTATTTTCATTCCTCAACCAATCCTTCTCAGGCCATCGGCAATACGGATTCTTGCTGCGCGTATAGTCGGCACTACTGCGGCCGCAATCCCGACAATAAGTGAAGCGCCGATATCAAGGTAAATAGTCTCCCTCGCCACATTGAAAACCGGGAAATACTGTCCCATAGCAATGCCGAAAGCCTTTGCCACAGGAAACGTGGCAGAAATGCCAAGAATTGCCCCAATGGTAGTAATGACAAGAGACTCCCCGAACACAAGTCCCGCAATAAAGCCTCCTCCAAACCCAAGGGCCTTAAAAACGGCGTATTCTCCGATCCTCTCACGGGCGGTCATGGCCATGGTATTGGCAACTACAGCCATAATGATAACAATGATAATAAAGGAAACTAGTTGAATAACCGCAATAATAGCTTCGGTCATAGAGATAAAACTCAACTGAAAGGCCTTTTCCGTTTCGGTCAGAGTTTCGGCAAGGGAATTCTTTGTCATTGTGTCGATGGCGGTGGAAACCTCGGCGGCAAGAGCTGGATTGTTAATACCTATCATAAAAAAGCCGATCTGGTCGGCGCGGCGTGGCACTGTCTTCTTAAGGGTTTCATTGAGATAATCCCAATGGAAAAGAAATTGTGATTCATCAGTGCTTTTGTCCCTGCCTTTGTAAATACCACGCAGGACAAAATCCCAGGTGCCGGGGAATATGGTTCCTTTGAGAGGTATAAGGTCCCCTATTTTCCAGCCGTACTTTGTTGCAAGCTTGCGCCCAGCCATGGCCCCCTTGCGATCCCTGATAAAAGCAGTCTGCTCTTCAGGAGTTAGTATGAATTCCGGGTACAGTTTGAGATAACTAATTGGTTCTACAGCAAAGTTAGCAAAAAAATTCTTTTCGTCAATATAGATTCCGCCAAACCAGTTGCCGTACGAAACAAGCTTAACCCCTTCCACCTGACGTATCTTTTCCTTATACGAAATAGGAAGGGTAAAAACCAGTGAAATGGCATTCCTGACCACAAGACGGGTTGCCGATGATGCTTCCACCCCCGCATACCACGCGCTTACCACTGTGCGCAAAAGACCAAAAGCAAGGATAGCAATGGTTATTCCAAGAATGGTAAGCCCGGTACGGAGTTTGTGACGGAAAGTATTCTTAACGATGAGTTTCAGAAGATACATTCAGAATGCCCTTTTCTAACTGTTTGATACTGTGTGCTTTTTCTGCAGCTCTCGGGTCATGCGTCACCATGATAATAGTCTTCCCAGACTCGGAATTAAGGCGATCCATAAGGTCGAGGATTTCGCCGGCGGAAACGCGATCCAGATCTCCAGTGGGTTCATCCGCTACCAATATAGTGGGGTCTGTGACGATAGCGCGAGCTATTGCCACACGCTGCTGCTGCCCTCCTGATAGCTGGCCCGGAAAATGGTCCATCCTGTCTGCCAGGCCCACAACCCGCAGGACCATATCCACATGGTCTTTCCGCTCCCTTTTGGAAAGACCGGTAAGGAGTAGTGGTAGTTCTACATTCTCAAAGGCATTAAGTACAGGAATGAGATTATAAAACTGGAAGATAAACCCCACATTGGTTGCGCGCCATTGTGCCAGTTCCGACTCGGGAAGCGTATTGATTTCAACACCGTCCACTTTTATACTGCCGTTATCGGCGCTGTCTATCCCGGCTATCAGGTTCAGCAGGGTGCTTTTCCCCGAGCCTGAAGGCCCCATTAATGCCAGGAATTCTCCTTCTGCGATATCAAAGGTTATTCCTTCCAGCACCGGGACAACCTGCATCCCCCTGCGATACGATTTGTACAAGTCCTTTATTTCGACAATGGGATGACTCTTCTGGACCATTTATTTCTCTTCGATCTTGATAATGGAGCCGTTCTTCAACTTCTCCGAAGGATTCAGCACTAACTGGTTCCCGGGCTTCACCCCGCTTATGATTTCCACCACATCGCCGAGCTTCGGCCCCGCTGCTACAGGGGTTTCCACCGCACGGTCTCCTTGCACCACAAAAACTACCTGTCGTCCGTTGCGTGACACAAGTGCAGCGGGATTTACAGTAACACGAGGTTTCTCCTCATGCTCGGTTACCGGCCGCGACAGGAAAGCGACCTTGGCACTCATCTCAGGCAGTATTCGCTTGTCCTTTTCAAGAAAACGGACTTTTACCATAACAGTAGCTTTGCTCCTGTCCGCAGTGGGAACAATCATATGCACTGCGCCGCGAAAACGGGATTCAGGCAGCGCATCTAATTGCAACTCACAGGGCTGACCCAGTCGGACCTTTTCCAGGTTGGATTCGGAGACATCGGCCTCCACCTGAAGCGAGTCCATATCGGCGATAGTCACTACTGCGGCCTTGGCATTGGCAGCCGCTCCCAGCGGGGTGATGATGTCTCCCACATCGGCATTCTTTGTAAGGACCACCGCATCAAAAGGAGCCCGGATGAGCGTATATCCCAATGATACATCAACCCCTTCAAGAGAAGCTTTGGCCGCCCTGATAGCTGATTCTGACCTTTGCACCGCAGCCTTTGCCTTTTTGTAACCGGCATCCGCAGCATCGTAATCAGCCTTTGCAGTAAATCCCTGTGAAAGCAGTTCACTTTCTCTCTTAAACACGGCTGCTGCATTTTCACGCTCGGCCTGCGCCTGTTCGGCCTCAGCTCTTGCGACATTCAGGTTTGCCGCTGCCTGTCTCTTTGCAGCCAGGACATCCTCGTTTTCAAGACGGGCGATAATCTGCCCCTCCCTGACCCGGGAGCCCTCTTCCACTCCTATCCATACCAGCCTTCCGGTTGTTTTCGACGCAACAGCGGCTTTGCGCTGGGCAACTATATATCCGCTGGCATTTAGCAAGGTGAAGGCCTGCGAGGGGTATGTCAGGGAGACTGTAGCAACCTTCACATCCATAGCAGGAGTAAAAACCCCTCTTGCAAAAAGGATGAGAAGAACGGTAACTATGGCGCCTGCCGCTCCGATCCGTTGCAGGGACCTGCTCTTTCCTCCGCGTTGAGATACAACAGGTTTTACGATTTTCAGTCTTGATATATCTTCGGGAGCCATTCCCTGCGCCTCCTCTAAATTCAGGTTATATGTTTATTTATCAGATAACGGTCCACTGTTGGGGGAGGAAAAGTTTTTCGTAGGTCATAAGAGCAAAACCATCGGTCATCCCGGCGATAAAGTCACAAACCATGCGGTGCCTGTCACGTTTTTTCTCAGAGGGTATGTCACTGAACACCTCATCGATGTGCTCGTAATAGTACTCATAAAGAGCTTTCAAAATCCCCTTGGCCTTCCTGAACTCCTTATCGATGCTCTCGCTCTCGTACATATGCTCGAACAGGAAATCCCGGAGCTTATAGACCGTAGCGGAAATCTCAGCACTCATCCCCACATTGGAGTGTCCCGCAGCAATAGTAGTGGTGATAACATCGCGGACCATGGTATCGATACGCTTTGCATACGCCTCGCCAATAACTTTTACTATGTCCCTGGGCACTTCGGCCTTCTTGATGACCCCGGCCCTCAACGCATCGTCGAGATCGTGGTTCACATAGGCGATGATGTCTGACACCCGGACAACAGACCCTTCAAGAGTAGCGGGCTTTTCTTTGATATTCTCAGATATGATCAGCCCTTTGCCCTTGGAATGCTTGACGATCCCGTCCCGCACCTCGTAGGTAAGATTGAGACCCTGTCCGTCACGTTCCAGGAAGTCCACTACCCGGAGGCTCTGCTTGTAATGATCAAAGCCACCCGGCGAGATTTCGCGCAAAAGAGCCTCTCCCGCATGACCGAAAGGAGTATGCCCCAGATCATGCCCCAGTGAAATGGCTTCAACCAGATCTTCGTTCAGCCGTAGTGCACGCGCAATGGTCCGTGCAATCTGGGAGACCTCAAGCACATGGGTGAGGCGGGTGCGGTAATGATCTCCCCGAGGCGCCAGGAAAACCTGGGTCTTGTGTTTCAGGCGTCTGAAGGATTTGCAATGGATGATTCTGTCCCGGTCTCTCTGAAAGCAGGTCCTCACATCATCCGGCTTTTCCTGACGCGCCCTTCCCCTGCTTGCTGAACTCAGGCATGCCTTCGGATGAAGTATTTGCTTCTCGATTTCTTCCGTCTGCTCACGTATGGTAATGTTCGGATCATGCGTCATATTAGTGTGCGTGAAGAGCTGCTATCAGCCCTTCAACCAGAATGTCCACTTCGTTATCCAGTACGGTCCGCGCATCCAAAATCAGCGCATCGTCCTTAATCCTGGCAATTACGGGGGGGGTGCCGGAACGCAACCTCTCCTCCAGCCTGTTGACGGAAATTATCCGTGGTCTGACAGCCACCGCATAGGTCTTGAATTCGATTTCAGGCAGCGCGCCTCCTCCTGATTGTGAGGAATCCTCCACCACCTCAACCGCGGCTCCCGTGTCGTTAAGACCGTCCATCTGCTCAAAAGTTGAAACTATTTTTTCAGCCCTTGCCAGAATAGCTTCAGGCCTCTGGAACAGCATTTTCAGTGTGGGTATGTTTTGCATTGCCTTCTCTTCGTCAAGGTATTGAATAAGGGTCGCCTCAAATGCCGCAAGAGTAAGCTTGTCCACCCGTACCGCTCTCATCAGCGGGTGCTTTTCTATCTTCTCTATAAGCGCGGCCTTCCCTGCGATCACCCCGCCCTGGGGCCCTCCCAGCAGCTTGTCCCCGCTGAAGGTAACGATGTCCACCCCGGCACTGACGATATCCTGGACTGTAGGCTCTATATCAATCCCGTATGCTTTAAGGTCTATAAGACTGCCGCTGCCGAGATCGAACATAACCGGGATATTACGCTTTTTGCCGAGGGCCGCGAGTTCCTCTGTCCCGACCGCCCGGGTAAACCCAACCATACGGTAGTTGGACTGGTGTACCTTTAAAAGCAAAGCAGTGTTTTCGTTCAAGGCGTTTTCATAATCCCGCAGATGAGTCTTGTTCGTGGCGCCCACTTCCCTGAGGACAGCGCCGCTATGGCTCATCACATCGGGAATTCTGAAAGAGCCCCCGATTTCGACCAACTCTCCACGCGAGACGATAACCTCTTTCCCCTTTGCCAAAGCTGAAAGACAGACAAATACCGCTGCCGCGTTGTTATTGACAATCAGGCAACTCTCAGCGCCTGTGACCTCGCACAGCACATCCTGCACATGAGAATACCTCTTCCCCCGCTTTCCCTTCTCCAGGTCATATTCGAGATTGGAGTATCCGCAGGCAACCCGCGTTACATGCTCCATGACCTTTTCCGACAAAACAGACCTTCCGAGATTTGTATGGATGACCACGCCGGTAGCATTGATCACGTGCTTGAGGCTCAGCTCCGTAAGTTTTTCGATACGTCGTTGAATAGTCCCTGCCATATCCTTAAAAACAAGTTCCTTTGCTTCACCCCTGAGAATCGCCTGGCGCTCTCCCTCTATGGTCTCCCGGATTGCCCTGAGTACGCAACGGCGCGGGAAGATTGCCTGCCATTGCAGTCCCCTGCGGGATTTAAGTATTTCATCGACTGAGGGAAGAGATGCCAGAAGCTTTTTTTTATCCATGATATCGCAGCTCCTCTGTTAACGCCTGATAAATCGACGGTGTTACAGCTAATTGCTTTATATTATCATAAAACAGCGGGGTCTGAAATTCCCGCTCACCTGTAAAAATAAGAAAGGCAGCGTATACGACGTTCCGGCAAAGAAAGTTCTTTTCAAAGGGGATTATTTTGTATTATCATAGATACTTGTCTAAAATCATGGTATTTATCATTATAAAAATCTGAAACCGTGACGATGCCGCTGCACGACAAACAAGTGAAATCGGAGGTTATATGTTAAAGCGTTATCTTTTAGCACCCGGGCCGACCCCTGTTCCCCCGGAGGTCCTGCTCTCCATGGCCATGCCCATGATCCATCACAGATCCCCTGATTTTCTCCCTGTACTCGAAGCAGCAAAGAAAGGGCTCCAGTGGCTCTTACAGACAAAGAACGATGTGCTTATCCTCTGCTCCACCGGCACAGGCGGCATGGTGGGAGCTGTCAATAATTTCTTCAATCCCGGAGACAAGGTGCTGGTGGTAAACGGCGGCAAGTTCGGAGAACGGTGGACCAAGATCTGCCAGGCCTACGGCCTGAAGGTCGAGGAAATAGCCGTGGATTGGGGATATTGCATAAAGCCGGAAACCGTGAAAGCCGCACTCGAAAAAGACCCCGGCACAAAAGCTGTCTTTGTCCAGGCAACAGAGACCTCCACCGGCGTCTACCACGATATCGAGGGACTTGGAAAAGTCATAAAGAAGTTTGACGACACCCTGTTTGTCGTGGATGCCATCAGCGCTCTCGTGGCCCAGGACCTGCGGACGGACGAATGGGGCATCGATGTCATGATTGGCGGCTCCCAGAAGGGGCTGATGCTGCCGCCCGGCCTCGCCTTTGTAAGCGTCAGTGACAAGGCCTGGAAAAGAAATGAAACCTCGAAAATGCCGCGCTTCTACTTTAACTTCAAGAAGGAGAGAGAGAACCTCGCCAAGAACCAGACCAACTTCACGTCGGCGGTGACTCTCATCATCGGCCTCAACGAGGCCATCAAGATGTTGCAGAAAGAGGGTCTCGAAAATGTCCTGGGGAGGCATGCGTCTTTAGCCAACGCAACCCGCGAGGCGGTCAAGGCCCTTGGGCTCGGCATATATTCGAAGGAGTCGCCGAGCAACTCGGTGACGGCAATAGAAATGCCCGAGGGTATCGATGGTCAGGCTGTCTACAAGATCCTCCGTGAGAAATACGGCATCACCGGAGCCGGGGGGCAGGACAAGGCCAAGGGCAAGATATTGAGGCTCGCGCACCTTGGGTACGCGGACACCTTCGATGTCATCACCGGCATCGCGGCGCTGGAGATGGTCTTAAAAGGGCTGGGCCACCCCGTCAAACTGGGCACAGGCGTTGCCAAAGCCCAGGAATTACTGATGGCGTAAACTGATAATTAGGGGTACACTAAACCAACCGGCTATTGGCTCGCAGAAAGATAACTGCCTTAGCCCCCGGTTAAACAGGCGCTTTACCGCTCACTCTGTTATGAGGAGCTACTAATAAGGAGGTATTTGTTATGAAGGTTCTTGTAAGCGACAACATTTCGTCAAAGGGTATCGAAATCCTAAAAAAAGCAGGCCTCGAAGTAGATGTAAAAACGGGGCTTAAGCCTGATGAGCTGAAAGCCATAATAGGCAACTATCACGCGCTGATCATCAGGAGCGCCACAAAAGTCACCGCTGAAATTATCGAAGCGGCAAAAATCCTCAAGGTTATAGGCCGTGCAGGCTCAGGCCTCGACAACGTGGATAAGGCGGCCGCCTCAAAGAGAGGCATCGTGGTGATGAACACCCCGGGCGGCAATACCATGACCACTGCGGAGCATACTATTGCGATGATATTCGCGGCCGCACGGAAGATTCCCCAGGCAAATGCCTCCATGGCTGCGAACAAATGGGAAAAGAAGAAATTCATGGGCACGGAGCTCTACAACAAAATCCTGGGCGTCATCGGTCTGGGGAACATCGGCGGAGAGGTGGCAAAAAGAGCGCAGGGCCTTGGCATGCATGTCATCGCCTATGATCCCTTCCTGAGCGAGGAAAAGGCCAAAAGCATGGGAATAGAAAAGGTGACAATTCCCAAACTCATCACGCGCTCAGATTTTATTACGATACACACCCCCCTCACAGCAGAGACCAAGGGTCTCATCAACACAAAATCGATTAAGACCATGAAGGACGGGGTCTATATAATCAATTGCGCGCGAGGCGGGATCATCAACGAAAAAGATCTATATGATGCCCTCGAAAGCGGCAAGGTTGCTGGCGCTGCACTGGATGTTTTCGAAAAAGAACCGCCTGAGAATAATCCCCTGGTCGGCCACGAAAGGGTGGTCTGCACTCCCCATCTCGGCGCTTCCACACAGGAAGCGCAGGAAAACGTAGCCATTGCAGTGGCTGAGCAGATAGCCGACTATCTGGTCCACGGGACTATCAGAAATGCGGTAAACTTCCCGTCCATACCCGCAGACCAGGTGGCAATTCTTCAGCCCTATATAAATCTTGCTGAAAAACTGGGGAATGTCGCCGCTCAGATCTTCGATAGTGAAATTACCGAGATTACTCTTGAGTATAAAGGAGATGCGGCAGAGCTGAACAGCAAGCCCCTGACCATCGCCGCGCTAAAAGGAATATTGGAGCCGGTACTCAAGGAGACGGTGAATTTCGTAAACGCGCCTTTTATCGCCAAGGAGCGCGGCATAGAAGTAAAGGAAACAACAAGCAGCGACGGCGGTGATTACCTGAGCCTCGTCACGATAGGGCTCACCTCCCCGAAGAAAAAACTCGCTATTTCAGGAACGCTGTTCAACAAGAAAGAGCCGCGGATCGTTAGAATTGATAATTTCACCGTCGAAATTGTTCCTGAAGGAAACATGCTTTTCATGTACAATAACGATAAGCCCGGCGTCATAGGCAATATAGGCACCATTCTGGGGAAAAACTCCATTAATATCGCCAGAATGCATTTCGGCAGAGAGAATGCGGGGGGACGGGCAATATCCGTGGTGAATATCGATGCCCCCGTATCGGAGAAGCTGCTAGGCGAAATAAAAAAGCTTCCCAACATCCTTGATGTCACGGTAATAAACCTGTAAGAGGTAATCATATGTCTACAGTAGTCATAGTCGGTGCACAATGGGGCGATGAGGGAAAAGGCAAGGTGGTGGATGTCCTGACGGAGAGGGCTGACGTCGTTGCCCGGTACCAGGGGGGCAATAACGCCGGCCACACCGTTGTCATAAAGAATGAAAAATATGTGCTTCATCTTATCCCGTCGGGTGTGCTGCATAAAGGCAAGAAATGCATAATCGGCAACGGCGTGGTGATAGATCCCGCAGCCCTTATTGAAGAGATGGACGGGCTGAAGACGCAGGGGATTGAAATCGATGATAATTTCCTCATCTCGAAAAACGCCCAGGTGATCATGCCCTACCACACGGCGCTCGACAGGGAGAACGAAAACAGGAAGGGCAATAAGAAAATAGGGACCACCGGCAGGGGAATAGGCCCTTCCTATACGGACAAGATTGCCCGCACCGGCATCAGGATACTGGATCTGCTTGCCCCCGACTCCTTCATGGAAAAACTTACGGCAAACCTTGTCATGGTAAATTTCATGCTCGAGAATTACTACAAGGCAGATCCCCTCAACGCCCGGACCATCTACGATCAATATATGAAATACGCCGAGCGGCTGTCGCGCCACATCGAGGATACCGATGTGGTGATAAATAAGGCCATAGACGGCGGCAGCAATGTCCTTTTCGAAGGCGCACAGGGAACGCTGCTGGATATCGACCATGGGACCTATCCCTTTGTCACCTCCTCAAACACTATTGCGGGAGGGGCTTGCACGGGTATGGGTGTTGGACCGACCAAGATACAGAAGGTGCTGGGCGTGGTAAAAGCCTACACGACACGCGTGGGCGAAGGCCCGTTCCCCACGGAACTGAAAGACGAACTTGGAGAAGCCATCAGGCAGAAGGGCGGCGAGTTCGGCGCCACTACCGGAAGGCCGCGGAGATGCGGATGGCTCGACATATTGATACTCAAACATGCAGTCAGGGTAAACGGCCTCACCGGTATTGCGCTGACCAAACTCGATATCCTTGACGGCCTCGATACCATTAAAATATGCACCGGATACAAATACAAGGGAAAGATGTACGATGAGTTCCCCAAGGAACTCGACGTCCTTGTCAACGGCGAGCCGGTCTATGTGGAGGCAGGCGGCTGGAAAGAGAGCACCCTGGGGATAAGAGAATTCGGCAAGCTCCCCGAAAACGCAAAGAAATACATCGGGAAAATTGAGGGAATGCTGAAGACAGAGATCCAGATCATCTCCACCGGACAAAAACGCGACGAAATTATCGTTATCAAGGAGCAGTTTTAGGGTCTTACTTGCAGGGAGGCACGTTACATTATGCCATTCAGCACACTGCTGGACCTCCTTTTCCCCTCACAGTGCCCTGTATGCGGCTCTGCATCGGATAATCGTCTCTACAGCCCACTCTGTACTGCCTGCTGGAACGGCATTGAAAAATACGGCGGTCCCGCCTGCGGCATATGCGGAATCCCCACGGTATCCACCCATACGACACTTTGTGAATCATGTATGAAGGGCGCCCCTCCTTTTTCGAGGATATTTTATTACGGTATTTACGCGGGAGTTTTGAAGGAAGCAATTCATCTGCTGAAATTCGGCGGCATAAGAAGATTGTCGGAACCGCTGAGCGCCCTGCTGTCCGGTCTTCCCTTGCCTGCGGTACAGGGGATTCTCCCGGTCCCCCTGCACAAAAAAAGGCTCCGGGAGAGGGAATTCAACCAGACGGCCCTCATAGGCCGCTCTCTCGGAAAAAACCTCCGGGTCCCGCTTATCCCGGATTCGCTACGAAAAGAGCGGGAAACCCTGCCGCAAACGGATGTTACAGGCAGGGAGAGAGTGAAAAATGTAAAGGGCGCGTTCAGGGTCGTCGATACAATAAAAGGACTGGACCTGCTGCTGGTGGATGATGTGATTACCACAGGCTCAACAGTAAGGGAATGCGCAAAGGTCCTCGTGAAAGCTGGGGCAAAGAGTGTTACGGTGGTCGCGCTGGCCCGCTCAATGCCGAAGCAGAACAGGTGAAAATCCGGGACAATCCGGAGGATAGGGCGTAAAATACTTGAAAATATGGGGCCTTTACTGTTATATTTAAAGACTGCCGAAGTGGTGGAACTGGTAGACACGCACGTTTGAGGGGCGTGTGGGGCAACCTGTGCGGGTTCGAGTCCCGCCTTCGGCACCATCTTTACCATCTTTACCCTCTTTTCTACTTTTTCTTCTTTCCCAGAGGCTCGTCATCGTCATCCAGCATGCGGTACTTCGGCCCTTCGGGATCATCATACTGACCGCTCCTGGCCGACCACATAAAAAAGAGCCAAGCCCCGAGTCCCAGGATGAGAGATAGAACGATCAGTAATATAAGGGTCCACATAATTTCACTCTGCCCTTTTGATCCTTAAGGAGTTTAGCACCACCAGAAGCGAACTCGCCGCCATTGCGCCTGCCGCCATAATGGGATGCAGCATCCCTGAAATCGCCAGCGGAATGGCCACAACATTATAAAAGAACGCCCAGAAAATATTCTGCTTGATGATGGAGTATGATTTCCTGGAAAGACTAACAAAATAAGGGATAAGCCGCAGATCGTTGCGCACCAGTACCGCATCCGCACTCTCCATGGCGATATCGGCGCCCCTGCCCATGGCAACGCCGACCAGGGACTGGGTCAGCGCAGGAGCATCGTTAATGCCGTCGCCCACCATCATGACTTGCCGACCGCTTGCCTGAAGGCCGGCAATCACCTCTTTTTTCCCCTCAGGCGAGGTCTCTGAAATAGCGTCGTCAATCCCTACCGCGGCAGCGATGGAGGCGGTGGTGTTAATATTATCTCCGCTCACCATGATTACCGTGAGTCCGATACTTTTAAGTTCTGCAATAACCCCGGGCGCTTCCTCCCTTATGACATCCGCGACAACAAAAAGCGCCCGCATTTTCCCTTCCCACGCCATATAAATGACAGTGTCCCCCCCCTTTTCATAGCGGAGGACCGTATTATCAAAAGAGCGCAGGACCCCTGAACCCACCCCTCGCTCCCGCATCAGCGTCCTGTTGCCGATAACGACCAACGAGCCGTTAATATCTCCTTCGATGCCTTTGCCGGGGATTGCCCTGAAACCCGAGACCGGGAGGGGCTTTCCCTCTGAGGCGGCGGTAATGGCGCGTCCTATACTATGCTCCGAAAGGCTCTCAATGGAAGCCGCAATACAGAGCAGCTTCTCTCTGCGCAGGTCCTCATCGACAACGATAAGTTCTTTCAGTGACGGCTTGCCCACGGTTATGGTCCCTGTTTTGTCGAACAGGAGGTGTGTAATAGCGCTTGTATGTTCAACCACCCCGCCATTTCTGATAAGGAGACCTTTAGATGACGCCATGGTGGAAAAGACAAGCACTGCAAGGGGAGTTGCAAGGCCGAGACTGCACGGACATGCGATAACTATGACCGATATGCCTGTCATCAGGGCCGAGTGAATGGACGCTCCCTTGATGAGATAGCCTGCCACGGTAGCGAGGGTCAAAAGCAGGATGGCAGGCACGAAATAACCGACTATCCTGTCAGCCAGTATCTGAATCTTCGGTTTGCGCGCCTGAGCATCCTCAACAGCCCTGATAATGCCTGACAGGACGGTATCCCTGCCTGTTCGAGTCACCTCGAAAGTAAGGGCGCCGTAGAGGTTCACGCTTCCGCCCACCACCTCGCTTCCCACTCTTTTGGAAACAGGGCGTGATTCGCCGGTAATGAGGGCCTCGTCAACTTCCGACTCGCCACTCGTTACCCTGCCGTCAAGAGGAATTCTCTCTCCGGGTATAACCTGAAGCAGGTCCCCTTTGCGCACCGCTGATATGGGGACAAACTCCGCCTCCCCTGCAGGCTCATCTTGTATTTCCCTTATTTTTCTTGCCTCTTTCGGACTCAGCTCTGCGAGCCGTTCAATGGTCTCAGAAGCACGGCCTTTCGCCGTTGACTCTATATACCGCCCCAGCAGAATGAGGGTAATGATCATGGCGGAGGTATCGAAGTAAACAGTGCCTCCGATCCCCATTTGGTAGATACTGTAAATAAAGGCCGAGCCTGCGCCGATCGTGATAAGGGAGTCCATGCTGAAATGAAGGCGGCGCAGGCCTGTAAGGGTATTACGAATAAAAGGCATGCCGCAATAGAAGAGTACCGGCATGGTGAGAAACATGGCAATAACTTCGAATAATAGTTTGAGGTTTTTATCGATGCCCTGGAAATAACCCGCGTAGAGCGCCGTGGTATAAATCATGAGCTGGGACGACAAAAACCCGGCGGTCCCGAAGCGCACAAGGAGATCGCGGGTTTCCGCCCTCCGCGCCTTGAATTGTTCTGATTCGCAATAGGGCCTCGGGACGTATCCCACAGACAAAATGCGCCTGATGATTTTCTCAAGACCTATGACTTCAGGGTCCCAGCGGATCTTCGCCTTATGGGTCGCATAATTTACCCGCGCATATTCGATACCGGCGGTCCTGAGCAGGATCTTTTCATTCAGCCATACGCAGGAGGAGCAACGAATGCCCTCGATAAAGATATCCAGCTCTTTTTTCCCTTCCACGTCCCGTATATGCTCGGTGAAAGGCTTGATATCCATCGTCCGCTTCAGGGCTGAGGCAACTCCGGCGTCCTTCCACTTCCTTTTCTCATAGAAATCCTCGAGCCCTTCGGAATGAATGAGGGTGTAAATGCCCTGGCAGCCGTTGCAGCAGAAGATATGTTTTTGGCCTTCCGTCTCGTCGTAGACCGCGTCCTTTTCAGGAAAAGTCAAAAGACAGTGGTCACATTTCAGCGCGCTCATACGCCAATCCCCCGCCAGATAAAATAAATCCCCATGCCGATAATCACCAGGCCCCCCGTTTTATAGACCCATCCTCTCACCTTTGCGCTCAGGTAATTGATGATAAGGCCGAAGAGCAACAGGGCTGGCGCGGTGCCGAGACCAAAAATGAAGGTAAAGAGCAGGCCCTGGGCCAGGCTTCCGGTGCCGGCGGCAGCGATAAAGGCTGAATAAGAGAGACCGCAGGGGAGGAACCCGAGGAGGATTCCGAGCGGGTAGTAGCGCCACACTGATTCTCCTTCCAGAACCACCTTGACCGCTTTGAGAATAAAACTGTTGTGTTTTTCGATGTACGCCGCGCTGCGCAAAATCCCGGTAACGCCGAGACCCATGATTATCATCAGCACGCCGGCAATGACAGACACAGCGTTCTGGAAGCCGGCAAACCTTCCGGCAATGTTTACAAAGGAGCCGGTGAAGCCCATAAGCGCGCCGATGAAGGTGTAGGTGGTAATGCGGCCGCTGTTGTACAGGAGATGCGGGACAAAGGAATGCGCTGACGAAGCACTTTTGCCGGCATTATCCTGGAGCGTATAGGAAGCCACCAGGGGCCCGCACATACCGATACAATGTCCGAAGCCGCCGAGAAGCCCGGTGGTGAGGGCCAGCAGATAGCTTGTCTCCACTATTTCGCAGCCTCGAACAGGAAGCCCGTCTTCAGCGCCTTGCCAAGAAAGGACGGATGCTCTATAACGACCTCGGCCTTCCATATTTTCTGTCCGCTCGGGCAGCGCTGCAGAATTCCCTTCCCTTCATAGCGGCCGCTCCAAATAAATTTCAGCAGCGGCCTGTTTAGTCCCATATACATGCCGGGCATGGTAAGGTCCAGCGAGACATGCGCGTCGTCCACAGGCTTCCCCTGCCTTTGGAGAAGGACCGTGAAAACAAGCTCAGCCATGGCAGGGACATGTTTGGGCGTTATGTCGAAGGAAACCTGCATATCCTGCACGGCCTTTGTGCAGGCGCCTGCTGAAAAAGCACAATCGGTTTTAGGCAGGTCACGCTGTTGTGCGCAGCCGGACAGAACAAGGCCCGAGAAAAACATCCCTATGATAATTTTCAATAGCATAGGGCACCCTCATCCTCTCATGATAAAATCAGTGATAAGGATTCTACTGGTTACAATCACCAGAAAAACAAGGTACAGAACCAGCGTTACGAGCGTCAAATTCCTTTGCACCGTAGGGATTATGGCCTTAAGGCTCTCGATTTTTCTGAAGGGCATGAGTATGCCGACCCCCATGCCCGCCACGCCGCCGCCCAGGAGTGAAAGGTAAAGGGGATAGCCGATAAAGCCGTATTCTTTTTGCAGGATATCGAAAGGGCAATGGTGCGTGGGCAATTCATAAAAGTAGAGGGAGATGAAAGAGATCAACGCCGCTATGGAAATAAAGAAAGTCGCTCCTGCCACAATGGAAAAAATGTAGCCGCCCCTGCCCTTAAAGTAAAACAAGAGCCCGAGCACGAGGGTCAGGACCATGCCGAGATAAAAGGCCAGCGCGGAGGGCACAAGCGGCAGAGAGGCCACTTCGGAAGCAAGGCCCTTTGTTTCGCCGCTAAAGAGACTCCCGCAGCACGAGGTTATAACATCCGCCCTGAGCCCGGTGAGATACGCTCCCTGCACGATAATCTCCGCGGCGATGAAGGGCGTGATGACAAGGAGCAACAGATACTTTTTCCTGATGAGGGGATAATCGTAGGCCTTGTTGTCGGTGTAGTTCACTATGAGCCAGAGGCCGGCAAGAAGAAAATTTACCAGTTTCAGGATGAGTGTGGGATAGCCGTAGCCGTTAACATTCAGCGTACCTGCCGCGCACATGGCGCCTACAAAGAGCGAATGGAGAGTGTCGGCAGTGAAAATAAAGAGGAAGAATGAGATAAGCTGGAACCCGAAGGCATATGCAAGCAGCATGGAAATGAGATAGGTGGTGCGCTCCATGCGCAGTTGCTCCTCGCTCCCGCTGTGTATGTCCCATTTCCTTACGATGCGGACAGCATGGAAGGCTGAGGAGAAGATCATGAGGCCGGTAAGGAAGGAAGCGACAAAGAGCGCTATGACAGCGGGATGCAGGATCATTGAAGGGTCCCGTGATGGACCACCCTGCCGTCCCTCATTTCAACGGTCCTGTCCACAACGGCTGCCTCGTAGACAATAGGGTCATGACTCGCAATTATAATCGTCTTATCTGCTGTTTTAAGACGCGCCACGCTCTCCATGAACTCGCGGGAGAGCTTCGTATCGAGATGCGCGGTCGGCTCGTCCGCAATAATGACGGAGGGATTGTTGATCATGGCGCGCGCAATGGCGACCCTCTGGGCTTCACCACCGGAGAGCCATTCCACTTTCGACGATTGCTTAGAGGAGAGATCGAAAAGATCTAGCAAGGCCAAGGCCCTTTCCCGGAGCGCCGCGTGCTTTTCACCGGCGGGATATGCCGGGAGCATCACATTTTCGAGCACGGTGATGCCGGTTATGAGGTTGAGCCGCTGAAAAACAAACCCGAAAGTCTGTCTGCGAATGCCGGTCAGAAAACGCTCTGGAAGACTCGTTATCTCCCGTCCGGAAAGTTCGATCCTGCCCGAAGTGGGCCGCGCCATGCAGCCGATGATGCCCAAAAGAGTGGTCTTCCCGGAACCGCTCGGCCCCTTGAGTACGATCACTTCCCCTGCTTCCAGGCTAAGGCTGACACCGTCCACCGCGGTGAATTCATTGGGCCTGCCGCCGTTGAATACTTTCCGGACTTCCCGCAGTTCTATCATCCTTACCTCATCACCGTATCGGGGTCCATGGTTGCCGCCCGCCAGGACGGCACAATGGTCGCCGCTGTGTAGGGGATGACCGTGAGGAAGAAAAGGGTCGTTACCTGGGAGGCATCTACAAATGGAGTGAGCCTGAAGGACGGGTAGAGCACCGACCATCCTTTGAGCGCTGATTCAAAGAGCGCCGACGACGTGAAGAAAACATGGAGGTATGCCAGCGCGGTACCGGCAAGGAAGGAGGTGAGCGACAGCGCGCAGCCTTCCCAGAATTTCATGAGCAATACGTCCGAGGTCTCCCACCCGATGGCTTTCAGTATGCCTATCTCCTTCCTCTCCTCGGCGCTCAATCCGGAAGCCCGGTCCCACGCGAAGATGATGAAGGCTAAGAGCGCCCCTAAGAGGACCACCGAGATAATACCGGCGCGCCAGTTGAACACGGAATCGTAGGTGCGCAGTATTTCGTCGCGAATAATAGGCCGCATATCAGGATAGCGCTCCACTATTTTAGCGGAGATGGTCGAAAGTTCCTTTTTGTTCCTTACGGTAAGGACGATATCCGTGCCGGATTCCGGGGGGATTCCGAAAAGCTCCCTGAAATCCTTCCCGGTCACCAGCATCAGGTCCGCGGAGACCAGTTCGGATTCCGGGGACAAAATAGCCGATACCTCCAGCGCAAAAGGCTTGCCGTTATGCGTTCTGAAGGTCACCAGGTCCCCTTCCAGAACAACACGGCTTTTCGATATGCCCTTGCCTATGATGACTCTGCCCGGCGTTATGTTATTCTCGGGCGGGACCATCAGGGTATAGTTTGCGCCGGAAATAGGATCGAAATAGTAGCCCCAGAGCCGCATCCGCGCATCAACAACGCCTGGCAGCATCCTGAAGTCATCGGCATAGTGCGCGGGCATTAAATCATGCCTGCCTGCCATGACCCGCTGGACAATAATATCGGGCGAGGACTGCAATATAATAGAGGCTTCCTTTTTAAGGGCATGGGTGAAAAACATCACCGAGGACAAAACAAAGATGACCAGGGTATACACGGCAAGAAGGGCTGCGTTCTTTCCCTTCCTCCTGAGAAGGCTGGAGAGGGTAAAATCGATAATGTTCCTCTGCTTCTCTATCCAGCTTCTCATAAGCGCCCGCTGCCCTTGTACGGCATGAGAAGGGAGCCTGAAGGGAAGTGCTCAAGCGCCATGGGGTGGTCCTGAAAGGGAGTATGGAGGTCCGCCTGTGTTACATGCCGCGTATAACGGGCTTCGGTGAAGAGGCAGAGGTCGGTAAGTTCAAGTCTTCTAACCATCTCCGCCTTTTGCCGGATGACCGGCATATCTTCATTCTCCCTGCCCGCCGCGTGGAAAAATAGCAGTATCAGGGCCGCTGCCTGGAATGCTATAACGATGAAAAAGAGGTCCGACTTTCTCATGAGTATATGATACCAGCCGGAGCGGCCACTTTCAAAGGTCGTTGCGAACTATTTTTTCTGCAGGAAGCCGAGGGACTCCATAAGCCCGGCGGGCGTTGCAACCGCGGTCCCGACCTCAGCCACCACTATACCGGCGGCGTGGTTGGATATGACCGCCGCATTCACCAGGGACGCTCCGGCAACACGGGCAAGGGTAAAAGCGGCAATGACCGTATCTCCCGCGCCGGTAACGTCAAAGACCTTCTTCGCCACAGTAGGGATATGCGTTACCTTTGCTTCCCCGGATGCCTTTTTCTCAAAAAGACTCATGCCTTCCTCACCCCGGGTGATGAGCAGCGCTTTGCACGAAAGCCTGCTCATGAGCAACTTCCCGGCCTTGAGCAAACTCTTGCCGTCTTTTATCTCGATACCCGCTCCCTGCGAAGCTTCCATCAGGTTGGGGGTGATAAGCGATACGTTCTTGTAAAAATGGAAATGTCCCACCTTCGGGTCCACCGCAATAAAGGTGCCCTTCGTTTTCGCATAGGAAACCAGCGCCCTGATTAGGGCCGCTGAGACGATACCCTTTTTGTAATCCGATATAATGACGGCATCGTGCTCCCCCATCGCTTTCTTGATATATGTCAGTAGCCGTTCAAGGCCTTTGCCCTCCAGCCGCTTCCTGTCCTCGGTATCGAACCGCAACATCTGCTGGTTGTGGGCCATAACCCGTGTCTTTACCGTTGTGGGGCGATTGTCTTCAAAAACCCCTTCCACCGCGATATTGCGTTCCTGCAAAAGACCTTTAAGTATTTTCCCGGAATCGTCCTTCCCGATTATGCCCGCAAGGGAAGCCTTACCACCCAGGGCGATGATATTATCCGCAACATTTGTGGCGCCGCCCAGCAGATACGACTCGTTCACCACATCGACCACGGGCACCGGGGCTTCGGGGGATATTCTGAAGACCTTCCCGAAAATATACTTATCGAGAATCAGGTCCCCTATAATCAGCACCTTCTTGTTCCTGAAAGAATGGATAATCTTCGAAAAATTCATAGATATCAAAATAACCTATTCACTCCCCAAGTTGCAAGCAGAGGCGGCAGCAGGCAATCCGCCATCAATAAAAGAGATGAGAGATTTTTTGCATATTCCAGCAATTCCGGACACCTATACTGACAGACAGTAATTTCGTCCGAAGTGGGGTATAATAGAATCGTGGGGAAAAAGGCGCTGAAAAAGAGGGTGCAATCATGAAAAAAACAGCCTTTGTGAAACCTAGGGACATAACCCCCATTCTGGATGAGTTGGAGTTGGAGTGTCTGACTGCGGTCAAATATATCGAGGCCTTGAAAGTTGACCGCCTTTCAAAGAACCAGAAAGAGGACATATTAGGAGAGCTGTCGGCTTCCATAACGCACCTGAGGATTCAGACTGAGAAACTGGATAGAGATTTTGAAAAGATGATGAGCGTCTAAAACACAAATATACAAAGCCTCCCACTGACAGGAGGTATAAGCCATGAAACTTAATTATTACCCGGAAACTGATTCCCTTTACATTGATCTGTCCGAGAAAACAAGCGTCGAAAGCAAGGAAATATCAGACGGTGTGATACTTGATTATGACGCGACCGGAAACTTGGTGGGAATAGACATTGACAACGCCAGCAGCAAAGTTCAACTGAAAGAGCTTATTCTCAGCAGACTGCCGTCCGATATTCAGACAACAGCAGCTTAAATAGGCCCGCAACGCCTTAACCCCACCCGGCCTCCCCTTAGTTTAAGGGGAGGAGTGAGGAGGGGTTATAAATTCCCACATCACCGTAAAGATCGCACAGCGATCACACGACCGCACCAGTCGTGATTACGCGAGTAATCGTTCTCGCCGCCAGTGTAGAAGGTTAGGCAGAAGGGTTTCCCGTCCGACGCAGACCACACAGTGGAAGGGCTCCAACTACCACCCTTGATATTAAACTCAGGGATTACACCTCCAGATTTGAATCTATATGTATAGCCCACTAAGTTCCGACCTCGTTGGTAGCCTCCAGCCTCCTCCAGCGACGCTTAAACTATGGACATAGTCATTTGCCTCGTTCCAAGTCATAGGCTTATCCAGCGCACGCACCCACTGAAGCCCGTTTGAAGGGTCGTCAATAAGTCCTTGTCTCCTCCATTCCTCTCTTTTCTTTTCTTCATCCTGCTTTTGTCTTTCCTGCTCCGTCTTTATTCTTTCTTGTTCCTCTACCCTACGCCGTTTCTCAGCCCGTACAATAAACTCTCCGCTCTGATAAGCTATCAAATCTCCATCGGCATCATTTGCAAGAGCAACTCTGACGACGTTGCCGTCTCCGGCACGAACTGTCACTTCCGGCCTTACCAGTCCGCCCTGCCACTCCTGCTTAAACTTGCGGGCTGCATCTATCGGCAAAGGAATGGTGCCGTTCATCGCCACCTTTACGCTACTTTCAACTCTGCTGGTTATAGACACTGGGAAAAGCTGTTTGTCAGCATCATACTGCCCAAGATTCAGTGTCAGGCTACCCGGCAACATAGTGTATTCCTGACTCGAGATAGACGCAATCCGCTCCCTGAAAGGTTTAATCTGGGCGTCCCTTTCTCTTACAGTTCGCTCCTCCAGTCCCACTCTTTCAGCTCGGTGTTGTTCCTCTGCCTTAAGCACTGCTTGAAAGTATGCGTCTTCCTCAGCCAGCCTTGCCTTGTTCCCAGCAGAACTCGCTTCGGCCAAGCGTTGCTGGTATTCCCCCTCGGCCTTTGCAACACGCTCACGGTATTGTGCTTGAGTCTCAAATTCTTCCTTTGGGGCTATAGCTGGCTTCGGAATGGAGACCGTCTTTTGCTGTCCCAGTGCAGCTATGCGCTGGTCGTAGTCCAGTTTCAATTTGGCCAGTTTCTCTTTAAGTCTCACTTCTGCGCTTGCCTTCTGGCGTCCAAGCTCGGTATCAAACTCCCGCATGATTTCGGCAATCCTCGCATATGCGGCTTTAATCTCTGCAACAGCCGCATCTACACTCAACGAACCAGTGGCTGTTTCAAGGGTCTTCTTTCTCCGTTCTTCAGCAACCTTGCGCATCTCTGCAGTTCTCTGCTCTTCTTCCTGTTTCTTTTTTATCTGTTCTTGCTCAAGACGCTGTAGCTCAGACTGACGTTGCGCATCCTCCTGTCTAAACTTGGCATCCGCCTGTCGGAACTCTTCAAGTCGGCGGTTACGGTCATCATCTGTCTTCTTCAGGTCGGCCTCTTCCTGTGCCTTTCGCCGTTTCTCATCCTCTAATGCCTGGTGACGCATACGTTCCACTGCAAGTTTACCCTCGGCAGCACGCCTTGCGTCTTCTATCTTGCGGATGTCACGGGCGTTGTTCTCCTCTTTTGCCTTCCGCAGCAATTCATCGTCTTCTGCCATTTGCTTAATAAGCTTATCCTGTTCTTTGCGGCTCTTAGCAATCTCCATCTCCCTCTGCTCCTGCTCGGCTTTAAGCTGTTGCATCTGATAGTCTCTGGAGGGGATAAAGACAAAATCACCAGTACCGTAGAGTTTGCGAAAGTCGGGCGTTTGTGTATGGTTCTGCGTCTGCGCATCGCCGTAGACCCTTTCAGAAATGATTAATTGGATCTCGTTAGCGGTAATAAAGTCATCCCTCGCCTCAAGCGCTTCTATAAGTCTTCCGGTAAAAACAGAATGCCCATTGCGGCCTCCGTCGAGCACCTTCTGACCTTTTTTCCCTGCGGTCAGCACCTCCCGCACGTTCTCTTTGGTAAGCTCCCTCATATACGCCAGATCGCGCTGCGGCGATTTGTCGATAGCGCGCGTATCGGTGAGAAGACCGCTGTAGCAGGCGTCCATTATGTAGAAGACGTGCTTGGCAGGTATATTTATAGAGATGTCCGATTTCAACTGGGTCATTGTAATATTTGAGTACAGTTTTCCGGGCACACCGTCATAGGGGATGAGATATCCGATTTCGCCGGTTTCGTTCGTTTCCTGGTTGCCGTGGCCAGCCCAGAAGACAAAGAGGGCGTCTTCTTTCGTCATCTTGGAGGGAAGCAGATCCATTAAGGTGCTAAGGATAGCATCTCTCGTAGCCTGTTCATTGTACAGAGGGATTATCTCGTCAAAGCGATATTTTTTACGTAGCACATCCTCAACCCCTTTTGCGTCACGGACAGCATAAGAGAGTTGTTCGCCGGGAGGAAGTTTTGAATACTTGTCTATTCCTATAATAACGGCGTAAGTCTTGTTGTAGAGCTTCACCTCTCCCTGCTGCCCCGTGGCCTTGTCATTTGCCACAATACTGAGCCCGCGGGTCTCGGCAGCATGAATAGGAGATAAAACGAATAGCAAGGTAATTACTGCCAGGAAAATATATCGAAGTGACTTCATCAGTATCCCCACCCCCTACATTTAATAAGGAAGTTTACAGAGATACCAGATAGTTATGCAAGTGAAAAATACCCTCAAGATTTCTCATATGCATTTATGAAATCATCCCTCGAAATTCCGGTCTGTGTGCAAATCATTCTGAGTGTTGATGCCTTTATTCGGGGATGATTTGGCATAGTAAGGGGTGTTTTAGTTCCATCGGGGTTAAGCCGTTCCATTGAGATGTGCTCTTTTTCTCGGACTATTGTAAAACCTAAAGCTTCAAGCGACTTGACGACTTTCTGTTTGACGGCATCAACCGGAAATTTCGACATTGCTTCTATACTCCGGCTTCAGCAACAAATGCTTCAAGGACCTCCGGCTCGACCTCAAGCACTGCTTCTCCGAAAGTTTCAATATGGAAGCGGATTGCGGACTTCACATCCGAAAGCGCTTCTTCGTAGGTATCCCCCTGTCCGATAACAACTCCTTTAAATCCCAAAGGATAGGCTATATACCCATCCGGGTGTTTCTCAACAATAATTTTATATTGTCTCATATCGCTAACCTCCTTTCCTGACTAATAATACCATATCCATTGTTGACGGCGGCTGCCTGAGAGCACGGCATTTACAGTTGCCTCTCACCCCTGAACTCCCTCATGGCTTCAGCATAAACCTCATCAGCACAGTCACGGTATTTGGGAGAAAAATGCAGCAGTTCCAGCGCCCCTGCGCCTGCTTCCCGCGCGATCCTGCCTGCAAGCGCAGCCGTGAGATGATGCCTCTCGCGGGCCCTGTTGCTGTCGCGTTCCAGGAAATACGCTTCGCAAAAGAGCAGGTCTGAGCCCTGAACAAAAGGTATAACACTTTGCAGGTTTTCTTCCGTGGGCGCAATGTCTGTTACGTACGAGACCTTCTGCCCTCGTGTGATGGAAACTATCCCCATCAACTCTCCAAGACCCAGCTTTGTCCCTGCAACGTCGAAGAGGGTGGTATCAGGGAGCCCGCCGCGTATGGCCTTTTTCAGCCCGGCAAGCCAGGGACCCACAGGCAACCCCCTGTCCTCCATCGCAGCTTTGTTGATGTTGATGTGGTATTCCTCTTCCAGAGAATAGGCCATCACCGGAATCTGGTGGGACACTATTATGCCTTTGACCGTAAAGAAAGGGTCCTTGACAACCGTCCCGGTAAAAGCCGATTCAGCATGATCGACCCTCCCAAAGGAATTAGCAGCGTGGAAGCTCGCATGCCGCACGACGTCGCCCGTCATTTCGAAGACCTCTATTTCAAGCGGGTAGTCCCGTATAAGGTTCCAGGTATATCCCGCGAGCTTTCCTTCAACGCACCTTATTATATTTTCAGGGCCGTAGATATTCAGGGGGGTTTCCTTCCTGAGCACGGTCCGCAGGATAATATCAAAACCGATGAAGTGGTCGATATGCGTGTGGGTAACAAAAATATCGCTGACCTTCATAAGGTTCCCAGGGCCAAGTCGCCCCATGTCACCGAGGTCGAAAAGCAGCGCCCTCTTTTCCCGCATAATGCCCACGAAAACGCAGGGATCATCAAAGGGGCCGTTCACCGGGTCCGCATGAAAAGTTGGTTTCATAGTGTTATAATTATACCATTCATGTAAAGGTAGGAGGATATATGCCTGAACTAAGAAAAGATCCCATCTCCGGCAGATGGGTGATCATATCGGTGGAAAGGGGCAAGCGGCCCTCGGACTTCGTTTCTCCCTCGCAGAAAAGGCGCGCGGGGGGCTTCTGCCCTTTCTGTCCGGGGAATGAACATACAACGCCGCCCGAAATCATCGCCTTCAGACCCGCCAGCACCCCTCCCAATTCATCTGGCTGGACCCTCAGGGTGGTGCCCAATAAATTCCCCGCGCTCCAGATACACGGGGAGCTGAACAAGAAGGGAGAAGGTATTTTCGACAAGATGAACGGTATCGGCGCTCATGAGGTCATCATCGAGACCCCGGAACACCAGTTCTCCCTTGCCACCATGCCCCTGCGCTCGGTGGAGGATGTGCTCTGGGCCTTCTTTTTCAGGCTGAACGACCTGAAGAAGGATACGCGCCTTAAATATGTGCTTATCTTCAAAAACGAGGGTGAGGTGGCGGGCGCATCCCTCGAACATACCCACAGCCAGCTTATCGCGCTCCCCATTGTGCCCAAGAGCGTCAAGGAAGAGCTGGAGTCCGCCAAAAAATATTACGACAACAAGGAGCGTTGCATTTTCTGCGATATTATCAACCAGGAAATCTCAGCGGACAAACGGGTCATTTATGAAAATGACAAGTACGTGGCCCTTTCGCCTTTTGCCCCCAGGGAGCCCTTTGAAACATGGATACTGCCCAAGAAACACGAATCCAGTTTTTCACCTGCGGACAAGAGCTTTTCGAGCTTCGCTGAAATCCTGCAGCGGATACTGAGGCAGCTCGACCGCGTGCTCGATACGCCGCCGTACAATTTTATCGTCCATACCTCTCCGTTTAAGGAAGAGAATAATGATTATTACCACTGGCACCTCGAAATAGTGCCGAAGCTTACGAAGACCGCGGGCTTTGAATGGGGTTCGGGTTTCTACATAAATCCAACGCCACCCGAAGAAGCCACGAAATTCATGAGAGACGCCAAGATATGAGAATCGTCCTGGCAGCATCCGAGGCTGTCCCCTTCTCAAAGACAGGGGGCCTCGCTGATGTGGCTGGAACACTCTATAAAGAGTATATCGCCAGGGGCATTGACGTCCGCCTGTTCGTGCCCCTCTACCAAAAGACCCGCGAACAGTTCGGGAGCGCACTCCGCAATACGGGTATGACGCTGGATGTCCCGGTAGGTAAAGCCTCCAGGCCATGCAGGGTCTTTACCGCGGAGGGCTATGGAAGCTCAGATGCAGGGGCCGTCTACCTTTTGGACAATGAGGAACTCTTTGACCGGGAGGAACTCTACGGCCCCCCTGCCGGTGATTATCCCGACAACGACCAGCGCTTCACTTTCTTTTCCCGCGCAATCCTGGACGTCTGCGTGAGACTCGGCGCTCCCGTGGATGTGGTGCATTGCAACGACTGGCAGACGGGACTTGTTCCGCTCTACCTGAAAACCCTGTACAATAACGCGCCCGTTGTGGGAAAGGCCCTCTCCGTACTGACCATCCATAACCTGGGCTATCAGGGACTCTTCCCTCCCCAGACCATGGAAACTACCGGTCTGGGTCCCGACCTTTTCAACCCCGGGGGGATAGAGTTCTACGGACAGGTCAATTTTCTCAAAGCCGGTATTGTGGGGGCCGACATTATCACTACGGTGAGCAGGACCTACGCTGAGGAGATACTGACCCCGGAATCCGGCTTTGGCCTGGATGGCCTGCTCAGCAAAAGAAAGCTGGCCCTGACCGGCATTCTGAACGGCATCGATTACAACGAATGGGACCCTTTGGCAGACCCTCATCTGCCGCAGACCTATACTAAATCAGCTCTCACGGGTAAGGCTGCGTGCAAGCGCGCGCTTATGGAGCAAAGCGGTCTGAAGGGAGACCCCTCCGCGCCCCTCATCAGTTTTATCGGGAGGCTCTCGGCGCAGAAGGGCGTGGACCTTATCGCGGAGGCCCTCCCGGCACTGCTGAAAACAGGCGCGAAAGTAATTATAATAGGGAGAGGGGATGAGAGGTATCTTACCCTGCTGCAGTCCCTGAGTGAAAGGTTTGCGGACAGCTTCTATTTCTGTCCCGTATTCAATGAACCCCTTGCGCACCTGACCTACGCCGGCTCCGATATGTTCCTTATGCCCTCGCTCTATGAGCCGTGCGGGCTCGGTCAGTTGATCGCCATGCATTACGGCGCCCTGCCGCTGGCGCGGAAAACCGGTGGACTGGCCGATACGGTGGAGGACGGTGTAACGGGCTTCCTCTTCAGCGACTACTCCGCCGCGGCCCTCATCGCTGCGGTGCAGCGGGCCGTCAGCATCTATGAGCGGGGGAAAGCCTGGCAGGGGATGGTGAAAAAGGCCATGAGCAGGGATTTTTCATGGGAGAATTCTGCGGGCAGGTATCTGGAACTCTACACACAAGGGCTCACAGCCCGGTAATGACTCCCTGAAGAAGAGAGAGATATGGAAGAGAGAGGCGAACTAGGCACATACGGACTTGAGCAGGATCCTGCTGTGGAGGGCTATAACCGGGAAATGCTGGTTAAGCTCCAGACGGCCCTCGACACGAATGTGGAGCTTTACCACACCACGCGGGAGCATCTCAACAGGATTACCGTTCTTTACGAACTCACCCGCGCCATCATATCGGTGCGCGACTTCGACGAGCTTTTAAAGAGGATATCGCAAGAGACCACAAAACTTTTCAATGCCACCGGCAGCATGATACGTCTCCTTGACGACGGCAAACTGAAAATAAAATCCTACTATGGTTTCCCCGAGGAGTTGAAGGATGCCGCGGCCCTCGAGATGGGGGAAGGAATAGCGGGCAGGGCCGCTGCGCAAGGGAAGACCATCATGGTCGCCGGGGCCGAGGAAAGCGGTCTGCTGGCCAGGAACCTGCACATCACTACAGGCATATGCACTCCCCTGAAGATAGGGGAACAGATTATCGGCACCTTCGGGCTCTTTGACAAGAAAGCTCCGGACGGCGCTGTCATCCCCTTTACCACTGAGGACGCGGCCACGCTGGAGGGCTTCGCTTCAATCGCCGCCATCGTTATCGACAAGTCCATACTGTATGAGAACGCCCTCAGACAGGAAAGGGAGGCGCTCGAGGCAAAGGGGAAGGTGGAAGAGATGAAGGACTATCTCGAAGGTTTCATGCAGAACTCCGCTGACGCCATTGTCACCACTGACCTGGACGGCATTATCACCTCATGGAACCTCGGCGCCGTGAAGATATACGGACACACGGCGGAAGAGGCCATTGGCAAGCACCTTCCCTTTGTGCCGGAATTCCTGATGGAGATAGAGAAGACCTACGCTGAGAGGGTGAAGAACGGCGAAACCATAAAAGACATAGAGACCGTCAGAAAAAGGAAGGACGGGGTACTCATCGATGTCAGTCTTACTCTTTCCACCATAAGGAATTCGTCAGGGAAGGTCATCGGTATGAGCGGCATTGCCCGGGACATAACCGAGAGGAAGAGGATAGAGAAGGAACTTTTGAGCAAGAACGCCGTGCTCTCAAAGCTCTTCCTTATCAGTTCAGCCATGCGCGGGACCCTGGAGCTGGACAAGCTGCTGCGCATGGTGCTCACCGCAGTGACACGGGGCGACGGCCTCGGTTTCAACCGCGCCATGCTTTTCCTGCATGATGAAGATCAGGCCACTCTGAGGGGGGCCATGGGTGTGGGGCCCGCAAGCCATGAAGAGGCCTGGGAAATATGGTCGCGCCTGACCGTGGAGCAGAAGAGCCTCCAGTCCATTATGGAGGAGATAGAAAAAGGGCCCCTGAGCAAGGATTCCTTTATGGACAGGCTCTGTTGCGGCATAGAGGTCTCTCTAGATGCCGATACCATCCTGACCAAGGCGGTAAAAGAAAAGCTGCCCTTCAATGTCACCGATGTGCGCTCTGAACCGCTTTCGGACGCGGTCCTCATCCAGCAGCTCGGGACTCTCGCTTATGCGGTGCTGCCGCTTATAGCTCGCGACAGGGTCATCGGCGTGCTCTGGGTGGACAATATCTTTACCGGGAGGCCCATAACCGCTCTCGATATGGAATTTCTGAAGGGCTTCACCGACCAGATGGCTTCAGCCATCGAGAACGCGCGGCTCTTCGAGCATGTTACCATGGCGGAACAGGAACTGGAAAACATGTTCGAATCCATATCCGATATTGTGTATGTCACCGACAGCAATTTTGTCATTAAAAGGGTCAATAAGGCCGTCCTCGATATGACAGGCATGAAACCCGAAGAGATTATAGGCAAAAAGAGCTTTGAAACGCTTCATGAATTCGATAAATGCGAGGTGCGTTACCGTCAAGAGGACATGTCGATCAAGACCCCTTTTATAGAAGAACTGGAAGACACGCTGCACGGGAAGGCGTTCCTTATCTCATGTTCGCCTATTCTCGACAACTCCGGGGAACTGATCGGCACGGTCCATATTGTTCGCGATATAACGGAAATAAAGAAATTGAGGGTGAAGGTGGCCTCTGCCGAAAGGATGGCGGCTCTCGGCGAGATGGCGGCGAAGGTAGCGCACGAGATACGGAACCCGCTGCTCTCCATCGGCGGCTTTGCGCGGAGGCTCGAAAAGAGACTGGATGGCGATCTTAAGGAGTACTCGAAGATAATAGTGGACGAGGTGGGCCGTCTCGAAGGCATCCTGAACGACACGCTGAGCTTTGTGAAGAGTTCCCAGATAAAGAGGGTTGTAGTGGACATGGGAGAGTTGGCTGACAGTCTTATCAATCTCATCGAACCTGCCGCCTTCGACAGAGGAAATAATTTGGCAAAAGAGATAGAATACCCCATACGGCTGTCAGTGGATTACGACAGGTTCAAGGAGGTGCTGCTGAACATCATGACCAACGCGAACCAGGCCACGGAAAGCGGAGTCATCACCCTGCGCGCTTACCTGAGCACGACGGACCAGCCTGTGCGGGAGGCGGTGGTGGAGATAGAGGACAACGGGTGCGGGATCAGGGGAGAAGACATGGGCCGCATATTCGACCCCTTTTTTACCACCAGGCCCACCGGGACCGGACTCGGGCTCTCCATAACCAAGAGGATTGTGGAGGAGCACGGAGGCAGGATAGAGGTGGAGAGCGTATGGGGAAGCGGCACGAAATTCAGCATTCACTTACCTTTCGAGGAGGGTTGATATGAAGATACTGGTTGTAGACGACGAAAAAAATATTCTGAAACTCTATCAGGCCGAACTGGAGGACGAGGGGTATACCGTTGTTACCGCGAATTCCGGGAGGGAGGGCCTGGAGGTGTTCGATAGGGAAACCCCCGATATTGTGACCCTTGATATCCTTATGCCCGATATGGACGGCATACAGGTGCTGCGCCAGATGAAGGAGAAAAGACCGTTAGTGCCCATCATTATGCTTACGGCTTATGATTACCGGGATGATTTCTCTGTATGGATATCCGACGCCTACGTGGTCAAGTCTTCGGATCTGACGAGCCTGAAGGCCACTATTAAACAGGTCCTTAAAAAAATCCCAGCGTCGTAAACGGCACATCATCTGGGTGCGCCCGGCAGGGCGTACCCCTGCCACTTCAGGAACGGGCCTGTTCCTTTTTCCCCATGTGATCAACGGCCTTCTCAATGGCTGAAATAATACCGTCCGGCGTAAAGGGTTTTTCAAGATAGTCAAATGCGCCGAGCTTGATGGCCTGTACGGCGGTGTGGATGGTCTGGTATCCGGTGACCATGATAACTTCCACCTCGGGCCAATCTTTCTTGACCCTGGCCAGGACCTCGATCCCGTCGATATCCGGCATCTTGAGATCGGTGAGGACCACATCATAGCGGTCCTTCTCAAGTATCCCGAATCCCTCCTTCGCGCTCGCCACGGTCCTGACCTCATACCCCTCCGGTACAAGTATGCGCTGACAGCTCATCCGGACAATTTCTTCGTCATCTATTATGAGAACTTTGCCTTTGCTCATGCCTTGTCTTGCAGGGACAGCCGTATAAAAAAGCTTGTCCCTTGTCCCTCCTCACTTTTTACAATAATTTTACCACCATGGTCTTCAATTATGCCATAACTTACCGCCAGTCCGAGTCCCGTCCCCTTGCCTACCGGTTTCGTGGTGAAGAAGGGCTCAAAGATTTTGGAGAGGGTTTCCGGATCAATGCCGCAGCCCGTATCGGTAAACTCGATTTCCGCAAACTTCCCGCCGCCGTCTTCCACCTGGCGCGTTGCAACTGTCAGAGTGCCCTTTCCCTCCATGGCGTCCGCCGCATTCACGATCATGTTCATAAAGACCTGCTGGAGCTGCAGACCGCCGGCGTGCACCAGGGGAAGCGAGGCATCGAAATCCGTAACTATTTTGATGTTGAGGAAATCCGCTTTGCGCCTGATGATATCGAGGGAATTCTTCAGAAGCTCATTGATGTTCTGCTCTTCTTTTTCCGTGGAAGAGGCCCGCGAGAAGCCCAGGAGTCCCTTGATGATCTTCGAGCACCTGTTGGCCTGCTCAAGTATGACTTCCACATCCTTCCTGTCCTGGCTGTTCTCCGGAAGGGATTTGAGCAGCAGGTGGGCGAAAGTCACCACGCCGGTGAGGGGGTTGTTTATCTCGTGCGCCACACCCGCGGACAACCTGCCCAGGGACGCCAGCTTTTCGGACTGGATGAGCTGCGCCTGGGCGTTCTTGATGGCCTGCGTCTTTTCCTCCACCCGCTTTTCCATGGTTTGGCCCCATTCCACAAGCTCCTGCTTGGTCCGCAACAGTTCCCCGGTCATGGCATTAAAAGACCGTGCCAATTCGCCCATCTCGTCCTGGGAATGGACTGCAACCTTAAAGTCCAGTTCTCCCTTTGCCACCCGCCTCATGCCTTCCGCCAGCATGGTGACCGGCGTGGAAACCAGGAACCAGAGAATGGAACAGAGGGCGACGGAGAGGACCAGCAAGAACGTGATTACGTAAGCGGTCATTGCCATGCTTTGCTGCCTTATGGACGTATCAAGCAGCGCAAGCGAAAAGTCGGCTTCGATAAAGCCGAGCATCTTTTTGCCGGGGGAATGGGCGTGGCACGAGGCTGTATAGCATGCGGGCTCGTTATGCACGGGCTGCACGATGTTCAGCACCCTGTGCCCCTCCGCGCTGCGGCGCACGGACCACAGGGGCCCTGCGCCGGGTTTTCCGGATGAATGGCAGGTAAGACAGGCCGCTGAGTTTTTATCGAGGACAATGCCTATTTCTTCCTTGTGGGATGAATGGGACACCGTGCCCTTGCAATTCGCCACACGCACCCTCAATATGCCTTCGGTGGCGCCGAAGGCTTCGATGTTTTGCTGGACGTGGGCCTTCTGGAATGTGAGCATGCTGTAACGGGTGGTTTTCCTGATGCTGTCGACAAAGGAGGTGCCGTAACGCACGAAGCTCCCCAGGAGTTCTTTTTCCTGGTGGCTTATGAGGGACTGCCAGAAGAGGGCGCTCACCACTACCATGAGGGAACCGATAGCCAGAAGGAGCTTCCCGGTGAGGGAATGCAGGTTTTTCTTAGGCCTGACAAAGTTCATATCAATAACATAGGGACAACCACCATATTATTTCTGTTTTTTAGGGCGTCCGCCTTTTTTCGGCTTCAATCCTCTATCCAGCATCGCCTCCAACATATCCATAAAACCCGCATTGCCCAACGGTCTGCCGGTGGCAGTAGCTCTCCTTACTTCGTCATCCGAACCTTCGCTTTCAAGAAAACACCTGTAATCCTGCTTCTCAGGATCGCTTAACCAATCATGCAAAATAAGCTCATCGTTCCGTATGCCCGTTATATGCGACCCGGCGCTTGACCATTTCCAATCTTCTGCCTTCTCTACAATTTTGGCCCTTACCGGATTCTTTTCAATATATCTCACTACTGCCCATAGATATTCATCTTTATCCACAGGACATGAAAAATATCTGTTCTGCCATAGCCTGCCGCTCCGATTATGCTTCTGGTTGAAATATTGGGCATACCGGAACGTTGTTCCATGCAGGCACTTCATTAGACTCTCTTTCCCCGCCGGCTCAAGAAGTAAATGAAAATGATTATCCATAAGGCAATATGCCCATATGCTGGTATCTGTTTTCCTTGCGAATTCGCTTAACCTGTGAAGAAAATACTGCCTGTCTTCGTCATCATAAAATATCGTTGATTTGTTTGTACCCCTCTGGGTTATATGGTGCGGGTATTGGGGAAGGACTACTCTCGCTATTCTCGGCATACCGATAATTTACGCAGTTGTGAGGAGCTTGTCAATAGGAATATGGTGGTTGTCCCTGGGTTTCCGTTTGACACGTCTTCATTGTTTCTATTAGACTTTAAGCAAAAGCACCGGAGGTCCCGTATGTCCAGGGCTCTTGAATTTCCCGAAATAGAATTTATCACCACGCCGGAAGGCAAGCCGAAATCAGTCATTCTCAGCATCGCAGACTGGCAGAGAATAAGTGAAACTCTGAAAATTGTCTCCAGCAAAGAGCTGATGCAGTCCGTCAAGCGGGCTAAACAGCAGATACGCAGGAAGACGAGGTTGCTATCTTTTGACGACGTGTTCGGTAATTTATAAGCCATATTTCTCCCCTGAATTTTCAAAGCAAGCTGAAAAGTATCGCAGCGTAAAGAAACTTCTCGCTAAAAAAGTAATGCAGTTGACACATAATCCGTACATAGCCTGCAAAAGCGAATTGCTGGCAGGCGAGCTTAAAGGTCTCCGTTCCGCAAGAGTTACAAAGTCTTTCAGAGTCATATTCACGGTCTGCGAAGAATGCAGGGCAAGAAAGTTCCAGAAGCTTGTCGGCTGCCTGCCTTCGTTTTGTGAACAGATGAAATCCGGGACCATAATCCTTCTCACTTTCGGGCCTCACGATAAGGCGTATTCATAGTTCTTTTATAACCAGGCGTTGACCCTTCTTATCACCATCTGACGGCATCTGCGGCGCAAGTAACGGTC
>Ga0315281_10000890_pt1 | contig 43175 bp, 32 predicted proteins | sample YL17G07_0_MG_FD_204540 | JGI IMG/M metagenome (GOLD analysis project Ga0315281, IMG submission 204540) | Sediment microbial communities from Yellowstone Lake, YNP, Wyoming, USA - YL17G07_0 | ecosystem: Environmental > Aquatic > Freshwater > Lake > Sediment | place: USA: Wyoming | collected...
CTCACGGGGAGGAAGCCTTCCTCGCGATCCTGTTCCTGTTCACAGTGCATTTTTTCAACAATCATTTCAGGCCGGACAGGTTCCCGCCTCCTGACATCGTGATGTTCACAGGCGCCGTATCCCTCGAAGAGTTCCGGCGCGAGCACACCCTGGAGTACGACGAGCTGGTCGCGACAGGAGAACTGGACAGGTATCTGGTGGATGTTCCGTCACAGTCCATGACCCTGGGCTCCAGGATCCTGGGCATCGTCCTGCTTGCATTCGGGTTGACACTGCTGGTCCTGGTGCTCGTCGGCTTCGCCGGCAGCGTGGCAGCAGGTGGGTGACGGTGCAATAATCGTCCAGGCTTCGAGGTTCTCTATGAAACATCTCATGTTCGCTGTTGCCCTCTCGGTGGCGCTGATCGGGTGTGCGGACAAGGAAAAATCATCTGCAGCGCCCACGCCTGAGCCGCTGCAGGCAGCCGACGTCAATGCAGGCAAGGTCCTTGCGGAGCGGGACTGCAAGGGTTGCCATGGGCTGGATGGCCGGGGCACCGCGCCGGGTATTCCGGACCTGGCGGCGCAACAGGAGCGTTATCTGCTCGCGTCAATCGCCGAATACAAGGGAGGGAAACGCACCCATGCCGCCCTCAAGGAGATGGCGGAGCAGATGAGCGAAGCCGACGTGCGCAATGTAGTCGGGTACTACGCGGGCCTGCCACCCATCGCGTCCACACCGGAAACGAGTGCTCCGGTCTTCCTTCCCTATGAGAATGGCAAGACGCTCGCCTCGGCCTGCACAAAATGCCATGGCGCAGACGGCAACACCACGACCCCTGGTGTGCCGAGCATCGCCGGCCAGCAGCTCCGCTATTTTGTCGTTGCCATCCAGGAATACCTGAATGGCGTGCGCAAGACAGATCCGATGCATTCCTTGTTGCGTCGCCTGAGCAAGCTGGACATGGAAAGCCTGGCGCTGTATTTCGCCTCCCAGACCCCGGCGCAACGAGGCGCGCCGTCATTTGGTGATCCGGCGGCGGGGGAACCGCTGACTGCTGTGTGTGGCGGCTGTCATGGGCCCCGCGGCGTCAGCACCGACGCGGCGACGCCGAATCTTGCGGGCCAGGATGCCAGCTACCTGGTGAATGCCATCAAGGCCTACCCGAAGTCCCGCCGGCATGAAGGAATGGAAGCCTATGTGGGCGACCTGGGCAAGGCAGACATCGAGAACATTGCCGCGTTTTACGCGATCCAGAAATCCAGGCCTGCTGAAAAAGGACAAACGATCGTTCAGGGACTGATCGAGAAGTGCAATCGCTGCCATGAGGCCAATGTGGACAATGCCTCGATGGCGGTTCCCAAGATCAACGGGCAAGACAAGGATTACCTGATCATGGCCCTGCGAGCGTATCGCGATGATCGTCGCGAGAGCTCGATGATGCACAACATGAGCCTGCCATACAGCGACTCCATCATCGAAAGCGTCTCATCGCACTATGCGAACCGGCCAGCCGGATAAGCGCTGATCCGCCTTCCACGCGGTCGGGGGGGGCTAATACTGTATCGGCCGCAATCAGGACTTGATCCAAGTCAAGGCAAACTGGGCCGCGGTTTGCGACCCTCCCAGCAAGCTGCGGGATTTACCGTCTGCCAGTCGTTGAGGTGAAGGATCATGGTCAGAAACACAAGAACCGATAGCCCATTTGCCCTTCTCGTGCTGCTGGCCCTTGCCTTGGCCGGCTGCAGCGACAGTGGCTCGACGGGTGCCACCGGTCCCGCGGGCCCCCCCGGAGCCGGTGGACCGCCCGGGCCCGTTGGCCCGCCCGGCGGCAGTGGCGGCGTTCCGATCAGCAGCGCCGATTTCATCAATATCACGGTCAACAGCGTCACGGTGCCCGCGGGTGGCGGGGTTCCCGTCGTCAAGTTCAGGCTGTCTAACGATCTGACCCAGGGACTCTTCGGACTGCCGGCCACGAATTCCCGCTTCGTCCTGTCGGAGCTCTCTCCGGGAAGCGGCGGCGGATCCAGTCACTGGCAGTCTTATGTAACGCGAGACAACGGCGGCGTTGCCAATGCGCAAGGCACCACCGAAAGAGGTTCGAGCCCCACCTCAGCTTGCATTGGTACAAATCCCTGCGGCACCTTGGTCGACAACGGCGACGGCACCTACCAGTACACCTTTGCCAGGGCACTGACGGCTTATCCGGCCGCGCCGGCATTCGACGCGACCAAGACGCATCGCCTCGGCCTCGAGATTCGCAATCAATCGCCGATCACCGGCAACGGCGTATACGACTTCGTACCGGGCGGCGGCGCGCCCACCTTCACGCGCCTGATCGTCGACAACGACACCTGCAACGCCTGTCATGACGTGCTGGGTTTCCACGGCGGTGCAAGGACCGACGTCACCTACTGCGTCACGTGTCACAACCAATCGACGATCATGGGCGCTACCGGCGAAACCGTCGACCTCAAGAGAATGATACACAGCATCCATTCCGCGAGGCCGGATTACGTGATTGGGGCCAATGAATGGTCGGATGTCGAGTTCCCGCAGGACATCCGCAATTGCGCAACCTGCCATCAGGAAAGCGACGCGGATACACCCCAGGCGAGCAATTTCCGCATCGTGTCGAATCGCGCCGCCTGCGGCACCTGCCACTACGATGACGGCATTGTGAACACCGTACATAATTTCGCGATCGAGGACGGCGTGCATCCCGGTGGCTTCAATTTCACGGATGACACCCAGTGCGCCGATTGCCACGGCCCGACAGGTACGGTGACAGATGACGAAGGCCGACTGGTACAGGTGCCGGTCGCGCACGAAATCAGGACCGCGACTGCCGGCGCAAAATTCAAGTTCAACATAGTGAGTGTCACCAACACCGCGCCCAGCCAGTTCCCGTCGGTGAAATTCTCGGTCACCGACCCGACCAATGCCAATGCGGCCTACGACATCAATGCGGATGCGCCGTTTACGCAATGTGTCGCTGTCGGCTCGGACGCGAGCCGGCTGTCCATTGACGTAGCTTGGAGCACGACCAACTACACGAATACAGGCAGCGGCCTCAATCCGGGTCAGCCGATTCAGATGAACCCGCTTGCCGGCCTCAACTGTGGCGGCGTATCGACCAACAACGGCGATGGCACGTTTACGGTCACGTCGGTAACCGCGATACCGGCGACGGCCGTCGGCAGTGCGGCGGTCGCGATCGAGGGCCACCCGGCGCTGGATGCGGACAACGACGGCATCGTGGATCGCATCGCGGTGACCAACGCAATCAAGTATGTGACGATAACGGACGCGGCAGCGGTCGCGCGCCGGACCGTCGTCAACATTACGAAGTGCGATGATTGCCACCACCAGTTGTCCCTGCACGGCAACAATCGCACGGACAATCCTCAGGTCTGCGTGATCTGCCATAACCCGAACGTGACGGATATCAATCGACGCGCTGCTGCAACGGGCAACTGCGCGACCGGAACGGTCCAGGAGCCGATCGATTTCAAACGCATGATCCACAAGATCCACGGATCAGGGGAAGACGGCTCAGGGCGTGTGGGCGTGCCGGTTGAGATATGCGGATTTGGAAACAACCCGATTCTGTTCGAGGTTCTCTACCCGGGCAGGCTCAAGAACTGCGAGGGTTGTCACCAGGCCAATACCTATTATCCGGTCGATGGGGCCAAGGTCCTGGGTACGACCGTGGATGTAGGGCTCGATCGGGCAGCGCCGACGGATGACGTCGTGATCTCACCCAATGCGGCAGTCTGCTCCGCCTGCCATTTCGACTCGCTCGCAGCGCAGCACATGACCCAGAACGGCGGTGATTTCGGGGCAACCAAGGCGGCCGACAGCACGCTGATCTCATCCGGCGTTGAGACATGCAATCTCTGCCATGGCCCGGGACGTATCGCGGACGTGAAGCTGATGCACGAGGTCGGTACATTCAAGTTCAACTGATGGCAGGCGATACCGGGGCACGCGATAATGCGTGCCCCGGCACCACGTCCGGGACTCGCACGCACAGGGAATCACGGATAGCCGAATGACAAGACCATCGCTTATCCAATTCGTCGCGCTGGTCTGCATCGGCCTTGGCGTGCCGACGCTATCGGTCTCGCAGACTTCCACGGAAGCCGAGGATACCCAGTACACGGCCAGCGGCGCCGATACCTGCCTCGCCTGTCACAACATTCCGGCAGTGGTTGGCATATTTCAGACCAAGCATGGCGTGCCAACGGATCCGCGCAGCCCGTTCGGTCACGGGCAACTGCAGTGTGAATCCTGCCACGGCCCGGGCGGTTCACATGCGGGCATGGTCCAGCGCGATGGCAAGTTGTCACAGGTCATCCGCTTCTCCGCGGATTCCGCTGCGAGCGTCGAGACACGGAATGGAATGTGTCTGGGGTGCCATCAGGCCGATGCCGGGTTTGCGTGGCATGGCGGACCCCATGACGACAACCAGGTGACCTGCGCCGGCTGTCACCAGGTTCACACCGCAAGCGATCCCGTGCTCGGCGTGTCGACCCAGGCCGACAAGTGCTATGCGTGCCATGAATTCCGGAAAGGCGATGCGCTGAAAGCGTATGCGCATCCATTGCGCGAGGGGAAAATGGCCTGCACCGGCTGTCACAGCCCGCACGGGGCGACCACCGAGTCGATGCTCGCGCGGCAGACCATCAACGACACCTGCTATCAGTGCCACGCCGAAAAGCGCGGTCCGTTCCTGTGGGAGCACGCCCCGGTAGCCGAAGACTGCACCAACTGTCACAACCCCCATGGATCGAACCATCCCGCGATGCTGTCGCGTAGCGCGCCACTGCTCTGCCAGAGCTGTCATTCGCAGAGCGGGCATCCGAGCATCGCCCAGGATGCCGGAGGTCTTGCGACCGGTACGCCGTCGCAATACCTGCTCGGTCAGAGTTGCCTGAACTGCCATTCGCAGGTGCATGGTTCGAATCACCCGTCGGGGTCGAAATTGATGCGTTGACGGACAGGGATTGCCTGCACGCCAGCGCTTGAGAGGTTCAGTAGATGCGCGATATCAGGTGGACCCGATCCGGATCACTGCCGATCCTGACAATCCTGGCGTCGGCGCTGGTCGCACCGGTCTCGGAATCAGCATCGCCCGATACTTCCGAATGGAAGTGCGAGCGATGCCCGTTTGCGAATGGTTACCAGGCGGACCTTACGGCCGGCGCCAGTTATGTCAGTGAGGATGCCGCCACGTTCGGCGACGCAACTGGCTACGATGAAAAAGGCGGTTATCTGAACGTCGATGGCTCGGGCCGCTACGCGGCCGACGCCTATCGGCTGAGCTGGCTGGTGGAAGATCTCGGGCTCGACTCGAGGGTCGTTGAAATCGAAGGCGCGCGTCCCGGGACTTTCGATTACCGCCTGGCCTACAGCCAGATACCGCGCCACAAATTCGACAGCACCAGCACGATATTCACGCACGCGTCGGACAATCTGCTGGCCTTGCCATCAGCCTGGACCTTTGCCAACACGACGTCGGGCTTTACTGATCTGGCGCAGAGTCTCGTTTCCCAGGACATCGAAAGTGAGCGCAAGACACTGGAGATTGGCGGCCGATACCTGCCGACGACCCCGTTTCGGCTGTTTGCCGACTATGAACGGCAAGAACATGACGGCACCAACATCCTCGGCGGATCCTACTTCACGAATTCAAGTCTCCTGCCCCATCGCTTCGATTATCAGACCGACCAGGTGGACGCCGGAATCCGCTACGACGCCGACAACGGCTATCTGAAACTCGCGTATTACGGGTCGTTCTTCCAGGATCAGTTCCTCGCCGCCAGCTGGGAAAACCCGTTCGTGTCGGCGCCCGGAGCCGAGAGCAGTGCCCTGGCTGAAGCGCCCGACAGTAATTTTCAGCAGCTGATGCTGACCGGCAGTTATCGCACCACGGCACTGGACACCAGTATTACCTTCTCGGCAGCAATGGGTCGCGGGAAACAGGACGACGCGCTGCTGCCTTACACGACCAACCCCAATGTCATTACGACCCCTCTGCCGCAGTCTTCGCTGGACGCGGAAATCGACACGACCAACCTCGCATTGACTGTCGTATCAAGACCCTTCCCAAAGGCCCGGGTCAAACTCGCCATTCGCTACGATGAGCGCGACAACAAGACATCCCAATTGCCATGGACCCGTGTCATCGCCGACAGCTTTCTCTCCGGCGAAACGGAGTTGAATGTTCCGTACGGATACGACCGGCTGCGCCTGAACGCCAGTGCGGACTACCGGTTATTCGACACCGTCAGGGCCTCCGCCGGTTACGACTACACAGCACTCGACCGGAATCTCCAGGAGGTTGCCGAACAGACCGAAGATACCGGCTGGGGACGATTGGACTGGCGGCCCAATTCATACCTGGAACTCACCGCGCGCGGCGGTGTATCCAGGCGAGACAACAATGGCTACGACGAATCGCTTGCCGCCGGTCTTGACCAGAATCCTCTGATGCGGAAATACAATCTCGCCTACCGCTACCAGCAGTTTGGCGAACTGTCGGCTTCGGCGTCGCTGCCCAAGTTGCCGATCGCGATCAGCGCCAGGGCGTTTTATGCGGATGACAGCTATTCGAGTTCACAGCTCGGATTGACCGATAGCAACGAGCTGCGCGTGGCAGCCGACCTCAGCTGGTCCGTGTCGGAAAAGGCATCGATTTACCTGACCGGCGGATTCGAGGACATCGACACGCAGCAGGCCGGAAGCGCGGGCTTCTCGACACCTGACTGGTATGGAGATTACTCCGACAAGTTCGACAATTTCGGCGGCGGTTTTCGCGTTGCCGGAATGGGCGGCAAGGTAGACCTGCAGCTCGATTACACGCATGCCATAGGCACCACCGAAATTGACGTCACCGGTGGCGGCGGACCCAGTCAGTTTCCGGATCTGAAAACGACGCTGGATTCGCTACAGGCGAGAATCCTCTATCACTGGTCCGAGAAACTCGAGGTGGGCCTGCAGTTGCGGTACGAGAATTTCTCGACCGACGACTGGGCGTTGCAGGGCGTCGCTCCGGATACGCTGCCGACGATCCTGACACTGGGCGCTCAGCCTTACGATGACGATGTCTGGCTGGCCGGCATCAGTTTTCGATACCTGATCGGCGAGCAGTAACCTCGAGGCATCGGCTACCCGCTTCACGGCTCCACTGGCGGCAGCCGTTACCCGCCCGCGGAAAAGCAGTGCCCGAGCTTGTTGAGGCGCTCGACGTCCCGCAGCAGGACCTCGCGACGATCCACGGACACGAGTCCGTCCTCTTCGAAGCGTGAGAACACGCGGCTGACCGTCTCGGTGGCAAGGCGCAGGTAATTCGCGATGTCGCGGCGTGACATCGCGAGCGTCAGCTGGGTCTCCGAATGGCCGCGTGCCTTCATTCGCGACGACAGCGACATAAGGAAGCCCGCAACGCGATCCTCTGCGCTGAAGTCGCCGGCCAGCGCGTGGCTGATCGCCAGCTCCTTCGACAGCAGGCGCAGCATCGAGTGCTGCAGCCCGGGCACCTGGCGGCCGAGATCGGTGAGCTGGCCGTAGGGCAGCTCGCAGACCGACGCCGTATTGAGCGCGACCGCATTGCATTGGTGCTTCTCGGGCCAGATGGCGTCCAGCCCGATCAGCTCGCCCGGCAGGTGGAAGCCGAGCACCTGCTCGCGCCCGTTGGCCTCGACCATGTAGGACTTGAAGTATCCACCGCGCACCGCGTACAGGACACGCAACGGATCGCCGATGCGAAACAGGTGCTCACCCTCATTCACGGGGCCGCGCGGCGCGACGAGATCCTCGAGGCGCTGAATGTCGCCGGCCGCCAGGCCCATCGGCAGGCACAGTTCCGAAAGTGAACAGCTGCTGCAGCTGCGACGCAGCTGGTAGAGATTGAGCGGTGACGGTGTCGCGGTGCCGCTCAAGCGGTTGTCCCCTAAGCAAAAGGGACATTGTACACGGTGGGTCTGTGCGCGCCGTGACCCCTCAGACGATGCGGGAAAACCGCCGTGCGCCGGCGCCAGGCTCCTGGTTCAGATGGGCGTCGAATCGCATTGCGATCGCGCGCACCAGCAGCCGTCCGAGCGGCGTGACACGGATGCGCCCGGGTTCGATTTCGACCAGGCCGTCTTCGGCGAGTGGGGCCAGGCTCTCGAGTTCGGCGGCAAAGTGCGAGCTGAAGTCGAGGCCGAATCGCTCGCCGAGCTTGTGCAGATCCAGTTCTCCGCGGCACATCAGTTCGCGGATCACGGCGCGACGGATCCGGTCTTCGCGCGTCAACCAAAGACCGCGCCAGATCGGCAGGCGCCCCACATCGAGGGCCGCGGCCCAGTCGTCCAGCAAGCGATGATTCTGGATGTACAGTGGGCCCACCTGGCCTATCGCGCTCATGCCAAGGCCAATCAGGTCGAGCCCGGCACGGGTCGAGTAACCCTGGAAATTGCGCTGCAAGCTCCCGTCGGCAAGAGCAATGGAAAGCTCGTCGTCGGGAAGCGCAAAGTGGTCCATGCCGATATAGACGTAGCCTGCAGCGGTCAGTTTTTCGACCGTGATGCCGAGCAGCGCAAGCTTCACCTCCGGCGGGCACAGGTCCTCGGTCTTGATCTGTGTCTGCGCCTTGAAGGTCTGTGGCAGGTGCGCGTAGCTGTAGGCGGCCACGCGGTCGGGTCGCGCCGCGATCACCTGCTCGAGCGTGCGTGCGAAGCCCGCTTCGGTCTGCCTGGGAAGTCCATAGATCAGGTCGACGGATACCGACCGGAAGCCATGGCGCCGCGCCCCGGACATGACTGCCAGGACATCTTCCTGCGGCTGTATCCGGTTGACCGCTTTCTGGACGTCCGGGTCGAAATCCTGGACACCCAGGCTGATCCTGTTGAAGCCCAGCCCGGCGATCGCCGCCAGCCTTGCGTCGTCCACGGTTCGCGGATCGACCTCGATCGAGTATTCGCGCAAGGCATCGTCGCGCAATGAAAAGCTGTGATCAATGAATCGCATCAGGTCCGCGAGCTCGGCGTCGCTGAGGAAAGTCGGCGTGCCACCGCCGAAATGCAGCTGGTCAACGCTGCGGTCCCGGTCGAAGAGCCGTGCCTGCAATTCGATCTCGCGCTGCAGGCGGTTCAGGTAGCGGGTGCCCGCCGTGCGGTCACGGGTGATGATCCTGGTGCAGCCGCAGTAGAAACAGGGAGCCGCGCAAAACGGCACGTGCACATAGATCGAGAGCGGCCGCGGGATGGGGTCGTCGTTGGACGCCCGTGCGGCCTTCAGGTAGTCGCCCTCGCCGACGGCTTCGCTGAACTGGGGTGCGGTCGGGTAAGAGGTGTAGCGCGGCCCTGGCACGTCATAACGGCGTACCACGGCAGCTTCAAAGCGGACCCCGACCACCATGGGCAGGAGTCTGCGACGGGGGTGCTAGGGCCGCATTGACCTGTGTCAGTCGGCGCGGGCCTTCCCCGGCCGCCAGCCCTGAACCCACTCCACGAACTTGTCCGGCGTGAGCGGCCGGGCGTAGTGGAAGCCCTGGGCGAAGTCGCAACCCATCGCGATCAGTTCCTGCGAGACCCTTTCGTCCTCGACGCCCTCGGCGACGACCGCCAGGTCAAAGGAATGCCCCAGGGAGATGGTCTGTTCGACGATCTTGCGATCCGCCTTGTTGGCAAGCATGTTCATCACGAAGGACTTGTCGACCTTTAACTCGTCCGCCGGGATTTCCTTCAGGTAGGACAGGCAGGTATACCCGGTACCGAAGTCGTCGACCGAGATCCGCACGCCCAGTTCGCGCAGTTCGGTCAGCACGCGGTGACTGCGTTGCCGGTCGATCATCAGCGCATTCTCGGTGACCTCGACGGTCAGCCGCGACAGGTCCACGGAACAGAGGCCCGCGGCGCTCTGGATCATGTCCACGAGTTCCGGGTTGCAGACCAGCGACGGCGTGACATTGACGGCGACGCACAGGCGCCCGAGCGATTCCGGCCATTCGCCCAGCTGGCGCAACGCGCGATTGAACGCGAATCGCGTCAACGGGTCGATCTGGCCCGTCATCTCGGCGACATCGATAAAAATCTCCGGCGGGACGTTTCCGGCCTCTGGCCGGTTCCAGCGCATCAACGCTTCGGCGCCGACGATGTGCAGATCCGGCAGCGCGACTTTTGGCTGATAATGCAGGATCAGGTCGCCGTGCTCGAGTGCCGTCGTGAGCTGCGCATCGAGATCCCAGCCGGCGACCAGTTCGTCGGCCTTGCGCGCGGTGTAGACGGTGACAGGCTGCGAGGTCTTCCAGGCCTCGAGCAGCGCGATCTCGCTGCATTGCATCAGCGCCTCTGGCGTGCGGCCATGGGTCGGGAACATGCCGATGCCGACCGACAGCCGGACCGTTGACTGCTGGCCACCGGCCGCGAGCGGCTCGCCGCCTGCGCGCAGGATCTTGTTGGCGGCGAGGATCGCGTGCCCCTGGTTCCGCAGGTTCGACAATACAAATGCGAACTTGCGGTCGCTGAGCCGCGTGAAGTAATCCCCGGGGCGCAGCACCTGGGCCAGACGGTTGCGCAACTCGTCGAGCATGCGTCCGGCATTCATATGACCAGCGCTCGCATACAGGCGCTCGAGCTGGTGCACATAGACCACGAGGATCGCGACATCGTAGAGCTTGCTTTCGCGCGCGGCGATGCGGCTGCGGATCGCCTCGAGGCAATCCGAGTAGCTGCTGGTTCCGACAGTTGAGATCGCGATATTCATGGTGCCAATGACACGGGCCTGCATGCCGCAAACGGCAGCCGACGGGGGTAACAGTGACAAACTGGGCGGAAAACGAGCGTGACGGGTGGCGCAAAAAATATGACAAGCGGTCCACCCAGGGGCGGAACTCGGTCACTTGGCCCCGGTTACCTGCCCATGCCGCCGGGCTGGGCTACCCCAGGCAAAAAGAAGGCCGGCTCCCGTGGGGCCGGCCTTCGTCTCAATAACCGCAGCCGCGGTTCAGCGCGCAGCCTTGATCACCACGCGCCGGTTGTCGGCTCTATTTCGCTCCGCCAAAGCTGCGGCGATACGTCACGCCGATGGTGCGCGGCTGGTTGGTCAGGAAGCCGACGCGTGCGACGCGTCCGCGTTCCTGGTCGAGGCCGAGCTTTGCCGATTCGTCCGAAATGTTGTTGATGAACAGTGCCGCTTCCCATTCGCCGCCGCGCACGCCGAAGCGGATGTTGGCGATGTCGTATTCAGGCAGCAGCGGATCGAAGGTGAAGCTTGTGATCGTCGGAGCACCATACCCGTTGGGAGGCGGACTGATCCTGATATCAAATGTCCCAAAGCCCGAAGCCTGATCTGCGACCTGCGTATAGCGATCTCCAACGTGCTGGAAAGTACCCGTCAGATAACCTTCCAGCCTGTCGGTCATCGGCCACTTGTAGGTCGCATTCGCCGCCATCTGGAACTCCGGTGACACAGGCTGCCGGTAACCGGCCACGGTCGCCCCGACGACCGTCGAATCGAGCTCCGAATTCATCATGGTCGCCGAGAAGCCGAAATCGAAACGATCCGTCGGCTGTGCTGCCAACTCGATCTCGACACCCTGCGTGTGCGCCTTCGGCACATTGAGCACGATGCGGGACGAGCAGGTGCCCGCCAGAACTACCGCCTGCAGGTCATCGATTTCCGCGTCGAAGACGGAAACATTGAACTGCGCGCGCCCATCCGCGAAGCCAATCTTGGCGCCGAGTTCGTAATTCCACAGAGTCTCGTCCCCGAACTTGGGCCGGCCGTCGAAAGTCGTCAGATCCGCCGGAGAGCACAGGCCCGTATTTAGCGGATCGTTGATGCCGCCAAGGCGGAAGCCTTCGGAGGCCTGTGCGTTCAGCTGCACATTCTCATTGACATCGTAGGAGAACAGCACGCGCGGCAGAAAACCGTCCGAACTCGTTGATCCGGGGCCATCGCTCGGGTCGGCGAAAAGGCCCCCAAACGTCAATACGCGGTCTTCCTTGAAATCGAAGTAGCGACCGCCGACCGTCAGGTTGGACCGCTCGCCCAAGCTGATATTGACTTCGCCAAACGCCGCGAATTGCGTGAACTTGTAAGGAATGTCCGAGTAGAACGGCATGTCGTCGACCGGCGCACCCAGAAGGGTGCTTGGCAGGCAGTTGGGGGGCGCCCCATCGCAAAGCAGCAAGTCCACCAGAGCGTCGTAGCCCGGCGTCGGCAACTGCTGGCCGTAGTGGCGCTTGATATCGCTGTAGAACGCGCCCCCGACCCATTGGAATCCACCGTCGTAATCGGAAGCGACGCGCAATTCCTGCGTGAACACCTTGACCTTCGTCGCATCGTATAGCGGCGAGTCCAGCCGGATCTGGGCTCCGGTGCCGCCCAGATTGAAGTATGTGACGCTGCCGGTTAGCTGCGTCGCGTCGCGGATCACGAGGACGTCGCGATCTGTGTAGGAACTGATCGACGTCAATGTGTGGTTACCGAAACCGGCCTCGATCGTCAGATCGGCGAGCAGGAAATCATCTGTGAACTTTTCCTGCAGCTGTGTGTACTGCTGGCGGTCTCTCAGTGTCACGCGCGGTTCCGTCGTCGTGAACGGATTGGCCAGCATGTTCCACACGTCGGTGCGGTTGTAGCCGTCCATGTCGATTTCCTGATAGATCACGCGCGGCGTGATCGCCAGGTTTTCATTAGGTTCGAAGCGCGCCGCAACGCGCACACCCGTGCGCGTGCCGCCATTAACGTCCTTATTCACCGAGCCACCGGGTTGCACGGCGTCGATGAAGCCGGGAATGTCCGAGTAATAGCCGACGACGCGCAGCGCGGCCGTACTCCCCATCGGCATGTTGAACATGCCGCTGACGTTGCCGCCGGTCTCGCCGCCGTCGATCGAGCTGCCGGTCACCTCAACGTCGCCGTAGCTGGCGCTCAGGTCGGGCTGGTTGCTGATGTAACGCACCGTGCCACCCACCGAGCCGGAGCCGAACAGGGTTCCCTGCGGGCCGCGCAGCACTTCGACGCGATTCAGGTCGTAGAGCTCGAGATCGGGCGTGAACAGCGACAGCGAGATCACCGACTCGTCCATGTAGACGCCGACCTGCTCCTTGACGCCCGGCAGGTCGCGGTCAATCTTGCCGCCTGAGACACCGCGAATTGCAATCTGGCTCTGGCCGGGGCCCAGGTTCAGGACCGTGAAGCCGGCGATGTTTCGGGAAATATCTTCGATGTTCGTCGCGCCCGCCTCGCGAAGCGCATCGCCCGAGCGCGCGCTGATCGCGAATGGCACGTCCTGCAGCGACTCGGCGCGCTTGCGCGCCGTCACCGTTATTTCGCCAAGCGCGGTCTGTGCGACGGCTACGCCGCTGATCGCGAGCGCTACCGCTGCTGCCACCAATGACGCCGGTCGCGGCCGGAAAATGCTGTTCATGTTCTTGCCCCCATTGCTGTCCGGCATCCCCGGACGTGTTGTTGTGTAGCAGTTTCACCGTAAAGCGATTTTCCCGCAAGTCCGCACCCCTGTTGCGGCCGGGCAACGTAATTCAGGGCTGCTGCGTGCCCTGCGGATATGCCCCCCCCGGGGGGGGTGCCCCCCGTGAAAATCATCCCGGTTGGAGCACCCGGCTAAGGCGACGCCCGGACAGCAGGACCAGCAGCCCTCCGGCGGCGCCGATGGCGGCGTGCATCGCCCAGAACCCGGCCGGGCTCATCTTTTCGTAGAAGCCGCCGATCCAGCCGATCAGGTTGTTCGAAACGAACAGACTCATGAAGGCCAGCCCCATCAGGGTGGCGTTCACCTTGGCGGGTGCTGCGCGCGAGACCAGTGCGAGAAGCGTGGGCCAGTAGTAGAGGAAGGCGATTCCCAACCCGGCGCTGTAAAGGAATGGCCAGATCGGGTGAACAGGCGCGCCGCCGGAAGCAGAAATTGCTCCCACGAGTACCAGGTTGCTCGCTGCGGCGATCCAGGCTCCGGTGCCGATCTTCGCCAGGTCGCCCGGTTCGTTGCCGCGCGCTGCCTGGCGCTTCCAGATCCAGAACAACAGCGGCACGCCAAGGATGCTGAATATCGCATTGACAGATTGGTACCAGGGGACCGGGATCCGGAAAGCGCCGATGTCGAGCGCGACATGCTGCTGGATCCAGACCGCGTTGACGTTGTAGAGCTGGTAGTAGGCCGTCGACTGGAACACCGTGATGATCATTACCGCAATGAGCGCGTAGACAATGCGCCGGTCGGCGGCAGTGAGTCGAGTGCCTTCGAACTTGCGCCGCTCCACCCGTGCCGGCAGGTAGCGGTATCCGTAGAGATAGGTTGCGAGGCCGATGAGCATGAAGATCGCGGCCACGCCGAAACCGTAGTGCCAGCCGAAGACCTGCGCGAGCAGGCCGCAGAGCAAGGGGCCCGCGACCGACCCGATATTGATCGCCGTGCTGAAGATGACGAAACCGTGGGAACGCCGCGCTTCGTCCTCGCGCGGATAAAGCGCGCCCACCTGCGCCGAAATATTGCCCTTCAGGAAACCCGAGCCGATGACGAGCAGCGAGAGGGCCAGCAGGAATGACTGGTCGAAAGTCATCGCGATGTGACCGGCGCTCATCGACAGCGCGCCGATCACGACGCCATTGCGCTGCCCGATCCAGCGATCGGCAATCATGCCGCCGAGCATCGGCGTGAAGTAAACAAATCCCGAGTAGAGACCGAAAATCTGCGATGCGAGCGCCTGCGTGGACAACGGGCCGACGAGCGATTCCACGGCAGCGCGGAACCCGGTGAAACCCGCGATCTGCTCGACATGCCCCGGCAGCAGCAGCTGGCTCACCATGTACAGCGCGAGCAGCGCCGTCATCCCGTAGAAGGAGAATCGTTCCCAGGCTTCGGTGAAGGCGAGGTAGAAAAGACCGCGGGGATGGCCCATGAACGCCGTGTCATCGCTCATCGTTCACGCCCTACCCGATAGCAATCGGCGGAAACTGGGCCCGCTGGGATTCGAACCCAGGACCAAGGGATTCACGTGGCCCCGCCGTTTCCGGCGGGCGTGGACTATCTCTTCACCCGCGGCACTCGATTGCCGTGAGGGTGCGGGACGCTCTTGCCTGTCATCAAGGGCACTGGAAGCCCTCAGGTAGTCTCTGCACCTTCCGGCGGTGCACCGCCGGCTTGGCTCAGGATTGCCATCAGCCGCCCATGGCGCTGGAAGGTTTCCCTGAATTCATCCCGTCCACTCGATCCCTTTCGGGGTCGAGGCACCTTTCCCAAAAAGATGAGTCCCCTGCTCTAACCACTGAGCTACAGGCCCGGCGAAAGTCTAACAAGGCCCGCCGCACACTGTTACGAATCATTCTCATTTGGGGCGATGGCTCGCACACGAAGACCGGACTTGAGACAATGCAAATCTCGACCAGGGCGGCACCCCAAGTCCGCCCAATTCAGGAGCTTTACGATGACCGATGAGAAGTTTTCAAGGCGCCAATTGCTGCAGACGGCGCTCGCGGGCCTTGCCGCGGTGCCCGCAGCCACGCTGATTGCACGCGGCGCCAGCGCCGCGGAACCGCTGTCCGAGACCGATGCAATGGCAAAGTCGCTCGCCTATGTCAGCGACGCCAGCAAGGTGGTCGCGAAGACCAACCCGACTTACAAGCCGGGGCAAATGTGCGCCAACTGCATCCAGTTCACGGGCAAGGCGGGTGCGGCCGACGGTTCCTGCACCATCTTCTCCGGCAAGCTCGTCAAGGCGAAGGGATGGTGCAAGGTCTGGGTGCTGAAGCCTGGCGAGAAACTCGGCTAGACACACAAAAAGGGGACGCTTCCCTTTTCCTCAAGGAAAAGGGAAGCGTCCCCTTTTTCTTTTTCCCTTTTTCCTGCATGCCAAGATGGTTGAGGTCCTTTATTATCAATGGCTTGTGACTTCCCGAGTGGGCCTTGAACGATCCGCGCTTTCCCAACCGACCGCGCCCTGTCGCGCCGCAGCCCGTCGATGGCGAGCGCCTGCAAAAGGTGATGGCCGATGCGGGTGTCGCCTCGCGTCGCGACTGCGAACTCGCGATTCGCGCGGGTCGCGTGCGCGTCAATGGCCGGCGCGTCACTGCCCTGCCCTGCCTCGTCACATCTGGCCGCGATCTCGTCGAACTCGACGGTACTGTCATCGATACGCGCCACCGCTCAGCCATTCGACAACGCGATCGTGTGTACCTGATGCTGAACAAGCCGCGCGGCGTCATTTCCACAGCGAGCGACCCCGGCGGCCGGCCGAATGTCGTTGCCCTGGTCCAGCCCGCGCTGTCCCCCGGTGAGCGTGTCTATCCGGTCGGCAGACTCGACGCGGATTCGACCGGGCTCGTGCTGCTCACCAACGACGGCGAACTGGCACACCGCCTGGCGCATCCGCGCCATGGTGTCGCGAAGGAATATCGCGTCGCGGTGCAGGGGCAGCTCACTTCAGAGGCATTGGCGCGGCTCTCGAAAGGCCTCTATCTTGCCGATGTGAATGATCCCGCAGGCGGCGCGAAGCGCGCGCGGCCCGAACGCCTGCGCGTGTTGAATCAGAAGAAGGACCGCAGCCGGGGCGACCTGTCGCTCGTCTCGGTAACCCTGCGCGAGGGCCAGAATCGCGAGATCCGCCGCCTGTTCGCCCGCGTCGGCGCCAAGGTGCGAAGACTTGAGCGCATCGCGCTGGGGCCGCTGCAACTCGGCGGACTGCCGATCGGCAAGTACCGCCGCCTGCGGGTCCCTGAAGTCGAGGCGCTTTATCGCGCGGCCGGCCTTTTCAAGGTGGCAGCGCCCTCCTCTCCGGGCCGTTAAACTCGGCCCGTGGCGGATTCAAATACCAGAACCGCGGCCTGGCTGCTCGCAGTCATTGCGTTCCTGATTGCCTACGGTTCGCTTTATCCGTTCCGGTTCGCCGCGCTGGACGGTGCCGGTCCGCTCGATCTGTTGCAGCGTATTTCGTTTGCGCGCACGACGCGCAGCGATCTCGCGGCCAATGTGCTGCTGTACCTGCCTTTGGGCGCAAGCCTTGCATGGCTGCTCGCCACCCGGCTCGGCGGTCTGCTGGCCGTGGTCGCGGCGACCGCGATCGGCGCGCTTCTGTCAGTCACCATCGAACTCGCCCAGCTCTACGAAACGCGGCGCGTCGCGAGCCTGACCGACCTCGCCTGCAACTCGATCGGTGCGGCCGCAGGCAGCTTCATCGCACTCGCGATTGCTTCGACCCATCGCCGGCTGCGCGCTTCGGCGCTATCTGGCGTTCTGCGGCATCCGGTTGCCACTGCGCTCCTTCTCTCTTGGGCAGGCTACCGCCTTGCGCCCTTTGCGCCGGTATTCGATCCCGGAAAATGGGCCGCAGCATTCGCGCCGCTCGTTGCAGGCGGCTGGTGGAGCCCGGCTGCGATCCTCCCGCATGCGCTCGCCTGGCTGGTGCTCACGCTCGCTGCCGAGCGCATTGCGGCGGGACGGGCGCGCAGAGTGGTGACGATCGCGATGCTGGTGGTGCTGGCAGGGCGGGTCCTGTTCACCGGCATGCTGCTCGAGCCCGCGGAACTCGCGGGCATGGCAATTGCGCTCGCGCTCGCCGGCCTCCTGCTACGCCTGCCTGTCGAGCGCGCTGCAAGCCTGCTTGCGGCCGCGCTGATCGTGCTGATCGCGATCCAGGGTCTTTCACCCTTCGATTTCCAGCTGGCCCAGGACCGCTTCGCCCTGGTGCCATTCGGCGAATCCCTGACCCACTACCGCGCGACTAACCTGCCGGACATGTTCCTGCGCTGCTACAGCTATGGCGCCCTGGTCTGGCTGTTGGCACGCAGCGGACTTTCGGTTGTCCCAGCCACGATGCTGGGGGCCGGAATCGTTTTTTCGGTCGAACTGCTGCAAACCTGGCTGCCCGGCCATACGGCGGATGTCACGGATCCGCTGCTCGCGATCGCGGCCGGCGGCCTGATCGCCGTGTTCGAACGCGATGGGGCTCTCCGATGAACGCCAGGCTGCGACCGAGCGGGAACACCATTGGGCCGGCATGGTCTATCGTTGTCAGCATGACCCCCGTACTGGTCACCCTGCTGTTATCCACAGCGGCATTCGCCGCAACCGTCATGGCCGACGAACCGGTGCCAGCAGCAGCCGCACCGCCCACGGTCCAGCCGCCGGTCACGGCCACACCGCCAGCCCAGCCCCTGACCACTGCGGCGCTCCAGACAATCGACCAGCGCATGGAGGCCTACGACCAGTTCAAGGCGATGTTCGAGACGGCGCGGTTCGACGAGGCGTTGCCGCTCGCGCAGCGTGTCGTGGAATTGTCCGAAGTCGACCGCGACCGCGATACCGAGCTCCCGATCGCCTACAACAATCTCGGCGCAACGCAATACCAGCTCAGTAACTACGAGGCAGCGGAAGCGAGCTACAAGAAATCGCTCGCGCTCCTGGAGGAAAGCCAGGGCATCTCGTCGAGACGAATGATCACTCCGCTTGCGGGCCTCGGGGCGGTTTACGCAGCGCTCGATCAGCACGCGCTGGCGGTAGTGCAGTTCGACCGCGCGCTCGCGGTCAGCCGCCGCTCGGAAGGCCTGTTCAACCTGGCGCAGCTGCCGCTGATCGACAAGGCCGCAAGCAGCCGCTTTGTGCTTGGCGACTACGGTGGTGTCGAACGCGATTATTTCTATGCGCTGCGGATCGCGGAACAGCACTACGGGTTCGACGATCCCCGCACGCTGCCGGCCGCGATGAAGCTCGGGGCCTTCTATGAATCCCTGAAAGAGTATGTCGCCGCCCGCGGCCTTTACCTGCGCGTGCGCGACATCAGCATGAAGGAAAGCGGCGGCTTCAATCCGCTCGCGGTCAAGAGCCTGGTCGGCATCGGCCGCACGCACCGGCTGCAGTACACGATGGAGCCGGAATCACTCGAGAGCCAGCTTCCAGCTCGTGATGATGTCACCGGCGAGGTAGTCGCCAAGGTTTACCGTGAATCGCGAGTGCCTCCGCCGGCTGCGGACCGGGCCGGGCTCAAATCAATCGAGCTGGCGCTGCAACTTTTGCGCGCCACACCGGATCCGCCGCAACCGCTGTTGGCCGAGACACTGACGGAACTTGGTGATTGGTACCAGGCCACGTCGAGGGCGAGCACGGCCATTCCCTATTACGCCGAGGCCTCGTCCATCTATGCAACAGAAATCGATTCGGGCCTGGGCAATCCGCTGCTCGCCCCGCGGATGATTTTCTACCGGCCCCCGCTGGCGTCAACGCGCGGCATCGGAATCGTCACTGGCGAAGTGGTCATACACCAGACTGTTTTCAGCTTTGCCGTCAGCGAAACGGGCGGCACACAGAACGTGACCGTCGTGACCACCGACATGTCGGACAGCCAGCTGGCGCAGTCCCGTCGCGCGGTGGAGCGTGCGATGTTCAGTCCGCGTTTCGAGAACGGCAAGCCGGTCGCGACAGAAGGGGTTCAGTTCACCGGCATCTGGTACGAGCAGCGCAAGGCTGAAACGCCGTCAACCACCGGTTGAAGGTGGCGGCTCGGCTGGCGAATCTCCAGCTGGAGGCGGCACTATCGTAGCTGGCGACCCGACAGCAGCGGGTGCTGCTTCGACGGGTGCGGCGGTGGGCGGTGCCACCACCGCAGGCAGCACTACCGTAGCAGGCGGCGGCGCAAACAACTCCCCGGGATTTCGCAGCAGCAGGCGCACGGATTCCTGATCGGTGAACTCGACCGCGACTTTCGCGCCGGCATCGCGCATGGCGCGCTGCGTCGCAATCTGCAGCGGCTCCTTGCTTGCGAGCGTGTGCGCCTTTTCGCGGCCATAACCCGTGAATGTGAAGGCGTCCACGCGCCCGCCGCTGCCGTCATAGACGGTCAGTAGGTAGCGGATCGTCACGATGAACGCCTCGCCCGCGACATCCTTGGGCGTCAGGAAAGAGTATTCCTCGAAGCGCGGCTCCAGGACCATCACGAGCGGCGGTTGCAGCTCGGCAACATGCGTCGGGTCCTCGACTTGGACGACTTCCGCAAACATCGCCTTCAACAGCCAGTTCAGATTCTGCACGTGAGCGGGGCCCAGCGTGATCTCGTAGTCGATCTCGCTGCGCGTTTCCTTGTGCACGTACTCGCGGAATTCCTTCGAGTAGTAGACGCCGACCCGCGCCGGCAACTTTTCGACCAATGGCGGCGGTAGCTGGGCCTGCGCCATGAGCTTTGTTCCCGTGCAGCCCGACAGCAGCAGGATGACCAGGGCGGTGAGACAAGGCCGCAGTGCGGAAAACTTCATGGAACACTCCGTCGCGCGTTTGCTTCGCCTTCCTGCAGACCGACGAACACTCCGCCGTTTCTCGCACAGAGTATGCGCATCAGCGTCGCATAACGCATGCTCGTATGCTGGGGATATTCGCTCGGAATCGGAAATCCGAGCGCGTGGATCCGCACCATGCGCTCACCGGTGTCGGAGACGCGGTTGATGCGGTCAACGGTGTCGACGACTTCCTGGATCGACGGCCCCGTGAATTCGTCGCCGAACACATAAATGCTGATCGCGTGGTCGCGGGTCCAGTATGTCCGGATCGCCGCGACGATCCCTTCCACCGGACTCGAGTTCGAGAATGCCTGCCAGCCACGGAACAGTTTCAGTATCACCTTGCGCCGCGCCGGCGAATCCGGGATCCACTTTCCGCGGTACTCCGAAAACATGTATCCGCCCTCGTCATCCATGACCTGGATGCCCTTGAGCTTCGGGTAGATGTTCAGGACTTCGCTGAGCTTCTGTTCCGCGTGGCGCCAGTTTTGCGACTGCATCGAGCCCGAGGTGTCGACGACGAAGATCACCCATTCGCTGTCGATCGGAATACCCGCTATCGGCTCGTCGTAGATGCGCTGGTGGCTGGATACCTGCCGGGTGCGCACCTCCTCGATCAGCGCGAGGCGCGCCGCCGCGAGCGTCTCGGAAATCTTCTTGCTGGACTCTTCCTCGTAAATGCTCGCCTTGTGCTTGCCTTCGATCGCCGACAGGTCGCCACGCAGCCGCGCGACGCGCTTCTGCTCCTCCGAGAGCTGCTCGATCCGGCCCCGCAACTCGCGTTCAAGTACGACCGAAGTGCCGCGCAATTCGTACAGTTCCTGCTGCAATTTCGCAATCTGGCCGTCAAGGTCCGCCTTCGTCTGCTCAAGCTGCATCGGCGCTCCAAATTCACTCAGCACCAGCAGCAGGATGATCGCCCCGAAGCCGCAGCAGATGCAGTCGAGGAACGCCAGGCTGAAGACCTCCGTCTCGCGACGCTGCCGGCGCATCATGGCCAGTCCTTGGCTGGACTCAGGAATCCGCCGCCCGTGGACCGTGCAAGGTGCCAGAAAAAGATCGGCGCGGACGGATCGCCCTCCATCGGCAACAGAACGATGCTGATCGGCGGCGGCGATGGCGGCAGCGAGCGCACTGCAGCCTTCATCAGGTCCTCGCGGTCCTCCGCCGTCACCAGCCGGCGGAACAGCGGCGGTTTGTCACCCTGGGTCGGCAGGCCATCAGTGATCAGGATCACGTTGTCCGGTGCAGGTGACAGCTTGCCGATCACCGCGAAGGCGTTCTGCAAGCTGGTGCCACCGGTCGGCGCCGTGTTGCGCAGCGCCTTCACCGCGAGCGCGATCTGTCCCGAATCCTTCACATTCAGCCAGCGGCCATCGCTGCCATCGACCAGCGGCCGCGCGGCGGTGTCGAAGGCGTAGACCTGGAACTGCGTCGACTGCGGCAGGCGCGCGGCCACCCATTCGACCGTACTGATCGCCTGTTGCCACTTCGCCGAGCCGATCCGGCGCTCCGGAGGCATGTTGCGAAGGCGGATGATATTGACGATGGTCTCATCGAGCATGCTCGCAGAGGCGTCAACCAGGACCAGCACCCGCTTCCCCGCGATGCGGAGCGTCACGAGCTGCTGCGGGTCCGCGATGCGCACGTCGGTTGTGCCACTGGCTGGCGGTGCTTTTTCCCTGAGCCTGCGGGTGCCTTCCTCGAGTGACTTGAGGTCAGCTTTCAGGCGCTCGAGGCTCTCCCGCCGCGCAAGCGTATCGTGCTCGTAGCGTGCGAGCTCTTCCTGCGTCAGGCGGATTTTCTCAAGCGCTTCGCGCGAAAGGCCGGCGGCCTTGACCTTCTCGTCATCGGTCTGTGCGAGCGCATTGCGTAACTCGGCCAGGTGCGCATAGCCATCCAGCACTTCCTGCTCGAGCCGGCGCGATTCCGCGGAAAGATCCGCGCTCGCCTTGATCCGGGTCAGGCCCGACTGGGCGCTGATGATCGTGTAGAACAGCACCACCGCGCCGAACCCGCAGGAAATAACGTCCAGGAAAGACATGCTGAAGGTCTGGGTCTTGCGCCGCGCCATGCTCAGGCCACCGCCACCAGATCGAGGACTATTCCGGGCGTGCCGAGGCGCAGCCGGTCACCCGTTCCGAGCACGGCCTCGCCGTCGACCCTCTCGCCGTTGACAAATGTGCCGTAGCGGCTGTGGTCGCGGACCATGGCGACGCCGTCGCGACGCAGCAATGTGCAGTGCGACCGTGAAACTCCTGCCTGCGGACCGCTGAGCGCCAGGCGGCGCCCTGGCCCGTCACCGAGCCCGATCAGCAGCGGACGCTCGTCGATCACATGCGCATGACCATTCAAGATGACATGGGTCGGGCAGGCAGCGCCCGCACCTCGCGATCCCTGGCTGGCGGCGACTGCGTGTCTGCGCTGCAAGGCCGTCGCGAGCGCGTGCGGCTCAGCAGGGCCGATCTCGTCGACGCGCGCCGCGGCCGCTGCGGCCGGGGCGGTGTCCGGCAGAGCCACAAGCTCGAGATCGGGAAGCGCCGCCAACCGCTCTCGCAACGCCGGCAACGCAGCGGCGCGCGAAGACAGCGCAAGCGTCGCTGCTTCGCCGGCGCGGCGACCGCTGTGCACCAGGTCGATCAGTTGCGCGTAGTAAGCCTCGGTAGCCAGCGCAAACTGCTCGCGGCGCAGCGTGGCAGTGAATGTGCCCGCATCGGCTTCAATCGAAACGTCAATAGTCTCCTGAGCAGACAGCTCTTCAAGCCAGCCCGGCAGTCGCTGGTGAAGCTGCAATTCGGATGAGGCTTGATGCAGCGGATCGAAGCGCGTGCGCCGCACCAAGGCCTCGCTGATCAGCTGCGCCCAGGCTCCGTGCAAGGCCTTGATACCGACACGCGGCGCGATCTCGACGCGTGAGCGGCGCAACAGGCTTGCGCCCTGCAGTTGCGTCAGCACGGCCTGGTGCAGATGAATGTCCAGGTGCAGGACCGTTGCGTGGGCAGGAAGATCGGCACAAGCAGCGACTGCGGCGTCCACGACTCCGGCCACGGGCATCGCGATGCACTTTGCAATGCCGAGTGCCAGGCCGATCTGCGGCAGGCTCATCGTGCCTGGCACCGCGAGCACGACCTGATCGCCGGGCTTTCCGATCGAGTTCCACAACAGGGACAGGTGCGCATGCGCGAGATCGGCATTTGAGACTGCCAGACCGGTCGTCGGTGCCTGCGAATCGGCCGCAAGATCGGACCAGAAGCGGTCGGCCGCCAGCACGGGTTGCAATCGCACCGCGGCAACTGCGGCCTCGCCGACCAAGAGGCCCTGTGGATCGAGCAGCGCGACACCGGGACTTGCCGCCACGCGCGCGCCATCGCGCGTCGCGACGAGCGCCACATCCACCAGTTCGAGGCCGATCGTCGCCATCCGAGGTTCCTCAGCGCACCTGGAGGTTGCGCAGCAGCTTGTTGTCCAGGTAGGTCTCCGCGTCCAGCACAAGCCGCTCCTGCGCGAGCTGCAGGTTGTGCAGCAGGAACATCAGCACGAGCGACAGCAGCAGCGCGACCAGTGTCGAGTTGAATGCGACACCCAGGCCCTCGGTGACACCGGAGATGTCGCCGGTTACCGCCTTGTGCGCTTCCGCGAGCGCGTCGCCGATGCCGCGCACCGTGCCGATGAAACCGATCGCCGGGATCGCCCATGCGATGTAGCGGATCATCGACAGTTCCGAATCCAGTCGCTCCGCCTCGGCTTGACAGACAGCATGCCCGGCGTCCGAGACATTCTGGACATTGCGGGTCGCGCCGAAGCGCGCCAGCGCCGCCTTGGAAGCGCGAACAACCAGTGATTGCTGCAGGAGCGCCGGCATCGATTCCAGCTGACGCACATATTCACGGGTATCCTCGGGAAGGATCCTCATGCCTTCGGGCACACGCACCGGGTCCTGGTCCAGTAGCTCCTGTTCACTGCGCGTCGCGCGGTTCTTGAAGCCGATCATCGCGAGCGCCCAGATCATCAGGATCACGCAGCTCTCCTGTTCCCAGTCCTTCATGATCACGAACATCGACCGCTCGGGCACATAGTTCGGATCCTTGTCCATCTCCTCTGCCTGCACCGTGAGCACCGCGTGCGCATTGGGCCGCACCCAGGTGGACCAGATTGTCTGGATCACGATGGTGGCGGCCAGCAGGGAAATCATGCTGAACAGGAACTCTTTCGGATAACGGGTCTTCATGGGATCCTCAGATATCGATCGGGAATGAAACCGGAAAGTCCGCGCGCACTTTCTCGGTCGGGTTGAAGCGCGCGGGCGGTGGACCCGCAGGCACCATGTCGGCTGGCAAGGGCGGCAGCACCTCGTCTTCCACGGCCCTGGCTTCGGCTTCAGCCTTTGCGGCAGCTTCCTTTGCAGCGGCTTCCTTCGCGTCGTCGGCGATGTCGGGCCGCTCGGCTGCCGGTGGCAGAGCTGTCGTAGCAGGCGGTGGCGCCTGTGGCTTCGGCGGATCGATCGCGAGGGCGACGGTGGTCAGCATTGCTGCGAGGAGCATGATGAAATATCGCATGGGCTTACTCCGCGTAGCGTGCAATGCGGAAACCGAGATCCGGCCGGGGGCTGGCGCCGGAATCGCGGGCGGCGACCCGCAGATCCGGGATCTTGCCGGACAGCCAGCTTGCGCCGCGAATCACGTAGTTCTCCCCGGCGCGCGGACCGACAGGGTCCGTCGACACATGATCCGGCCCGACCACATAGATTGAATACCGGTCGGTCATCCATTCGAATACGTTGCTGCCCATGTCGTAGAAACCGAGCGGATTAGCCGGGAAGGTGCCGACCGGCGCGGCGACCCGGTATCCGTCGTTGTATCCGGTAATCGTTACGGATGTCAGGTAGATCGCCGAGGTATCGGCCCAGTTGCCGGAACGCGCAGGCACCGGCAGGTCGTTGCCCCAGGGATATTTGCGCGTCGCCTGCTTTCCATCGTGGCGCGCTGCGAATTCCCATTCCGCCTCGGTCGGCAGGCGGTATCCGGTCGTCACCGGATCGACCAGCTCGAGTCGGTCGCCATGGCGTTCGTAGGCCGGCGGCAGCTTGTCGCGATCGGACAGCCAGTTGCAGAACGCGACCGCGTCCTGCCAGCTCACCCGCGCCGCAGGCTGCCGCTCGAGATCAAGCGTCTCGTCCTTGTAGATGCCCGACAGGTGCTCGGCGCGGAACTCGCGGAATTCCTTGTTCGTGACCTGGTGGCGCGCGAGATAGAAGGGTCGCTTCAGCTCGATCACGCGCTCGGCTTCGTTGGAGCGCCGCCCCGGCTCGCGACGCGGGCTGCCCATCGTGTAGCGGCTGCCCCTGATGAGCACGAGTTCCTGTCCCAGCGACGTCGTTCGTTGCGCCGCAATGCCCGCAACGCGCATCTCGCCCGCACTCTGCAGCGTGTACTCGACGATCTGCGGCTGTCCCGCCTGTGGCGTCACGGTGGCCTTGAATGTCTCGAGCCCGGCCTTGCGTACTTCGAGCACATGCGGCGCCGCAGGCAAGGACAGCGACTGATTCGCGGGGCCGCGTGACGCGCCATCCACGTACAGGACGGCATCCGCCGGCTCGCCGCTCACGCGGATCTCACCGAGTACCGGCGTCAGATTCAGCGACAAGGCGCGCTCGGCACTGCTTTCGACACGGACACTCTGGGTCACCGGCGCGTAACCGACCTTGTTGACCAGTACATCCTGCGGCAGGCCGGGCGCGACCGCGACGGTAAGCGGCGTTCGACCGCGATAGCGGCCGCCGATGCTGACGTCGGCGCCGGATGGATTGCTGCGCACGATGAGCGTGCCGTCCGGCCTGCCGAGCTCGACCGGGCCGATCGCGAGCGGTTCGCCCGCGCGCACCGTGATCGGATTCTCGAAGCGACGAAACTGCGGATGCACGATCGCGAGCGTGTAGCGCCCGGCGTCCAGCTCGGTTGCAAGCGGCGTGCGGCCAAGCTCCCGATCGTCGACCAGCACCATCGCGCCCTCTGGCACGCTCGTCACGGTGACCTTGGCGTAGAGCGGATCGAGCTTCAAAGTCAGGGTCTGGCGCTCGCCGCCGCCCGCGACTTCGAGGCGGACCCGCTGCTCGGCGTAATGCGGCGCCTGGATCAGCAGCTCGCGCGTACCTGCGCCAAGTTCGTACTCGCCCGGCAACTTGCCGCGCGCGGCGCCATCCACCGCGAGCGTCGCGTCAACGCCGCTCGTGTCGAATGCGACGATTCCCGGCAAGCGCTCGAGCGCGACTACGACGCGCTGCTCCGCAGCACGACCGACCGTGATCGGCATCCGCGCCGGCGCGAAACCCCCGGCCTCGACCAGCAGTTCGTATTCACCCGGCGGGACCAGATAGCTTCCCTTGAATCCGAAGTCGAGCAGCGTGCCGCTGAACTCGATGTCGTCCGGATCGACCTCGGGGCTCGTGACGACCAGTACGGTCGTCGCAGTCATCATGAAGCCCACCACCAGCAGCGCAGCCGCGACCGCGCCCCACTGCACGGCCTTGCGCCAGTTCCGTTGCGCGCGCGGACGCGCTCGATCTGCGCGCCGCGGCTCGTAAGGGACGACCGTGATCGGCAGCCGGTCGCCCTGATCCGTCGCGGATTCGAATGGCTGGCCCTCGAACTCCGGCGGCCTTGTGACATTCGCGACGCCACCGTGCCGAACGACGATCGTGCGCCTGCCGTCGCGCTCTTCCAGCGCGAAGCTGACGTCCTCCATTATCGCGGGCTGGCCCGCCTCGGGCGTCACGCGCAGGCCCTGTCCGGCCACATTCACACGAGCGCGAATCTCACCGGGCGCGCAACCAGGAATCACGACGGCCGCGCCCGGGCCGCCGATCGTCAATGGCAGGTCCGACGGCGCGAGCGGCCGTTCACCGAGCGGTTCAGCGAGCCACAATTCGCTCAAATCGGTTCCTCGCATTTCACCACGACCGCCGCTGGCCCTGAGCCCGGCATCAATACCACTTCACGCCGCACGTCGCGGAAACCCGCGCGCATGCCCACGACCGTATAGCGGCCGGGCAGCAATTCGAAGTCGCGCTGCGTAAAGGTACCGTACTGGCCGACCCGATAGATCGCGATGCTGGTCAGGCCGTCCGACTCGAGACGCAGCCGCACCGGTTTTTCCGCCGCTGCGGCAAGACCTTCCAGGTCCCGTGCCGCCGCGGCCAGTTGCTGGCGCGGATTGCCGGCCGCGGCTGCCATCGCCAGCACGGTACGCGCCTCGGCGCGGCCCGCCGGATCCCACAGCCGCTCCGGCTTCTGCGTCAGAGCATCGATGCGGTGCTGCAGTTCGGCGCGCGACTTGCTGCGCGCGATCCCATCGCGCGCCGATGCGAGCCCCTGCTCCAGTCCCGCGGCTTCCTGCCAGGCGGCCAGCGCCTCGTCCCAGCGCTCGTCGGTTTCGGCGCTCGCGGCGCGGGCCTCAAGCAGCCCGAGCGCCGACGCGCGCTGACCCTGGTCAAGCGATGCGAGCGCATCGCGCGCTTCCCTGGAATCCGGCCGCAGCGCCAGTGCCTGCTGGAATGCCGCGCGCGCCGGTGCCGTGCGGCCTGCTGCAAGATCCGCGAGTCCGCGCGACATCGCCGCAGCAAAGGCGTCGTCCGACTTGCGGGCCGCAAGCCGTGCGAGTCCCCCGGCTGCCCCCGGCGCCGCGGCATCCAGCGCGAGCGCCTTCCTGAATTCCTGCTCGGCGTCGGCGAGTCGGCCGGCGCGTTCATGCGCGACGGCCGCATCCACGAACGCGAAAGCCTGATCCAGCCGCGCCGCCCGCTCGATCCCGGCGCGAGCGGCCGCATGTTCCGGCTCGATCGCGAGTGCGGAATCGAATGCCGCGCGCGCATCGACGGTCTTCCCCTGCGCCAGGGCCGCCTTGCCACGATCCATTGCCTGCTGGAGCGCGCCAGGCCGCTGCTTTTCGAGCCCGGCCAATTGGCCGGCTGCCGATTCCCAGGTCTGCCGGGCAATGGCGTAGTTGCCGACTGCGTAACTCTGCGCGGCCTGCCCGCCCTGGACACGGGCCGCGGCGAATACGTCGGTCGCCCAGATCGCGGCCGCATGCGCATCGAGCGCCGCAAATGCGGCATCAAAGCGGGTGCGGGCTTCGTCAGCGGCGGTTCGCAGGGCCGCGATGTCCGCAGTCTTCTGATCAGCAGATTTACGTTTACGGCTCTCTGCCTCTGCATCTTCGCGGGCCACCTGCGCGATGCCGCTGTTGTGCTCGGCGAGGTATTGCGGCGACCAGATGAATGCGGCGGCTGCCGCCGCGGCCAATGCAAAAAGCACCGCGGGCAGCCAGCGCCGTCCGCGGGTCCGCGCCTGCGCCGCGATTCCGGCGAGTGCATGAACCTCGACCATGCCGCTCTCGTCGTCGGCCATTGACTCGAGCCGCTTGCGCAACTCAGGCAAGCTCGTAAGCCGCTCCTGCGGCGACTTGGCCAGCATCCGCAGCACCAGCTCGCACACACCAACCGGCACCGTGCCACGCGGCAGCAGCGGCGGCACCGGTTCAAACAGCACGCGCTCGCGAGTGATTTCGGGGTAGTAGGGCGGGTGGCCGGCGATCAGCTCGTAGAGCATGGCGCCCAGCGCATAGAGATCGTCGGCCGGCGTCGCCGGATCGCCGCGCAACTGCTGCGGGCTCGCGTTGTAGGGCGAGCCGCCCGGCAGCACCGGTCCGCCCGCGAGCGCGGCAAGGCCAAAGTCCGCGAGACGCGCGCGTCCTCTAGCATCCAGCAGCACATTGCTGCACTTGAGATCGCGGTGGATCAGGTTCTTTGCGTGAGCAGCCGCGAGCGCCGCGATGACATTGTCCGCGGCCTGCTTCCAACTCTCGAAGGACCGGCCGCGGAACTGGCCGAGATCGCCGCCTTCCTGGAACTCCATGACGACCAGCAACCGGTCTTCCGTCTCCAGCACATCGTGGATCGGAACCGCATGATCGCTGCCGAGCGACTGCACGCGCGCAAGCTCGACTGCGAGGCGCGCGGCGAGTCCGGGATCTGCCTGGTCAAAGATCTTGAGCGCGACCTGCTCGCCGCGCATGGCGTCATTCGCGAGCCAAACCTCGGAAGTTCCGCCACTGCCCAGGCGGCGAATCAATACAAACCGGGCGCCGAGTTCGAGCCCGGGAGTCAGTTCCATCATCCTGGGTCAACCCGCGCCGCCCGCCTGCGCTCCCGGCGTGGTCGTGTCCGCGGCCGGCGCTGTCGGCATCAGCCCGGTTTCCTCCCGATACAGGTCGTGCAGCAGCCGGCGCCATTCCGCGTATTGCTCCTCTGCCGTGCCCGTCAGGCGCAGCGTCCGCCCCTCGACGTCGACGACGAGCGGCGCGGCCTCGGACTGGAACGAGCCGGAAATTTCCTTCAGCGACTCCACATGCATCTTGGATTCCTCGTGCTTGCGATAGCCGCTGACGACGGCTGCGACACCGCCTGCCGCCGCGCCGTAGCGCGCGGCATCCACGGCCCGCGAACAGTTGCTGCCGCTCGAACAGCTGTCCGGAACGAATATTGCCGCGGCGACCGCTGCCACACCCAGCGCCATGCGAGTGCGCGCCTGCGCCTTGAGCTTATCCTCGGCGACGATCTCGTCGTAGGTATAGCGCCGCCAGCTCGTGTATGGCTCCGCGAGTCTTTCGCTGAATGCCGCATAGTTCTCGCTGACCGTATCGATCATGCCGTAGTCGCGCTCGCGGATCTGGCGTACGCGCTGCAGCAGCAGATCGTCATCCGCCGGCAACCGCAGCACGCGGTACTGGCCCGTCTTCGCGTTCTTTTCAAGGTACTGGCTAAAGGCCACCGGCGCGAAGTCGGCGGCAAAACGCAATTCGCTGACGCGGCGGACATTGGCAAGCTCAGCGGCTGACCTGGTATTGCGCGCTGCCAGCAGGTCGTCGGCGATTGCGACGTAGACATTCTCGAATGGATCACGTCCGTTGTTGTAGCCGTCCTTGTAGGCGCGGGTATCGGCGTCGCCTTCATATTCCTTCGCGTTGATCCAGACGCGGCCCGTTGCATCAGTCGCCGTCACGGCAAGCTTCAGCGCCACGCCCGAGGACTCGATGATGCGTCCATCCACCGTGACGTCGAATGACACGACCGTCGCCGGCACGACGCGCGCTGTACCCCATTGACCGGTGCCTTCCAGCGTGTCGCGTAGCTGCATTGCGAAATAACGCGCTTCAGCCCTGCGGATCTCCGGATAAATGCGCGTCTTGTCCGCGAGGTCCGGATCTTCCTCGACCTCCTTGGGGATGCCGGGATTGAAGATGTGGACGCCGACGTCGAGCAACTGCTCGGCGGGAATTTCCGCCGTGGCCTGTGTCGCCTGCAAGACTGGCAGCGGTCGCGTTTCCTTGACCACGCAACCGCCCGTGACGAGGGTTGCGGCCGCGAATGCGATCCAAAGGGATTTCAATTCAGCGTCCTTTCTTGTAGCGCCGGTATTCTTCCCAGAGCGCTGCGCGCAACTCGGGGTCTGTTTCCTTCATCGCGGCCTCGCGTATCTGCCGCGCGACGATGTCATCGTCCGCGCCATCCGGAATATCCGCCGGGATCGACTTGGGGCCACTGCCTCCGCCACCGCCGGAGCCACCCACGCCACCTTGCGTGCTCTCGGCCTGCTGGTCGTCGGCCGTTCCATTACCTTCGCCCTCGCCCTCGCCCTTGCCCTTGCCGCCACGACCCACGGATTCGAGCCCACCGGGCGACTTGGGCCCGCTGCCGCCGGCCTCATCGCCGCCGGCGCCGGAGCCGCTTGCTTCGCTGCCGCCTTCGCCTGGACCGGGCTCACCAGCGCCCTTGCCCTGCTGGTCGGCGCGGTCCTTGGCGATCGCAGCCTGCGTGTCGCGCACAGTCTCGTCGAACACGCCGAAGGTTTCATCGAGCCGCCGGTTGATTTCCTCACTGCGGTTTGAGCCGCCACTACCGGCCGATGGGCCCTGCCCGGGACTGCCACCCGCCGCATTCGCCTGATCACCAGGCGCGCCCGCACCACCGGAATTACTTGCCTGATCGCCAGGCTGCGCGGCGCCGCCACCGCCACCCGCGCTCTGCTCTTTGCCCGCCGCTGCGTTCGAGCCGGATCCTGAGCTACCCGCGCAGTCGGCAGGCGCATCATTTGCAGGGTCTGGATTAGTGGTCACGCATGGCTGTTCACCCGCCTGTCCTGCAGTGCCACCGGCTGAACCAGAATCCTTGCCCTTCGTCGATCCTCCGGCCGCGCCGTCCTCGTTGCCGGGCATCGGCAGGGCGGCATCGCCACCACCACTTTCGCCGGAAGTCGGGAAATTCGACGCGGAGCCGCCGCCGCTGGAACCACCGCCCGAGGACCCGCCACCGGACGATCCGCCGCCGCTGGAACCACCGCCCGAGGACCCGCCACCGGACGATCCGCCGCCGCTAGGCGCAGAACTGCCCGAGTCGGGTCGCGACATTGCGCCCTGGGTCATGCAGCCGACGAGCAAACCGAACGTCGCGGCGATCGCCAGGCCACGCAAGAGCCGTTTCGGAGTCATATCCATCTCCCAGCCGGACGTCCGCGGAAGCCAGGGCCGGCGTTGGGCCTGTCCGTGAAACTTTGAGGGCCGCCCTGCCCGTTGGTTCACCGGCTACGGCGCAGGAACAGCGGTCAGCCTCCCCCTCCAACCGTGGAAGGGTCCTCGCCGTGGAGGAACGCGCCCAGCTCGGTGGCCAGGCGACTGCAGGCAGTGCCCTGTACGCGCGCAATGAACGGCAGCGGAACAATCACGCCGACCAGCGCCGAAGTGCCCGTCACATTGGTCGATACCGAACCCGCGGTCCTCGCGGTCGTGAGATCCCAGACCACGGCCTGGTAGTCGGATTCCTTTTCCCACCAGCCGAAGCCGAGGCAACCGCCGCCGGCAGGACCAAGGGTGCAGGTGATGCTACCGCCGCTGTCCGTCTGGCGCGTCGTGCCGTCGACCCAGATGATGTAGCGCACGCCGCTTTCCAGGACGCGATCCGCCACGACGTCATGCGACAGGAGTTTCGTCACGCCCTCGGGGCGCTGCGGCGCCGTTGACGGCTCGAGCCAGGGGAACATCGAATCGACGAAAGCGTCGTTGGGCCGCACCTGGATGTCACCCGATTTGGCCATCTTGTCGCCGACACAATCCATGAAATCGTCTTCGGCGCTGATGCCCTCTACGTGCGGTTTTGCCAGCAGCACGACCGCTTCGGTCGATGTTATCGCCGTGGCCGTGTTGCGGGTTTCCTCGAGTTTTGCGGTCATACAGCCTGGTAGCAGCAGCACGATTGCCACGCCTGCGCCGGCAACCAGCAATGACCTGTTTTTCAGGCACGGCATGAGACAACTCCTGATCGTGCTCGCGCGATTGGATCCGAGTATACGCTGCGATTACCACAGTTCCATCTGACCTGGCGCGCGACTTGGCGGGCGGAATAGCGCGGTTTCCAGCGCCTCGGCACGGCCATGCTCGAGGCCGTGGCGGCGACAGGCCGTTTCGAAGCGCCGGCGCAACAGATCGGCCCAGGGCCCCTGGCCGCGCATGCGCGATCCGAAGCGCGGATCGTTGTCCCGGCCGCCGCGGAGCTGGCGGATCCGGTTGCGTACCCGGTTCGCGCGATCGGGGTAATGCATCTCGAGCCACTCATAGAAGAGTTCCCTGACTTCGCCTGGCAGCCGCAGCAGCAAGTAGCCCGCTGTCGCGGCGCCCGCCTCGGCCGCGCTCGCCACAACGCTTTCGAGTTCATGATCGTTGATTGCCGGGATCACCGGGGCAAACATCACGCCGGTTGGAATCCCCGCCTCCGAGAGCCGCCTGACCGTCGCCAGGCGTGCCGCCGGGGAAGCCGCCCGCGGCTCCATCCGCCGCTTCAATTCATCATCGAGCGTCGTCACACTGACAAAAACGCGCGTCAGTCGTTCCGCAGCCAGCCGCTGCAACAGGTCCAGGTCGCGCACGACGAGGGCCGATTTGGTCACGATCGTGACCGGGTGATGGCTTTCTGCCAGTACTTCGAGGATTCCCCGCGTGATTCCGAGACGCCGCTCCAGCGGCTGGTAGGGATCGGTGTTGGCGCCCAGGTTGATCGGGCTGCAACGGTAGGCCCGGCGGCTGAGTTCCTCGCGCAAGCGTTGCGCCGCGTCCTTCTTGAAGAACAGCCGGGTCTCGAAATCGAGCCCCGGCGAGAGATTCACATAAGCATGGCTTGGGCGCGCGAAACAGTAGACGCAGCCATGCTCGCAGCCGCGATAGGGATTGATAGACTGGTCAAAGGGGATGTCGGGCGAATTATTGCGGGTGATGACGCTCTGCGCCGGCTCCGGGAGGACCGTGGTTTCAAGCGGCGGCAGGGGCTCATCGAGCACCCCCCAGCCGTCATCGACCGCCTCGACCGCCAGCGACTCGAAGCGCCCTGCACGGTTGGAAACGGCCCCACGACCCCGGATTTCTCTGGTCTCCATAACTGTATGGATATACAGCCAAGGCGATTGCCGGTCAACTGGCCGGAGACGGCGGCTGGCCTGCCACGGTTACCTCGCGAATCCGGGATCCCGGAAAGCGGTCCATGTCGCGCAGGGCCGGGAACCACCGCATCCAGAGCCCGGCAATGGCGACGCTCGCGATGCCGCCGACGACCACTGCCGGCTTGAGCCCCCACCAGGCCGCTGTCAGGCCGGATTCGAACTCGCCCAATTCGTTGGATGCCCCGATGAACACGGCGTTGACCGCGCTGACCCGGCCGCGGATCGCATCGGGCGTCTCGAGCTGCACCAGCAAGTGACGGATGTAGACGCTGACCATGTCCGCGCCGCCCAGCACGGTGAGTGCAACCAGAGAAATGACGAAGCTCTCGGAGATGCCGAACACCACGGTCGCAACGCCGAAGAGCGCGACACCCGCAAACATCAGCGGTCCGACACGGCGCGTGAATGGCCGCCACGCGAACGAAATTGCGATCAACGCGGCGCCGACACCCGGTGCCGCGCGCAACACGCCGAGTCCATCCGGGCCGACCCGCAACACGTCGCTCGCGTAGGCGGGCAGGAGCGCCGTCGCGCCGCCGAACAGCACGGCGAAAAGATCAAGCGACACCGCGCCGAGGATTATTTTCCGCTGCCAGACGAAGCGCAGTCCCTCGAGCAGCGTGTGCCAGCTGGCAGGCTCCGCATGCGGCGCCGGCGGAGCCACGCGAACGCCGAGCATCAGGACGACCGCGATTACAAGCAGGACAGCGACGCTGCCGTAGACATACTCCGGTCCCAGCAGGTAAACGAGGCCGCCGATCGCGGGACCTGCGATGGTGGACACCTGCCAGGTACTCGCATTGACCGCGACCGCGCGGCTGAAGTGCTCAAGCGGCACGAGATTCGGCAGGAGCGCCTGGCCGGCCGGCATCGAAAAAGCGCGCGCGACACCTAACAGCACCATGAAGGCGAACAGCGGCCAGACCATGGTGAGCCCGGAAAGCGTGAATGCGAACAACAGCAGGGCGCACAGGAACGCCAGCGTGTAGCAAGCAGTGAGGATGCGCGCGCGATTGCGCCGATCCGCCACGTGCCCCGCTGGAAGTACCAGCAGCACGAATGGCAGGAATTGCGAAAGGCCGATCAGGCCGAGATCGAGCGGATCGTGCGTGATGGCATAGATCTGCCAGCCGACCGCGACGGTCTGCATCTGCGCGGCGATCGAGACGGCGAACCGCGCCGTCAGAAAGCGCACGAAGCCCGGATGAGCCAACAACCGGCCCAGACGTTGCCCATCGCTGCCTGTTGACGCCATGCGGCGCGATCAGCGCCCGATCAGCAGGCGCAACATGCGCCTGAGCGGCTCGGCGGCGCCCCACAGGAGCTGGTCGCCGACCGTGAATGCGGTGAGGTAGTCCTCGCCCATCGCGAGATGGCGGATGCGCCCCACGGCGATCTCGAGCGTGCCCGTGACCGCCGCCGGCGTCAGGCGGGCGAGTGTCGCCTCGCGTTCATTCGGCACGATATGGATCCACGGATGAGCGGCAGAAAGAATCTGCTCGACTTCGCTGAGTGACATCGACTTCCTGAGCTTGATGGTCACGGCCTGGCTGTGGCAACGCATGGCGCCGACGCGTACGCAGAGGCCGTCGATCGGCACCGGCGTGCCCGACTGGCCCAAAATCCTGTTGCCCTCGGCACCCGCCTTGAGTTCCTCGCGGCTGTAGCCGTTGCCGAGATCGCGATCGATCCAGGGCAACAGGCTGCCGGCCAGCGGCTGGCCGAGATGTTCGACGGGCATCGCAGGATCCCGCAGTGCGGCCGCGGCACGGCGATCGATCTCGAGGATCGCGCTCGCAGGATCATCCAGCAGTTGCGCGGTTGCGTCATGCACGCGGCCCATCTGCTGCAATAGCTCGCGCATCTGCTTCGCGCCCGCGCCCGAGGCCGCCTGGTAGGTCATCGTCGTCATCCACTCGACGAGGTCCGCGCGGAACAGGGCGCCGAATGCCATCAACATCAGGCTCACCGTGCAATTGCCGCCGATCCAGTCCTGCTTGCCCGCGGCGAGCGCCGCGTCAATCACCGGCCGGTTGACCGGCTCGAGAATGATCGTCGCAGAGTCTTTCATGCGCAGCGTGGAAGCCGCGTCTATCCAGTGGCCGCTCCAGCCAGAGGCGCGCAGCTTCGGATGGATTGCTTCTGTGTAATCGCCGCCCTGGCAGGAGATCAGGATTTCGCAGGTGGAGAGCGCGGCGAGATCATGGGCATTGCCGACCGGCGCAGTCGCGAGGCCGATGTCTGGGCCCTTGGCACCTGCCTGCGAAGTCGAAAAAAACCGCGGCTCGATCAGCGCGAAATCGCCCTCGGCACGCATGCGCTCGACCAGCACGGAACCGACCATCCCGCGCCAACCAATCAGACCGACCCGACACATAATCATCGCCGGCCGCTCAGCGGCTCGGCACGAGGCCCGCGGGCACGAGCGCGAGCAGGTGTTCGTCGGCGATCACGGATTTCGCCGCTTCGATGTCTGGCGCGAAATGGCGGTCGTGGTCGTAGAAGGCGACGTGCTTGCGTAGCAGCGAGTGTGCGGATTCGAGCGCGGCGCTGGTTTTCATGGGTCGGCGGAAATCGATGCCCTGCGCAGCGGCCAGCAGTTCGATCGCGATGATGCCGCGGGTGTTCTCGGCCATCGGGTGCAATCGCCGTGCCGCGAATGTCGCCATGCTGACGTGATCTTCCTGGTTGGCCGACGTCGGCAGGCTGTCCACCGAAGCCGGATGCGCATGCGATTTGTTCTCCGAGGCGAGCGCCGCGGCCGTGACCTGCGCGATCATGAATCCGGAATTCAGCCCGCCCTGGCGCACCAGGAATGCCGGCAGCTGGCTCAGGCTGTCGTCGATCAGCATCGCGATACGCCGCTCGGCGAGCGCACCGATTTCGGCGATGGCGAGCGCGAGGTTGTCGGCCGCAAAGGCCACCGGCTCCGCATGGAAATTGCCGCCGGACAGCACCTCGCCCTCTGCGCCGAATACCAATGGATTATCCGAAACGCCATTGGCCTCGATGCAGAGCACGCGCGCGGCATCCGCTATCTGCTGCAGGCAGGCGCCCACGACCTGCGGCTGGCAGCGCAGCGAATAGGGATCCTGCACGCGATCGCAGTTCTCATGCGAATGGCCGATCTCGCTTTCGCCCAGCACGCTGCGGAAAGCCGCGGCGGCCGCAATCTGGGCCGGCTGGCCGCGCGCCTCGTGGATGCGCGCATCGAAGGGCACGCGGCTGCCGAGCGCCGCGTCCACCGACATCGAGCCGCTGACGATGGAACCCGCGAGCAGGTCTTCCGCCGCGAACAGCGCCTCGAGCGCGAGCGCCGTCGAAACCTGCGTGCCGTTCAGCAGTGCGAGGCCCTCCTTGGGACCGAGCACCAGCGGTTCGATGCCCGCGTGCTTCAATGCCGTCGCGCTGTCCAGTTCCTGTCCGCGCACGCGCACGCGGCCTTCGCCGATCAACGCGAGCGCCAGATGCGCAAGCGGCGCGAGATCGCCGGACGCGCCAACCGAGCCCTGGCCCGGCACCAGCGGATAGATGCCCGCATTCACCACCTGCAGCAGGCGTTCGATCAGGAGCGGGCGTACGCCGGAGTAGCCACGCGCGAGGCTCGCGGCCTTCAGCACGAGAACGAGGCGCACGGTGGAATCGGCGAGCGGCGTACCGACGCCGGCCGCATGCGAACGCACGAGATAGAGTTGCAGCGTCGCAAGTTCATCGATCGAGATGCGGGTCTTCGCGAGCTTGCCGAAGCCCGTGTTGATGCCGTACAGCGCCTCGCCGGCGGCGAGCCTCTTGCCGACCGCAGCCAGCGACTGGTCCACGCCCTTGCGCCAGCACTCGGCGAGTGCGACCTGATCATTGCCACGTGCCAGACGGCGAAGCTCGGCCAGCGTGATCGAGCCCGGTTTCAACGTGGGTGCCGCCATTTCAATCCACCGACGGCAGGTCGAGTCCCTGTTCCCGTGCGCAGGTGATCGCGCGTTCGTAGCCGGCATCTGCATGGCGCATGACGCCGCTGCCGGGATCATTCCATAAAACTCGCGCGATGCGCGCCGCCGCGGCCGCCGTGCCGTCGCAGACAATTACGAGTCCGGCATGCTGCGAGAAACCCATGCCGACGCCGCCGCCATGGTGAATCGACACCCAGGTGGCGCCGCTCGCGGTGGAGAGCAGCGCATTCAGGAAAGGCCAGTCCGAGACCGCGTCTGATCCGTCCATCATCGATTCGGTCTCGCGATTCGGGCTCGCGACCGAGCCCGAGTCCAGGTGATCGCGACCGATCACGACGGGTGCTGCGAGCTCGCCCTTTGCGACCATCTCGTTGAAGGCGAGCCCGAGTCGCGCGCGATCCTTCAATCCGACCCAGCAGATGCGCGCTGGCAGCCCCTGAAAGTGGATGCGCTCGCGCGCCATGTCGAGCCAGCGGTGCAGGTGTGCGTCATCCGGGATCAGTTCCTTTACCTTCGCGTCGGTGCGATAGATGTCCTCGGGATCGCCCGAAAGTGCCACCCAGCGGAACGGCCCGATGCCCTCGCAGAAGAGCGGCCTCACGTAGGCCGGCACGAAGCCGGGGAAATCGAAGGCATTCTTCAGGCCTTCATTGAGCGCAACCTGGCGGATGTTGTTGCCGTAGTCGAAGACGATCGCGCCTTTCGCCTTGAGATCGAGCATCGCCTGGACGTGGATCTTCATCGAGGCGCGCGCCTCGCGCTCGATCAACGCCGGATCCTTCTGGCGTGCTTCTGCGGCTTTCGCCATGGTCCATCCACGCGGCAGATAGCCATTCCTGGGATCGTGAGCGGAGGTCTGGTCGGTCACCACATCCGGCACGACACCTCGCGCGACGAGCGCTGGCACGACATCCGCCGCGTTGCCGAGGAGCCCGACCGAAAGCGCCTGCTTCGCGTGTTTCGCGCCCTCGATCATGGCGAGCGCTTCATCGAGCGTCGTCGCCTTGCGGTCGATGTATCCGGTGCGAAGTCGGAAGTCGATGCGCGACTCGTCGCATTCGACCGCGAGCATCGAGAAGCCCGCCATCGTCGCGGCCAGCGGCTGCGCGCCGCCCATGCCGCCGAGGCCCGCGGTCAGGATCCAGCGCCCCGCAGCATCGCCGCCAAAATGCTGGCGCGCGCAGGCACCGAAGGTTTCGTAAGTGCCCTGCACGATGCCCTGCGAGCCGATGTAGATCCACGAGCCCGCGGTCATCTGCCCGAACATCATCAGGCCCTTGCGGTCGAGCTCGTGAAAGTGCTCCCAGGTCGCCCAGTGCGGCACGAGATTGGAATTTGCGATCAGCACGCGCGGCGCATCCACGTGCGTCTTGAACACGCCGACCGGCTTGCCCGACTGCACGAGCAGCGACTCGTCGTCCTTCAGGCGCCTCAACACGGAGAGTATCCGGTCGAAGGCTTCCCAGTTGCGCGCGGCCTTGCCGATGCCGCCGTAAACGACGAGCTGGTCCGGGTGCTCGGCGACTTCCGGGTCCAGGTTGTTCTGGATCATCCGGTACGGGGCCTCGGTCAGCCAGCTGCCGCAGGTCAGCTTGTTGCCGCGCGGCGCACGGACCTTGCGCGGCGCATGCGCCGATTGGGGGGAATCATTCATCCGAAGTGCCTGCGCTCGACCGCTTCGTAGTGATCGATGATCTGCCTCACGTACTGCCGCTTGCTCAGGTAACTGCCCGGATAAAAACTGCGCTTGAAGCCGTAGATGATGATGGACTTCAGGTCATTGCGGTCGAGGCCGAGATGCTTGATCGCGAGCGACAGCTCGTTCGTCACCGTCGTGTTGCTCATCAGCCGGTTGTCGGTGCAGAGCGTGGTCGAGAGCCGATGCGCGCGCAGCTTGCTGAAGGTGTGATCCTCGAGGCGCTTCAGCTGCGGATTGGTCTGCAGGTTGCTGGTCAGGCAGACCTCGAGCGTGATGCGCCGGTCGGCGATGTAGTTGCCAAGCCGCTCGATGTAATGCCCGCGATCGACGATCTCGGGGTCGCGGATCTGGTCAGGCTCCAGCAGGTAAGTGCCGTGGCCGATGCGATCCGCGTGCAGGTCGGTGATGGCCTGAAAGATGGACTCGGGGCCGTAGGATTCGCCCGCATGCACGGTGCGCTTCAGGAAGTGCCGGTGCGCATAATCATAGGCCTGCTTGTGCGCGCTCGCCGGATAGCCTGCCTCCTCGCCCGCGAGATCGAAGCCAACGACCTGATGGCCGTGCGCATCGCGCGCAAGCACTGCGGCGCGCGCCAGATCGATCGAGGCCATCGCGAAGAGATTCTTGGGCCGCGTGTAGGGATGCGCGTCGAACAGCGTGTCGTAGTACTGGCTGTAGCCGCGCGTGAACATCCGCATCGCGCAGCAGATGATGCCGTACTCGAATGGCGGTTCACGGCCCCCGGCAATTTCCGGGCGGCGGTTGAACACATCGCGAGCGCGGCGCAGGCCGCGATCGACCGCGGCGATCACCTGCACGGCGTCGAGCCCCGGGCGCACCTGCAATTGTGGCGCGAAGCGCACTTCCAGGTAACGCACGCCCTCGGCCTGGTTATCCTCAGCAAGTTCCGCTGCGACGCGCTCCAGCGCCTCCGCGTCGTGCATCGCGGCGACCGTGTACTTGAAGCCCTTCAGGTATTCGCCAAGACTTGAGTAGCGGTCCTTGAACACCGTCTCGCGCAATCCGCCCTCGGTGTAACTCGGGAGTTCCACTTTGTGCAGGCGCGCAAGTTCGATCAGCGTCCCAAGCCGCAGCGAACCGTCGAGATGCACGTGCAGGTCGGTCTTGGGGAGCTCGGCCAGGAAGGCCGTCGTGATTTGTTTCCCGGTCACAGGCAGAGCATAACGCGGCGGCAGGGCCTTCCGGTAAGCTGCGCCGCGTGGGCACCATAGTTACCAGCCGCTGGACCCGGGTCATACGCAATGCCAGCGTCGCGAGCAGCGCCGGCAGCGCGGCCTATGGGCTGATTAACCCCGGCGCGGTGGCAATCGCGGGCGAGCGCATTGCCTGGGCCGGACCCGATGCGGAACTCCCCGCCCGGCTGCCTGCAGGCACCCGGGTCGAGGACGCAAAGGGCGCGTTATTGACGCCGGGGCTCATTGATTGTCATACGCACCTGGTGTGGGCAGGCTCGCGGCACCGGGATTTCGAGCAGCGCCTCGCCGGCGCGAGCTACGCCGACATCGCGAAGGCCGGAGGCGGCATTGCTTCCACGGTGACGGCCACCCGCGCCGCGAGCGAGGAGCAACTGCTGGCGCTTGCGATGAAACGCGCATCGCGCCTGATCGCCGAGGGCGTGACCACAATCGAGATCAAGTCCGGTTATGGGCTCGATCTCGCCAGTGAGCTGAAGCTACTGCGGGTCGCGCGCGCGCTCGGCGAACGCCTGGGCATCACGGTACGCACGACGCTCCTCGCGGCCCATGCCGTGCCGCCCGAGTACCAGGGCCGGGCGGATGACTATATAAGGTGTGTCTGCGACGAAATCCTGCCGGCCGCGGCGGCTGCGGGGCTCGCAGATGCGGTGGATGCCTTCTGCGAGACCATCGCTTTCACGCCCGCGCAGGTCGAACGCGTGTTCACCCGGGCACGCGAACTGGGGCTAGCCGTCAAGCTGCACGCCGAGCAGCTTTCAAACCAGCACGGTGCCGCCCTCGCCGCGCGTCACGGCGCGTTGTCCGCAGACCATCTCGAGCATGTGGACGAGGCCGGTGTGCGCGCGATGGCAGCAAGCGGCACCGTCGCCGTACTGCTGCCGGCGGCGTTTTACTTCCTGCGGGAGACGCAACTTCCGCCGCTCGAACTGTTGCGAAAGCATCGTGTGCCGATTGCGATCGCGAGCGACCTCAATCCCGGCAGCGCACCGATCGCCTCGCTGCTGCTGAACCTCAATATGGCCTGCACACTGTTCAAGCTGACGTCGGAGGAAGCATTTGCGGGCGTCACGCGCCATGCGGCCGCGGCCCTCGGACTTGGCGCCGAGCGCGGCAGCATCGAGGCCGGCAAGATCGCCGATCTCGTGCTTTGGGATGTGGAGCACCCGACCGAACTCGCAGCGCAGTACGGCATGGTACAGCCAACCAGGATCCTGCGTGGCGGCAAGGACGTTTCGTGATCACGCTCGAGCAACTCAACAGGCGCGGCGTCGGGTTTCTTCCCGGGCTTCTCGGCATCGTCGTCACGAGTTTCGGTCGCGGCGAGATGTGCGCCGAGCTTCACGTCACGCCACGACTGATCGCGCCGAACGGCTACCTGCATGCAGGTACAATCGTGGCGCTCGCGGATACCGCCTCGGGTTATGGCTGCGTCGCCAGCCTGCCGGAGGGCGCCACCGGATTCACGACCATTGAACTCAAGACCAATTTCCTGGGTACCGCACGCGAGGGCGTCATCGAGTGTGTCGCAAAGGCCGCGCACATGGGGCGCACGACACAGGTCTGGGATGCCATCGTGACCCACCGCGATACCGGCAAGACAATTGCGATGTTTCGTTGCACGCAGATGCTGCTCTACCCGCAGGACCGCGCTTGAAGGCAACCCTGCGCCGCGCCCGCTAAATACGATCGAGCGGGCTCTTCACGCCGCGCCCGCCGCGGTTCAACACGTGCGTGTAGACCATGGTCGTCTTCACGTCCGAGTGACCCAGCAGTTCCTGCACGGTGCGGATGTCGTAGCCGTCTTCCAGCAGGTGGGTGGCGAAGCAATGACGGAACGTGTGGCAACTCGCGGGCTTTGCGATGCCCGCTGCGCGGACCGCTTCCCTCACGGCGCGCTGGAGTCGCTGCGGATGCAGGTGATGCCGTACCATTTCGCCGGAATAAATGTCGCGACAAAACGCTCGGGCGAGGAATACGTACTGCCAGCCCCACGACTCGGCTGCGTGCGGGTATTTCCTGCGTAACGCGAATGGCAACGAGACGCCGGGGCGCTCGGCGCGCCGGTCGGCCTCGAACACGACCCGCACGCGCGCCAGGTGATCACGCAAATGAGGCAGCAAGGCATCCGGCAGGACGGTGATGCGGTCCTTCTGGCCCTTGGCATCGCGGATCAGCAACTCCCTGCGCGACAGCTCCATATCCTTGATTCGCAGTTGCAGACATTCTGAGATGCGCAGACCTGCGCCATAGAGCATCGACGCGATCAGCCACGCAGTGCCGTTCATGCGCGCGAGCACCTGCTGCACTTCGGCTCGCGTCAAAACCACTGGCAGCCGGTGCGGATTCCTCGCCCTGACTACGTTGCCCAGCCACGGGAGTTCCTGCTCTAGCACGTCGCGATACAAGAACAGCACGGCTGATAGCGCCTGATTCTGCGTGGACGCCGCAACCTTGTTGTCCACGGCCAGTGCCGTCAGAAATGCCTCCACTTCCGGCCCGCCCATTTCCCGCGGATGCTTGAGAC
>Ga0315281_10000891_pt1 | contig 43171 bp, 37 predicted proteins | sample YL17G07_0_MG_FD_204540 | JGI IMG/M metagenome (GOLD analysis project Ga0315281, IMG submission 204540) | Sediment microbial communities from Yellowstone Lake, YNP, Wyoming, USA - YL17G07_0 | ecosystem: Environmental > Aquatic > Freshwater > Lake > Sediment | place: USA: Wyoming | collected...
GTAGACGGCGCCATCTTGACTGCCAAAGCCCGCGCCGCTTGGTTGAGTAATGATTGGGAAAATTTGGTGAAAACCCGATCACTTTTTCCTCTCGCAGCCTGACAACCTTTGCGTGCACACTGTTCGGATAATGAGCCAAACAAAGGCGGGAATCGGTTGTATAATTAGCGCATTCAAATTTTACCGACAAAACTGGGAATAATCGCCATGAGCCAAGATTTTTTTAACGCAATCAAGCAAGGCAATTTGGAGGAAGCGCAACGCCTTCTTTCTTTGACCTCGAGTCTAGTCCACGAAAGAGACAATGGGCGCAGTCCGGTCATGGTTGCGGCGTACAGCCAGCAACCGGCCATCGCCGATTTCCTCGCGGAAAAAACGGCCAACATCACCATCTTCGAAGCCGCCGCAATTGGAAAAACCAATCAGATCGTGCGCCAACTCGCGCGCGACCCGATGTTGGTGAATGCCTACGCCGACGACGGTCAGCAACCGCTTGGCCTCGCTTGCTTCTTTGGTCAACTGGAAGCGGCGGAATATCTCATCAAAGCGGGCGCGTCCGTCAACTCCCCATCGCGCGATGCGCTTGCCGCGACGCCGCTTCATTTTGCCGCTATTGCGGGGCATGTCAAAATCGTCTCGCTTCTTCTCAGCAACAACGCCGACCCGAACGTGTGCGACCAAAACGGGTTGACGCCGCTCCACGTCGCCGCTCAACGCGGAAATTTAGAAGCGATTCGCGCGTTGCTCTTCAACGGCGCCAACATGACTCTCTGCAACCATGACGGTCAACTCCCCGTAGATATGGCGCTGGAGGCGGGACATAAAGACGCCGCAAAATTATTCAAAGAGGGCATCACGCGACGCTTTCGCAGCGCCAAGCGACTTGGCTTATAAGCGGTTCGGCAGGCAACAAACGAACAAACAAGCGACTTCCCGGATGTAGAAGCCATTGAGCTACATCGAGAAGTTTTTTTATTGAATGCGGTCGCAGTTCCCGCTTAAACAAAACAAGGAGATCGAATGGCAACCCCAAAATCGGATTTAAAAAATCTGACCCTGCTTGGTAAAAAAACGAAACCAAGCAAAAAGTTGGAAGCGTTTCCCAACCACAACCCAGAGCGCTTCTACCGCGTCACCCTTGAGACCCATGAATTTACGTGTCTTTGCCCAATGACCGGGCAACCTGATTTTGCCAGCGTCAAAGTCGCGTATGTTCCCGATAAAAAGGTGGTGGAGTCAAAATCTTTCAAACTCTACCTGTGGTCTTATCGAAACGAGGGCGTTTTTCACGAGCATCTGATTAATACGATTCTGGACGATCTGGTCAAAACGCTCGCCCCGCACTGGTGCAAAGTGACTGGAACGTTTAACATTCGCGGCGGAATTGGCATTACGGTTGAAACCGAATTTGTCAAAACGCCAAAAGCAAAGGCGGCGGTTCAATGAACGAACGCAGAGATCGGTGGTTTCCTTTTATCACGGCGCTCTTCGTCACCACGTTGATTGTTTCAAACATCGTTGCCGTAAAATTGATCAACCTGTTTGGGCTTTTTGTCCCAGCGGCGGTCATCCTCTTCCCATTGACTTATATTTTTGGCGACGTGCTTACCGAAGTTTATGGGTTTGCGCGCGCGCGTCAGGTGATTTGGATGGGATTTTTCTGCAATCTAGTCGGAGTTCTAGCGATTTGGATTGCAGGCTTACTTCCAGCGGCTCCATTCTGGACGGTGGGCGCGTTTGCGTCGCCCGAATCCGCTCAAAGCGCTTATTCCGCCATTCTTGGATTTACGCCGCGCTTGCTTGCGGCGTCGTTCATTGCGTACCTTGTCGGCGAATTTCTTAATTCAATTGCGCTGGCAAAACTGAAAGTACGCACCGCCGGGCGCCACCTATGGCTGCGTACAATCTTGTCTACCGTCGTTGGCGAAGGCGCCGACTCGCTCATTTTTATTGTCGTCGCTTTTGCGGGGATATTCCCAGCTAACGCGATTGGGCAGGCAATCCTGTCTCAGTGGGCGATAAAAGTAACCTATGAAATCCTCGCCACGCCGCTGACGTATCTGGTCGTAAACGCGTTGAAGAAAGCCGAAGGCGAAGATTTCTTTGACCGAACGACAAACTTCAATCTTTTTGGCGCGTAAAAAACGCTACTTGCCGCTACGCAGAGGGAAGTAGAGCTCCCCATGATAAAATTGCCCCATGCAACCATCCTTAGAAAAACTTAGAAAATTCTTTCGGCTCGAACATGAGAATAAATACGCCAACGTCGCCATTATTGGCGGGCTGGCGAAGATGTTGGATTTTTGGGAAGGCGAGGCGCGCGCGGATGGAATCACGGAGGAAGTGATTCAAGCTGTCGTTTCGCGTTTGCGCTCGTATGAGAAGATTAGTCCCGAAGGACGCGCAGAATCGCTTAAGGGATTGTGGAAGCGCATTGCGGAGACGTACCCCGAAGCGGGGCAAAAGCCCAAGTCGCCGCAACAACCTCCCCGTCCGCAAAGACCCGCGCCGCTGGAATCAACTTCAGGCGTAGAATCAACTTCGGCGGCGCGTCCTCCACAAACACAATATAAACCGCGACCTGTGCCGCAACCGCGCTCTGAAATGGTTGCGGGCGCGAAGACTAGCCAAACTCCCGCCGCGTTAAATGCTGAGATCACCGTCTTGCAAGGCGTGGGACCAAAACACGCCGAGACGTTGGCGGGGTTGGGAATGCAAACGCTCGGCGACATGCTGTATTATTTTCCGTTTCGCTACGAGGATTACAGCCAGCTCAAACCGATCAAGTCGCTGACCTATGGCGAGACGGTCACGGTGATTGGCTCGGTGCAAAGCGTTCACACGCGCCCACGACAAGGCGGCGCGAAGTCGTTGGTGGAGGTCATCATCAACGACGGCACGGATTCGTTGCGCCTGTCGTTTTTCAATCAGCCGTGGTTGGCGAACAAACTCAAAGCGGGCGACGCGATTTCTGTTTCAGGAAAAATTGACCAGTATCTTGGGCGGCGCGTGATGAATAGCCCCGCTTGGGAACCTGTTGAAGTTGAAAACCTGCACACGGCGCGAATTGTCCCGATTTATTCGCTGACCGAAAAGATTACGCAAAAATGGTTGCGCGGAATTATGAATCAGGTCATTACGCATTTCGCGCCCGCCGTTGTGGACGCCCTGCCCGACGCCATTCGTCTCGCCGCGCGATTGGTCTCGATTGGCGAGGCGTTGACGCAAGTTCATTTTCCAAATTCGCAGGATAGACTCAAACTTGCCCGCGAGCGTTTGGGATTTGACGAAATTTTTTATTTGCAAATGGGAGTTCTCCGCCAAAAGCGGGATTGGAAATCAGTGGAGGCGCGTCGCTTCACCGCCCCCGAAGATTGGATGGCGACCCGTTTACAGAGTCTCCCCTTTGAGTTGACCGCCGCGCAACAAAAAGCGCTCGCCGATATTCGCGCCGATTTAAATTCAGGCAAGCCAATGAACAGACTCGTGCAAGGCGACGTCGGTTCGGGCAAGACGGTTGTCGCGGCGTTGGGCGCGGTTGTCGTCACCAACGCGGGAGCGCAAGCCGCAATCATGTCGCCGACTTCGATTTTGGCGGAGCAACATTATCGCAACTTCAAAACTTTGCTTGCAAGCGAAGGCGGCGCGATGAACGAGAGTGAAATCCGTTTGTTGGTTGGCGCGACGCCCGAAAGCGAAAAAGAAATCATTCGTCAGGGTTTGCACGACGGTTCGATAAAAATTGTGATTGGCACGCACGCGCTCATCGAAGAGCCGATTCAATTCAAAGATTTACAATTCATCGTCATTGACGAGCAACATCGTTTCGGCGTGGAGCAACGCGCCACGTTGCGCGGCAAGGGTTCAAATCCGCATTTGCTGGTGATGACCGCCACGCCCATTCCGCGCTCGCTGGCGCTGACCGTTTTCGGCGACCTCGATATTTCCGTCATTGACGAAATGCCCGTCGGGCGTCAGCCGATTGCCACGCATGTTATTCGTCCGCAAGAACGCGAGCGCGCGTTTGCATTGATTCGCAAACAAATTCAAGAGGGCAAGCAAGCCTTCATCGTTTATCCGCTGATTGACGAAAGCGAAAAAATCGAAGCCCGCGCCGCAGTAGATGATTTTGACAAACTCTCGAAAGAAGTTTTTCCCAACCTAAAACTTGGTCTCTTGCACGGGCGCATGAAGCCCAGCGAAAAAGACGAAACGATGTCAAAATTCCGCGACAAAGAATACAACATTCTCGTCTCGACGACAGTGGTTGAAGTCGGCGTGGACGTCCCCAACTCGACGGTGATGTTAATCGAAGGCGCGGATCGATTCGGCTTGGCGCAACTCCATCAACTACGTGGGCGCGTCGGGCGCGGAGCGGATCAGTCGCATTGTTTGTTAATTCCCACCCGCGAAGACGCCACCGAAAACGAGCGCCTGCAAGCCATGTCTCAAACCAACAGCGGCTTTGAACTCGCCGAACTCGATTTGAAAACGCGCGGACCCGGCGAATTTCTCGGCACGCGCCAAGCAGGATTCGCCACCACGTTAAAAATGGCAAACATCACCGATATAAAATTAATCGAAAAAGCGCGCGACCAAGCGCAAGCCTTATTTAATCGCGACCCCTATCTCCAAAATCCCGAACACGCTTTGCTGGCAGAGGCGTTTGAAAGGTTTTGGGGAAAGACGAAGGGGGATGTGAGTTAGTGGTAATTGGGTAAGTGGTAATTAGTAATTAGCAACCGACACTTACCAATCACTAATTACCACTTACTGATTATGGTCAGAGCCTTATTCCCCGGCACCTTCGACCCCATTCACTATGGTCACATTGACATCGCCACTCGCGCGGCGCGTCTTTTTGACGAGGTGATTATGGCGGTCTACGACAAGCCGCTCAAGAGTTTAATGTTTGCGCCCGAAGAACGCATTGCATTGGTGACGGAAGCCTTCAAAGATAATCCCAAAATTAAAGTGATGGGATACAGCGGCTTGACCGTTGACTTCGCTCACAAAGTAGACGCGCAGGTCGTCGTGCGCGGTTTGCGCGTCTTCTCCGATTTTGAATTTGAGTTTCGCATGGCGCTGGCAAATCAACGGCTGGCGAAAGACATCGAAACGATTGCGCTCATCACGGCGGAGCAACACACGTTTTTATCATCCACCACCGTCCGCGAAATCGCCATGCTGAATGGCGACGTCTCCAGCATGGTTCCGCCGTATGTCAACAAGGCGTTGCAAGTCAAAGCGCTTAACATGGTAGAGCAATCCCCGCCGAACTCGCTTCGGGATTAATTTGTGCTAGAATTGGACAATCAAAAAAAGCAAATCGCTGAGACGCAGAGACACTGAGAAAATCTTTAAAAAAAACTCCGCGCCTCCGTGTCTCAGCGGTGAAAAAAAGTTCCACCCTAAAGAGACAAACATGGACATTCTGCAACTGATTGACCGACTAGAAGAACTCTTCAACGACGCGAAAGCCGTGCCTTTCACGCACAACGTCATCGTGGACGAAGACCGCATGTTGGAACTGATTGACCAAATGCGCATCGTTATCCCCGAAGAAGTGAAGAAGGCGCAACAAGTCATGGCGCAACGCGACCGAGTGTTGGCTCAAGCGCAAGAGGAAGCCAATCGCACGTTGCAACTCGCGCGCGATAAATCCGAGCAAATGATGCAAAAGGATATGATCGTGCAAGAGGCGCAACGTCGCGCCGACCAAATTATGAGTCAAGCGCGCGCCGAAGCCGAAGCCACCCGCGCCGACACGGACAACTACGTCGTAGACACGCTCATGCAGTTGCAAGACCAAATTGGAAAACTGAACACCCAAGTCGCCAACGGTATCCGTATGGTGCAGGAAGAACAGATGAGGAAATCGCCCGCGTCGTCTTCAATCTCGACAAACGTTTCTGAAAAAGCGGAAAAATAATTCTCTACCGTATATTTCAAAATGGGACGCTGATTTTTAATTGTTTTTTCCGCGTTAATCCGCGCTCGTCTGCGTCCTATACGAATTTTGTACGGTAGTGAAAAAAATAAAATAAAAAAAGTTCCTATGTCGAAAGACATGGGAACTTTTTTTTATTTCTCTAAATTAGTGCGTTGGGGTTGCGCTCGGAGTTCTGCTTGGCGTTGGGGTCGCGGAACTCGTCGGCGTACGCGAGGGGGTGATTGTCGCCGTTGCGGTTTGCGCGGGTATCATTGAGTTGTAGACGATGGGCGCAACCCAGAGCGCGCGGTCGCCCGTTGGCGAACCAGTGGACAGGACGGTGATGATGAATTTTATGTCCTGCCCAACCAACGCGGTCAGGTCAACGTCCGCCGTATAGTATTGACCCTCGTAGCGTTCCACAAACGCCCAGAAAGTTTGAATCGTCGAGCTGCCGGCAATCGAGTAATCCAGGCGCAAAACGACATAGCAAGCCGTTGCGCCGTTTTCGCAGTTGACGATGGCGCGGAATTTATCGCCAGGCTTTACTTTGTACGCCGGGTAAATGCCTTGAATGTAACCGTTATTGACGTTCTGCGGGAAGGTAAGCAAGCCGGGACGGTTATCGTTGACGCCATTCTCCAATCTGGAAGGGGCGGTGACCAACACAAAGCCTCTTGCGTCGCCGTCTGTGCCGGGGCAGGGTAATTCGCCTGCCGCGCTGTACCATTTTGCCGCGCATACGTTTGCGGCAAAGTCATAACTTGTGCCAACGATTGGCGTAGCGGAGGCAATTGGCGTTGTGGGAGTTGTAGGCGTTACCGGCGTGGCTGGAGTAGACGGCGTGACTGGAGAGCCGGCAACTTTAATTTCAACCCAGAATGATTTAGTTCCAGCGGAACCAATGCCAAAGGGCGCGCCGGTATTGTTCTTGAGTTTCCAGTAGCCGCGATAGGTATTGGCAACCGTCGGCGACGTCAAACTGATGGTAATATCCACGGTTTGACCGGGAGCCACAGAGGTTGGGATGAGCGCTGAATCGGGTCCGCTCATCTTTTCGCCTGAATCAAAGATCAGGCTGTAATTTGTCCAAGTGCAAGAGCCGATGTTTTTAAGTCGCCATGTCTTGCTGAAAGCGGCGTTGGGTTGGAAGGTCGTGCCGTCCGGCACGGTCACGTCTGAAACGAATTGCGCACGATCGCAATTAGAAGGCACAGGCGTAAAAATGGCGGGTGTGGGCGAAGGCGGCGTACCGGTGACTGGCAACGGCGTGTTTGTTGGGGGAATAGTTCCGCCGGCGCGCGCGATAATTGGATTAACCCACAACGCGCGGTCGTCAGTCGGCGAACCGTCTGCGGCGGTCACGAGAATGAATTTGACGTCCTGCCCCGCCAGCGAACTAAGGTCAAGGTTGACGTTGTAGCTCAAGCCCTCGTATTTTTCGCGGAAGGTCCAAAAAGTTTTAACGGCATTGGAGCCGATTTGATAATCAAGGCGATAAGCCACATAACAATTGGTTGCGCCATATTCGCAGCTAAGCGTGGTTTGGAAGCGGTCTCCGCTTTGCACCGTGAACGCTGGATAAATCGCTTGAATGTAGCCGTTGCTCACGTTATTCGGAACAAAGAGCAAGCCCGCTTGCGCGGATTCGATTCCGCTTTCAATCTTCGGCTTATCTCTCTTTAACGCGAAACCGTTTGCATTGCCGTCCGCGCCGGGGAAAGTTAAAGCGCCCGCGCCGCCCGACCATGTTGCCGAGCTGGCGTTGACGGTAAAGTCGTAACCTGTGCCAGACGACGAAACGACATTAATCTCAACCCAAAAAGATTTGTTTGCCGTCGAACCAATGCCAAAGACGCCGCCTTGCGCGCTCTTGAATTTGTAATATCCAAAATAATGCCCCGCTGAACTAGGAGCCGCTATATTTACGGAAACGTCCACTGTTTGACCGGGGTTTACCGTTGTCGGCAAAGTCGCCGAATCAGACGCGCCCATCCTCTCGCCGCTCTCAAAGACAAGCGAGACGTCGGCGCTCGTCCAAGCGCAGGAACCAATATTCTTCAAACGCCATGTTTTCTGAAAAGTGGCGCCGGGCGCATAAGTCGTTCCGTCCGGCACGGTGACGTCGGCGACGAATTGCGCCCAGTAGCATGTCGCGGCTTGCGCTGATTGCGTCGCCGAGGGGACGATGGACAGCGCCAACGCGAGCAAGAGCAAGGCGGTCGCAAATTTCGATGTGAACTTCATTTCTTCCTCCATACAAGGTAGATGCTTGGTAATGACGTTTGCAAGTTTAAAAAGTTCCTGTTAACTAACGCCGCCCCCTAGTATAACTTTTCTTAAGCGAATATTCAATATATTCACAAACCAATTTCACTTCAAGACCGCTAAGTTTCAAACGAGCTAGCTTATAAAAACACTGCCGCTGGCTAGGCGGCAGTGTTTTTATTTTTGAACGTTTAGCTATTGAACCGTATGCAAGGCGGAGCCGGAGCTGCCCACATAGGTATTATCGCCGCTGTAAGTGGCGGTGATCGTTTTTGCTCCCGCGGTAGCGAAGGTCACATTGCAACTGCCGGTTCCGTTTACTAAAGCGATGGTGCAAACGGTATCCGCGCCGGTAATGGCGACCGTTCCAGTTGGAAGAGTCGCTCCAGACCCCGTGACTAAGACAGTCACCGTAACCGCCGCGTTGGGAGCGGATGGAGAGATCGTCGAAACGGTTGTCGTCGTCGAGCCTTGAACTACCGTATGACTCGCCGTACCGGAGCTGCCGACATAATTGGCGTCGCCGCTGTATGCGGCTGTTAGAGTTTTGGCGCCAGCTGTGTCGAAGACCACGACGGCGCAACTGCCGCTTCCGCCCACTAATGTAATGGTGCAATTGGCGTCCGCGCCGCTAAGCGTGACAGTTCCCGTTGGCGCGACGCCGGCGCCGCTGACCGAAACGTTCACTGTGACCAATTGAGAAGGAAGAGACGGGTCAGGCGTATCGGCGGTGATTATCGTCGTCGAGGCGTTTTTCACCGTATGACTGACGGGAGCCGCCACGCTCGCCGAATAGTTGCCGTCGCCGTTGTAAGTAGCCGTAAGAGTTTTGGCGCCAATGGTGGCGAAGATGACGTTGCAACTGCCGCTTCCGTTTGCTAACGCGATTGTACAATTAGTATCCGCGCCGCCGATAGAGACTGTTCCAGTTGGCGCGCTCCCAGAGCCTTGCACGGTGACGCTCACCGCAACCGATTGAGACGGCAGAGATGGGTCGGGCGTGTCGGTAATAATGGTTGTCGTCGTGGAACCCTGACTTACCGTATGGCTTGCGGTGGCAACTGAATTGCCGACATAGTTGTTGTCGCCATTATAGGTCGCCGTTAATATTTTGTTTCCGGTTGAGTTGAAAACTGCGCTACAACTACCGCTTCCGTTTGCCAACGTGACCGTGCAGTTGGTATCCGCGCCGCTAATATCCACCGTGCCGGTTGGGGTTGCGCCCGCGCCGCTCACGGTCACGCTGACCGCAACCGCTTGTCCGGGCGTAGACGGGTCGGGAATATCGGAGGTGACGGTTGTTGCGGCGATATTTTTCACCGTATGAATCGCCGTGCCTGAGCTGCCTGAATAACTTCCAGAGCCGCCGTAAGCAGCTGTGAGGGTTTTAGAGCCGACTGTGTTGAAGATCACATTGCAACTGCCGCTTCCGTTCGATAGCGTAATCGTGCAGTTGGTATCCGCGCCGCTGATTGTGACAATTCCAGTTGGCGCGGCTCCAGATCCGCTAACAGCGACGCTCACCGCCACCGACTGAAGCGGCACAGACGGGTCGGGCGTATCGGCGCTGATGGTCGTCGTGCTGGCGCCGGGCGCGTTTGTCGCCGTCGGCGTTGGCGTGAATGTCGGCGTTGGCGTAAATGTGGCGGTTGCGCCCGTTGACGAGTTGTAAATCATCGGCGCAACCCACAAAGCGCGGTCGCCATAGGGAGAGCCAGCGGAAAGAACGGTGAGGATAAACCTGACATTTTGACCAACCAACGGGCTAAGGTCAAGATCCGCTGGATAGGTTAGACCTTCGTAATTTTCGACGAACGCCCAAAAAGTTTGAACCGCGTTTGCGCCAATCTGGTAGTCAAGCCGAAAAACTACGCGGCAAGACGTCGCGTTGAACTCGCAGTTAACGGTGGCGCGGAAACGGTCGCCAGTCTTCACGATGTATGGAGGATAGTAGCCTTGAATGTAGCCGTCCGTTATGTTTTGCGGGAAAGTCAGCAAGCCGATGCGCGCATCGGTTGTGCCGTTCTCAAGCTTTGACGGGGCGGTCTTTAACACAAAGCCCCTGGAGTCGCCCTCGACGCCGAGACAGGGCAGTTGCCCCGCGCCGCTGTACCATACGGCGGCGCAAGCGTTGGCGGCAAAATCATAGGCGGCGCCGGTGTTGCCCCCAGAACCAGAGACAACGATATCCACCCACAAGGGTTGCGTTCCCGTAGAACCCGCAGCGAAGATCGCGCCTGAGGGGTTTTTGAATTTCCAATAACCGCGATAAGATCCGCCCGCGCTTGGCGCAGAAAGGTTAACAGAAACGTCAACGGTTTGACCGGGAGCGACGTACATGGGCAGAGGCGTGGAACTGGGACCGCCCATCTGATCGCCGGAGTCATAGATGAGCGCATAAGAGGTTGTCCATGCGCAAGAGCCGACGTTCTGGATGCGCCATGTTTTCAAAAATGGAGTGGAAGGCGCGAAAAGCGTTCCGTCCGGCACGGTGACGTCGGCGATGAGTTGCGCGCGATCGCAGGTTGTGGGTATGGGCGTCATGGTTGTCGAGCCAGCGCGCGCAATAATCGGGTAGCCCCAGATCGCGCGGTCTCCAATCGGCGAGCCATACGCGTTAATTACAAGTATGAACTTAACATTCTGACCAGCCAGCGAGCTCAAGTCCAGGTTGGCGAAATAAGACAGCCCTTCGTATTTTTCGTGGAAAGTCCAGAAAGTTCTGACGGCGCCTGAGCCGATTTGATAATCCAGCCGATAGGCGACATAACAGGAAGTCGCGCCGTATTCGCAGCCAATCGTGGTTTGAAAACGATCGCCGCTTTGAACAAGGAACGACGGATAGACAGCCTGAATGTAACCGTTCGTAATATTTTGCGGAGCGAAGAGCATTCCGGGTTGCGCGAATGCGACTCCATTTTCAAATTGCGGATTGGTTCTTTGTAAGCCAAAGCCGCGCGTGTCGCCGTCTGCGCCGGGGAACGGCAAAACGCCCGCGCCGCTCGTCCATGTCGCTGAGGCGGCGTTGGCGGTAAAGTCATAGTCCGCGCCCCCGCCTGAAGTGGAGTTCACGTTGATCTCCGCCCAAAAAGAACTGTTTGCGGTTGAGCCAATGCCAAAGATATAGTTTGAAGCGTTTCTAAGTTTCCAGTAGCTAAAGTAATGACCGCTACCGCTGGGCGAAACCATATCAACGCTGAGGTCAACCGTTTGCCCCGGATTAACATTGATTGGAAAATTAACCGCAGCGGGCGCGCTAAACCTGTCGCCCGCGTCAAAAACCAGCGCGTACGACGTAGTCCACGCGCAAGAGCCGATATTTTTTAATCGCCAGGTTTTCCTGAAAGCTGTGTTGGGCGCAAAAGTCGCGCCGTCTGGGATGGTGACGTCGGCGATAAATTGCGCCCAGTCGCAAGCGGCGGCGGAAGCGACAGTCACAGCCGATGGGATGCTGGACAACATCAAAGCCAAGAGCAGGAAGGTCGAAGCGATTCGTAAGCGTAAAGTCATTGCGTCCTCCTTAGGGCATAGCAAATATATTTTATGTCCAAACTTTCATAGTCTCTGTCTTTGGACGATTAAAGTATATGCCTTTCGTCAATAGAAAACGTGCCTTTTGCGTTGCGCAATAATTACAGGTGTATTGCGCGCTCTTTCGGCGGCGTACGTTTTGCTGAAGTGTGAAGGATTGCAATTTACAACGAGGCGCTCAATCCTTTCTTGCGAAAAGAATTCGGGGGCTTAGATACCTTTACATTTTGTTTTGGGGACGCTGAAAACGCAGATGAACGCGGATTGAATCCGCGTTCTCAGCGCTCGTCCGCGTCCTAATTTTGAGAGTGTCAGGGTATCAGTCGGGAGCTTTTCATTTTTTCGTCTCTACGGCGTCAACACATCCTTCGCCCACTCGCGTTCCGCGTTGTACCAATCAATTAGACGCTTAAGCCCGTCGCGCAGATTAACTTGCGGACTCCAGCCCAACATCTCGCGCGCTTTGGAGACGTCCGCCCAGTTGGTGAACATATCCGCGAGATTGGGAGGACCGTATTCAACGGTCGCTTTCTTGTTGAGCGCCTCTTCGATTAACACAATCAAATTATTAATCGTAATGACTTCATGCCCGCCGAGATTAATGATCTCATAGCCGACCGGTTTAAGCGCGGCGATAATTCCGCTGGCAATGTCGTCTATAAACGTAAAGCCGCGCGATTGTTCGCCGTCGCCATTGACGCGCACGGGGCGGTCTTCGGCAATCCATTGCGCAAAGCGGAAGATAGCCAGGTCGGGTCTGCCCGCAGGACCGTAGACGGTGAAAAAGCGCAGAACGGTGACGTCAATATCGTAAAGATGATGATAGGAATACGCCAGCGCTTCCGCGCCTTTTTTGCTGGCGGCGTAAGGTTGCATCGGTTCGCTACTGGAAGCGGTCTCCGGCGTGGGGTAGGGCGGATTCTCGCCGTAAATGCTGGAGGTGGACGCAAGAATAAATTTCTTGCATCCAAACTGACGACAAACTTCCAGCATGTTCAACGTGCCAATGACGTTTGATTCAAGAAACGCCCAAGGATTTTCCACGCTGAAACGCACGCCCGCGCGCGCGGCGAGATTAATCACGCCGTCGAATTTGCAATTGGCGATGGACGCTTGCCGATGAAGAATTCCACGATCCGAGATGTCGTCGCGCACAAATTCAAATCCGCTCAACGCTTGAAGTTTCTTCAAACGATATTCTTTCATGCGCGGGTCGTACGCGTCGTTCAGGTTGTCAATGCCGACGACGGTATGTCCCTGTTCAATCAGCGCTTCCGAAGTTCGCGCGCCGATAAAGCCCGCCGCGCCGGTTATTAAATAATGCGCCATATTTTTCCTCTGCCGCATTACGGAATTACAAACGCAATCCGCAATGCGTAAAAATTATAGTCTTTCAACCTTCTCGTTATGCTTGCCGAGTTTGCCTGTCGCGTTGCGGGCGTCAAAAACAAATTGCGCCGCGTCAACAATCGCTTGGTAATCATAATCCGTATGATTGGTGATGATTATCGTCGCGTCCGCTTCTTTCACAGACTTCAGCATGTCCGGCACGCTATCCATCCGCCAGCCGTCGTGTTCGTGATGAATATGCGGGATGTACGGGTCGTGATATTCAACCTGCGCGCCTTTCTTTTTCAAGAGTCCGATGACGTCCATTGCGGGCGATTCGCGCACGTCGTCAATATTTGGTTTGTACGCCGCGCCCAAGACGAGAATCTTCGAGCCTTTGAGCGGTTTGCTGCGTTCATTCAAGCCTTCCATAATGCGGTTGACAACGTAGCGCGGCATATTCGTGTTGATCTCAGAGGCAAGTTCGATGAAGCGCGCATTGTAATTGAAGGACTTCATTTTCCATGAGAGATACAAGGGATCAATCGGAATGCAGTGACCGCCCAGACCGGGACCCGGCGTAAATTTCATAAAACCGAACGGCTTCGAGGCGGCGGCGTCAATCACTTCCCAAACGTCCACGCCGAGACGCTCGCACATAATCGCCAGCTCGTTGACCAAGCCAATGTTAATCATGCGAAAAGTGTTCTCCAACAATTTCGCCATTTCTGCGGCTTCGGTGGAAGAGACTTGATGCACGGTTTGGATTGCGCCTTCATACCATATCGTTGCAACTTCGCCGCAAGCCTCCGTGATTCCGCCCATCACTTTGGGCGTGTTAATTGTCGTCCAATCTTCGCGCCCCGGATCCACGCGCTCCGGCGAGAACGCTAGAAACCAATCTTCGCCGACTTTCAAATTATGCTCCGCGCCCAGCTTAGGGAGCAACAGCTCGCGCGTCGTGCCGGGATAGGTGGTGGACTCAAGCACGACGACCATCCCTTTGCGCATGTGCTTCCCGAGCTCTTCCGTCGCCGACAAGATGAACGACATATCGGGGTCGCCCGTTTTGCGTAGCGGCGTCGGTACGCAAATGCTGACCGCGTCCATATCCTTCAACACGGAAAAATCCGTTGTGGCGGTTAACATTCCACTTTTGACCAGTTTGGCGACAGCTTCGGTTTTCACGTCGGGAATATACGATTCGCCTTTTGCAATTGCGTCAATTTTGCGCTTGTCGGGGTCAACCCCCGTGACGTGAAATCCCGCTTCGCCAAAAACAACCGCGAGCGGCAAGCCCACATAGCCAAGTCCAAGAATGGCGATGGAAGCGGTTTTATCTTTTAATTTTTTTACGAGAGTTTCTTTAGTAGTCATGTTTTTTTTGATTTTCCTTTGACGGCGAACGCGCAGAATTCCCCTCATCCCCAGCCCTTCCCCCGCAGGGGAAGGGAGTGTTCCCTCTCCCTACGGGACGCGAAGCGGCTAGGGTGAGGGTAAGGCGACGTCTTAAAATAAATTCAATTGCTTTGGTTTATCGGCGCTAGGTTCTTCCGCATTTTTTGGAGCGACGTCCCGCTTTCCTAACGCGACGCGCGCTTGTTGCAATTGATTGGGCAGCTTGGCGAAATCCGCTAAAATAGCGGGCTTAAGTTGCGGCTGATGCAACGCGGCGGCGGGATGGAACATGGGGATAATAAAACGCTCGCCGACTTTTTTCATCTGCCCATGAATGGCGCTGATTTTCGCGTTGGGAATAAATTTGTTCATTGAAAAACGCCCCAGCGTCACAATGATACTCGGATTAATCGCGTCAATCTGCGCTTCTAAATGCGTATCGCAAGCGGACAGTTCCTCGGGGAGCGGGTCGCGGTTTCCCGGCGGGCGGCATTTGACCACATTGCCAATAAAGACGTCGGCGCGCGTCACGTTGGCTTGCGCGAGAAGTTGGTCTAAAAACTTACCCGCCGCGCCCACAAAAGGATGACCTTGCTCGTTCTCGTGAAAGCCAGGCCCTTCGCCAATGAACATGATTTCGGCGGACGCCGGACCGTCGCCCGGCACCGACTTCTTGCGCGATCCATGCAACGCGCATTTGACGCAAACGGAAACTTCTTTTGCAATTTCGGCAATAATTTCTTCTGCGCTCATTCCTAATCTCCATTAGAAAGCGTTTCTTAAGTCCTTTTTTGTACACGGATTAGACGGGCAAACACGGATTTTTAAAAGGTTTTTCCGTGCGCATCCGCGTAATCCGTGTACTTAACTCACTTACGCAGTGTCGTTCTGAGCGAAGCGAAGAACCTCTACGATTGTCTCGGAGACCCTTCGCTCCGCTCAGGGCGACACAGCCAAACTGCGTAAGGTGAGTACTTAAGAAACACAGGACTTGCGCTTGTTTCTAAAAAATCGGCGCAAGAGAGCGCCGATTACGCTCAAAAAATATTTCTAGCGTAGTCAGCGTTCTCTAACGCTAACTGAGCGAAAGTCCTGAAACAGTCTCTTAGACCTTCAACCTTCAACTTTCAAATCATCCAACGATTCCAACGCCATCAAAATCGCGTCCTCGCCGTTGTCTTTGTAATAACGCAAACGCCGTCCGCTTTCTCTAAAACCAAATTTGCGATACATGTCCAACGCGGCAAAGTTGCTCGCGCGCGCTTCTAAAAACGAAGTCAGCGCGCCTTCTTCTTGCGCGGAGCGCAACGTATGCAAAAGCAAACTCCGCCCAATGCCACGCTTGCGAAAATCGGGATGCGTCGCCAGCGTGGCGATGTGGATTTCATCCACCAGCAACCACGCGACAATCACGGCGATCACGCGCCCATCCCAATCCGCCACCCAACAACGCGAGGCGAGATTATCCGTCAGCTCGAAGTGAAACGAACGCGCGGGCCACGGCAAACTAAACGAGACTTGATCAATGGCGACGACTTGCTCCACGTCGTCCAACGTCATTTTGCGAATTGCGTACCCATCGTTCATGCAAGCGGCGCGCCTTCAACATGCAAATAAATGGGCGCGAGCGAAGCGGCGTCGTCCGCTTGATTTTTCTGCCAGCGCGCCCAAGCCAACTCCGCGAGGATAGATGGACGCCGAACGCAACGGACAGGCGACGCCAACAGAACGTTCGCGCGATTGCGCGCAAGGCGACTGCGCTCTTCGGCGAACAACTCGCCCGCAATGTATGTTGGACTTTGGATTTCGTTCGCCAGCTCGTCAATCGTGCCGCTACGCGCTTGACCTTGTTGCCGCCACGCGTTCCCAACGTTTTTGTACCAGCCGATAGCGATGCGCTTGCGCCCGGCTTGAATCACCGTCGCCAACGGATATTCGCCCAAAGGTTGCGCGGCGGCGATAATATCCAAAGTCGGGATGCCAACAACGGGCAAATGACACGCGAGCGCGATTCCTTTCGCCAAGGATAAGCCGACGCGTAAACTTGTGAAAGAACCCGGACCAAGCGCGACTCCCAAAGCGCCGACCGTCTCCATCGTCGCGCCGCACCGCGCCAAAAGTCCAGCCAGCGCCGGGGCTAATTCGGCGGTGTGGTGACGCTGAGTCGTCCAAGTCATCTCGCTCAGAACTTGAGCGCCGTCGTATAAAGCCAATCCCACTTGCGCGGTGGACGAGTCAATTGCAATCAACATCATCAAGCTCCAAACATGGATTGGCGAATATCGTCCAGCATTTTGTCGTAGCGTTTTCCGCGCGCATTGAAACGCATTTGACGTTGTTCCTCCGCCGTGTGTTCAAGGTTAATCCACAAACGCTCATTGGGAACGAGTCCGTCCAATCGCTCGGGCCATTCGATGATGAGCGCGCCTTCCGTCAGCATGGAATCAAAATCAAGTTCTTCGGCTTCGGGGATGGATTCAAGGCGATAGGCGTCCAGATGAAAAATCTGTTCGCCGTTCGCGCGACGATATAAATTAACCAGCATAAAAGTTGGGCTAGAGACGGCGTCTTGCGAACCCCAGCCTTGCGCGAGTCCTTGCGCGAAAGTGGTTTTGCCCGCGCCGAGATCGCCCTGCAAACAAATCACGTCGCCTAATTTAATTTCGCCGCCCAACCGCATTCCAATGCGGCGCGTTTGTTGCGGGCTGCGGCTGAAAAATTCCAGCGTGTGAGAATCTAAAATGGGCATGGCAAGGGAATTATACACTGCTCGCATCCCCTAATCTCAGTCGCTGGGGTTTGCTGTGATAGACTTCCGCGCGCAGGCATAATTGAAATGAAAAACGTTTGGCGACTTTTAGACACTCCCCCATCCAACGGCGCATGGAATATGGCTGTGGATGAATCTATTCTTGAGCGTATCGGGCGCGGCGAAGCGTCGCCCACTTTGCGCTTGTATGCGTGGCATCCGCCGTGCTTGTCTTTGGGACGCGCGCAATCGTTTAATGACGCGGACGCGCCGCGGCTAAAAGCAAACGGCTGGGAGGTTGTCCGCCGCTTGACTGGCGGGCGCGCAATTTTGCACACGGACGAATTAACCTATTCGGTCATCGGGAGCGCGGATGAACCCGCGTTTGCGGGCGGCGTGTTGGAATCTTATAACCGCATCGCGCAGGCTTTGTTGTTTGCCGTTCGTGAATTGGGCTTGCCAGTCGAAATGAAAGCGGGGCATGTTTCCAGCGCGATAAACCCCGTTTGTTTTGAAGCGCCCTCCGCTTATGAAATTATCGTCAATGGAAAAAAGTTGATTGGCTCGGCGCAAGCGCGCAGAAGGGACGGCGTGTTGCAACATGGGTCGTTGCCGCTCGCGGGCGATTTAACGCGAGTGTGTCAGGCTTTGACGTTCACAAACGAGGCGGAGCGCGAACTTGCGGCGCAAAGGTTATTGAAACGCGCGACGACTATGGCGTCCGCTTGGGGGGAGGAAATTAATTGGGAAACAGTCGCCCAATCCTACGTCAGAGGATTTGAAACGCAATTGGGCATCCGCTTTGAGCGCGAAGAATTGTCTGCCTCCGAATCCGAAAGGGCGGATGAATTAGTTGAGAAAAAATACGCCAACCCAGCGTGGACGGAGCGGATCTGAAATTAGATTTCCCGCAAAAAAATTTCAAACTCGGATAAATCCACTTGCGCGGTCATGTCCAAATTCAGCGGCGTGACCGCGACCATTTTATTTTTTCGTAAAACGTACACGTCGCTGTCTTCTTTTTCGGTTTTCAAGTTCAGCGCTTCTTTATACGAGATTGCGCCAGGCGCGTCCCATGATTTTCTTTCCGCGAGGACGGGCGCGTAGTAGCGTTGCCGCGAAAGTCTGGCGACCCGCCACTCCGTTTTGGGCGTGGCGTGACGCGGCACTTCCACTTTCAACAAATCCACTTCCGCGGGGAATTTTTTTTCGAGAAGCGCGCGCGCAAAGTAAGCGGTGAAATATCCCGCCGCCGAAAAATCTATTTCTTTTGAATGCGTCAGGTGATAGCGCGTTTCGGTTTGAAGCGAAACAGCCAGCGCGGAAAATCCCATTGCGGCGGCTTCCATCGCCGCGCCCACTGTCCCAGAGATAGTGATTCCCAAGCCGACATTCTCGCCGTAATTAATCCCTGAAACAATCAGGTCGGGTTTGCGCGGACAGATTTCTAAAATTCCATGCGCAACGGCTTGGGCAGGCGAACCGCCAACCGCATAAACGCTCCATTCCTGACCGTTGACTTGCATCCGCTCTTGGCGAATGACGCCATCGGATACGCTGGGCAAACTGCGTCCCATGCCCGAAGATTGTTCGCGCGGCGCGACCACCGTGACATAGCCAATCTTGGCGAGTTCGCTCGCCGCCGCCCATAAACCGGGCGAATGAATGCCGTCGTCGTTTGTCAAAAGGATCTGAGGTTTTTTCTTTTTCATCGTTTGCCCTAGAAACAAAAAGAAGCGGGGATTAACCGCTTCTAATCAGTGCCCTCGGCGCGACTCGAACGCGCGACCTATTGCTCCGCAAGCAAGCGCTCTAATCCACTGAGCTACGAAGGCATGTTTAACGATTTGGATTTTACTGTAATGTTATGCGACGGTCAAGGTATAATCGGCGGCTATGCCTGAACGAGACATGCAAAAAGCCGCCTGGCGCGGAGAACCTTCTTATGTTTGGCGCGCAGGTCAACAGCGCCGCTTGGATCTGATTGCGCGCGCGGCGGGCGAACGCATTCACGGGCTGACGTTGGAGAACGGTTGCGGCGTGGGAATGTACGTTCAAAAGTTGCGGGAATTGGGCGCGCGCGTCGTTGGCTTGGAATATGATTTTGTGCGCGCGCGCGAAGCGCGACTCCACTCGAAGTTGATTGTCAACGCCGCCGGCGAATCCATCCCGCTTCCTGCTTCGACCTTTGAGTTGATCCTCAGCCATGAAGTGATTGAACACGTCGCGGATGACCGCGCCGCAATCCGCGAAATGATTCGCTTGCTCAAAGTCGGCGGGCGCGCGGTGATTTTTTGCCCCAATCGCGGCTATCCCTTTGAAACGCATGGAATCTTTTGGCGGGGAAAATATTATTTCGGCAATAAACTTTTTGTCAATTATCTGCCGCGCGCATGGCGGAACAAACTCGCGCCGCATGTTCGCGTCTATTCAAAACGCGACATGCAAAACTTGTTCGACGGCTTGCCCGTGAAATTCATTGAACGCGCACTCATCTTCGGCGCGTACGACAACATCATCGCGCGTTTCAGCTTGCTGGGAAAATTCTTGCGCGCGATTTTGCAATTCACCGAATCCACACCGTTAAAGGGTTTGGGGCTTTCACATTTTTGGGTAGTGGAAAAAATATAAATATAGGACTTACGCAAGACTAAATCCGCTCGCGCCCTCACCCTAGCCGCTTCGCGTCCCGTAGGGAGAGGGGCCTCCCTTCCCCTTGGCACAGCCCCCTGCGGGCGGGGGAAGGGTTGGGGATGAGGGAGCGTCTTGCGTAAGGCGCGTTCTCTAACGCGCCGCTGGCGAAAATATTTAGATATTTACAGAACTTTCGCTTGTTTCTAAAAAATCGGCGCAAGAGAGCGCCGATTACGCTCAAAAAAATATTTCTAGCGTAGTCAGCGTTCTCTAACGCTGACTGCGCGAAAGTCCTGATTTAGACAGCAACGCTGGTTACGCGAAAACTCACAAAACACCTCGCCGCAAGGACGCATCTTTGATTTTGTGGGAAAATCAGCGGGTATGCGCAAACGCGATATTCTTATTCTTGGCGGCGGACCCAGCGGACTCTCCACCGCGCTTCATCTCGCGCAGATTGCCCCGCATCTCGCCGCCCGCATTCTCGTTCTTGAAAAAGAATACTATCCGCGCCACAAATTATGCGCGGGCGGCTTGGTCGCGGACGCCGAAATTATTCTTGCGCGTCTCGGCTTGGACGCGCGCGAAGTCCCCCATATAAACGTAGACGGCGCGCATTTTAATTTCGAGGGCAAAGGATTAAAAATCCGCGCGCCAAAGAAACACCTCATCCGCGTCATTCGCCGCGACGAGTTTGACGCGTGGCTGGCGCAGAAAACCCGCGCGGCGGGGATTGAAATTCAAGAGGGCGTCGCTGTAAAAAATGTAATCCCCAATCCAGACGGCGTCGCCGTTGAAACGAATCGCGGAAACTTTTGCGCGCAAATCGTCGTCGGCGCGGACGGCTCAAACGGCGTCACGCGCCGTTGCGTAACGCCCAACGCGCCCCTTTTCACCGCGCGGGCGTTGGAAGTGATTACGCCCACGAGTCAAATTGACAATCCAACCCACAAAAAGCGCGACGCTTATTTTGATTTCTTCCCCGTGCCTGATAATATTGCGGGCTACACTTGGGATTTTCCCACGCAGGTCAAAGGTCAACCGATGCGCTGCTGGGGCGTGTACGATACCAACCTACTCGCGAATAAAACGCGCCCAGCGCTGAGGCGTCCGCTGGCGGAAGAAATGGCGCGTCACGGATTCAACTTGGATGATTATGAAATCAAAGGTCATCCCATCCGCTGGTATAGCCCGCAGAATCAAATCTCAGCGCCGCGCGTACTGCTCGTGGGCGACGCCGCAGGCGCAGATTCGATTTTCGGCGAGGGTCTCAGTATTGCGCTGGGATACGGAGTCGTCGCCGCGCAAGAAATTAGCGACTCGCTTCGGCGCGACGAGTTTTCGTTTAGCGGCTACAAGCGACGGCTCGCGCGCAGCGGGTTGGGGCAAACTTTATTTGCGCGTTGGATTTTCACGCGCGTTATTTATCTCAACCAATGGCGCTGGTTTCAAATCCTGCTGTGGCGCATCGCAAAGCCCATCGTGCTTTTCGTGGCGTGGACTTTTATTTTAAATTGGAGCAAAAGACTGAAATGATCGCAGGATTAAACGGTTTACGCGCCGTCGCGTTTTTAATCGTCTTTTTTTTTCACACGCGCAACCTGCCCTTCGGCTGGACGGGCGTGCAGCTGTTCTTTGTGCTGTCGGGTTTTCTCATCACGGATATTTTGCTAAACATGAAAGAGCGACTGCCGCGCCGCGAATTCTTCGTCAAATTTTACGGGCGCCGTTTCCTGCGGATTTTTCCGCTCTATTATTTTTATTTGTTCCTGCTGACCGCGTTTATTTTTCTTTTGCCCGCGCTGGATTTCAAACTAAAAACGGAGCTCGGCGAAAAATTCTTAAACCAAATCTGGATCGCCGCGTTTTACGTTTACGACTTCTTTCACGCCAGCGCGTTCTTTACGCGCAGCCGCTTCTTCACGCATCTGTGGACGCTTTCGGTGGAGGAGCAATTTTATTTGCTCTGGCCCCTGCTGATTTTCGTCACGCCGCGCGAGAAATTAAAACAACTTTGCTTCGCCGCCGTCGGGTTCGGATTTATCTTCCGCTTGGGAATCTCGCTAATTTATCGCGCGCATCTCTTTCCATTTTTACTAAACGACCCGCAACAAGCCGTGAACGTCCTGCCGTTTTCGCATCTTGACGCTTTTGCGCTTGGCGCGTACATCTCGCGGTTTGAATTGCCGCGTCCGCGTTTGCAGTTGTTCGCGCTGGCAATCGTTATTCCAGCAATCGGATTGTTGACCGATGCGGTTTCAAAAAGCGCAACGCCTCTCGCGCTCGGCTACGATCTCCCAATGACGGGCTTTTATAAAGAAGTGTGGGGATACACGCTGTTGAATTATTTTTTCGCCGTCTTGATTTATTGCGTGGCGCGTAAAAATTTCCTCGCAACCGTTTTGGAAAACGCGCCCCTGCGCTATTTGGGAAAAATTTCCTACGGCTTGTACGTCTATCATTACGGCGTCATCGCCATAACGATCGCGCTTTTCCAAAAATACAATCTGGATTACTCCCTGCGCTCGCCGCAAACGTTCGCCGCCGCCATGAGCGCCACGTTGATTGTTGCAACTCTTAGTTTTTATTTGCTTGAAAAGCCGTTGATTAATCTCAAAGATAAATTCTTCCGCGTTTCTGAAAACGCGCGACTTTAGAAACAGCCAACAAACTGCGCTAAACTGTATCCACTGGGGCGCTTTCCACTTATAATGCAACGTGCATGAAAAGCGTAAGACACGCATGGTTTCGTGAATTTTACTGATAACATCGCTATTGGAAAACAAAACACTATGGGCGTCGCAGACTTACATATTCACAGCGCTTACTCGCACGACTCCACCATCACCGTGCGCGCCGTTCTCAAACAAGCCAAAGAGATCGGCTTGAACGTCATCGCCGTCACCGACCACGACGAAATTCGCGGCTCGCTTGAAGCGCATGATCTCGCCTCGACTTATGGACTCGAATCCATCGTTGGCGCCGAAGTCTCGACAAAAGATGGGCATTTGGTTGCGTTGTTTATAGACACATTGCCGCCAGCGGGGTTATCCATTGTCGAGACGTTGGTTCACATCGGCAAACAGGGCGGTATCGCCATCGCCCCGCATCCATTCAACAACTTACCCTATAGCCTTTCGATGGAATCAGTTGTCGGCACGCTCACCAATCCGCGCGCAAAAGCTGTGTTGCGAGGCATCGAGACGCACAACATGAGCACACAAGCCTTCGACAGCATCGCGCAAAAGCTTTCGATTTATCTGCCATTTGCAAAAACAGCGTCCAGCGACGCGCACGTTTACTGGTCAATTGGCACGGGGCGCACAGAATTCCCCGGCGTCACCGCGCAAGACCTGCGCAACGCGCTCGAAAACAACACGACGGTTCCCATCCCTTATGAAGGAAACTTCTCAGCCAAAGACGCCCTCAATTGGGTGCGCCGCATGACTTTGCGCAAATTCGGTTTCGCCTCCGACAGCGCCTCGGCGACGCAACCCGTCCATACGCAAAAAATGTCGCAGTCGTTTATCGGCAAGATCAAAAGCGTCAAAAAAAAATAGGACGGCGCTCGCCGTCCTTATTTTTTAACCCGCTTGATGAAGCCCGGCGTGTTGAGCGCTCGCTCCAATAGATAAGTGAAATAGCCCTGCATGAGCGCTTCCGCTTCTTTCTTGGACGCGGGGCTGGGTTGCGCGCGTGAAGCGTCGCGGTAACTTGATCTTTGGAAGTGGCGCAAATACTTGAGCGTTTCCACTGAAATCGAAGTCAAGTTGGGCAAGCCGTTTCCGCAACGCGGACAAATCGCGCCGCCCGCGCTGAATGAAAAATATTGGTCTTCGGGCAAAATCGCGCGCGCGCAATTGACGCACTCCAGCAATTGCGGACGAAATCCTACATGATCCAACAAGCGCATCTCGTAATAACGAACCGCCGTCCACGCGTCGGATTCTTTTTCCAATCGTTCCAGCGTATCTACGAGAAGTTTGAACGTGGCGGAATGTCCGCCGTCGTCTTCGTAAGTAAAACGATCCAGCAACTCGACGATATAAGAAGCATATCCCGTTTTCATCAAATCTTCGCCGATGGCGAGAAAGGCGTTGACTGTCTCCGCCTGCGTGACGATTAATAAGTCGCGTCCTTTTGCGAGTTGAAGCGTTGCGTAAGTGAACGGTTGAAGATGTCCCGCCTTGCGCGACGTGATTTTGCGCGCGCCCTTTGCCACCGCGCGGACTTTGCCATGCTCGCGCGTGTACAGCGTTAACAACTGATCCGCCTCGCCCCAATCTTTATGGCGAAGCACGACGGTGGAAGCGCGGAAGGAACGGAAGTCGGTCATTGCAGGTTACGGAGTTACGAATTACGAATTTGCGTAATTCGTAGGCTTTTCAATGCTGTATAAGCCTCGTCAAGCGAACCTCCGCATTCAGCCAACCAAGCCGGCGGATTATTTGGCTTCACCGTCAACCATGCAGTTTCTTGTCCCGCCGACCCCGTATGTTGTCCCATGTGTCCAATAACATATTTTTTTAAAAGCGCTTTACTTACCACCCAACAATGCGCTTCAAATGGGGAAATCCCAAGCAAAATACTATACTCGTAATTTTGGTCGCGCAGTTGTTGAAATTTATATATTCCCGCCTTCCATAGAGTTGAAAATTTTATCTCAACCCTATGCCCGTTTATTAGCATGTCCGCTTCGGAATCGGGGCTTCTATCTACCGCTAATTCTTTCAGCGCGCACCATTGTTTTACCAAACGCTTTCCAAGACTTCCTTTAGAGCCGGTTGGTAAATGCAATACCCATTCAAAAGGACTATCGCGCCAAGCCTCGTTGCTCTCGGTAAAATCATTTTGAATGAACTTTGCCGCCGTAGCCAGCAATTCAAAGTCGGCGTTTTTATTGATCATATGTTTACCGAGCTTTACTTTGGAGTATAGCCTTTCCATTCAATATTCGACATAATGTGAGAAAAGCGTTTCGACATAACCTCCATAGCCTGAATGCTTTTATCAACTAATATGAATTTTCTTTTTAATTTATAACAAGTTTCTCCAGTTGTGCCGCTGCCTGCAAAAAAATCTAAGACAGTGTCTCCAGAGTTAGAAGACGCTCTAATAATTCTCTCTAAAATATTAAGCGGCTTTTGGGTTGGATATCCAGTTTTTTCTTTGCCGCCAGTAGCTACAATAGTATGCCACCAAGTATCGGTAGGCAACTTGCCTTTCGCGGCTTTTTCAGGACCGACAAGGTTGGGAGCCATGTATGGAATGCGATCTATGTCTTCAACATTGAAAACATAGTTTTTGGGATCTTTAACGTACACTAAAATATTATCATGTTTTGGGGGCCATTTGTTTTTCGCCTTGCCGCCGTAATCGTAAGCCCATATTACTTCATTCAAAAAGCTTTTGCGCCCAAAAATTTGGTCTAGGACAACTTTGCAATAATGAACTTCTCGATAGTCAATATGAAAATAAAAACTCCCTGTTGGCTTTAAGATTCTTTTAGATTCTTCTAGTCTTGGGACAAGAAACTCGATGTAATCGTCAAAAATATCTTCATATTCTTTTGTTCCTAATTTGAGAGTTTCGTATTTTGTTCCCTTAAATCCAATTCGATCTCCTCGAATCGATTTTGTAGTTTTTATTTGAGTGCGTTTTTGAGACTTGCCTGTATTAAAAGGTGGGTCAATATATATAAGATCAACGGATGCGGAAGGTAAATTTTTAAGTATGTTCAGGTTATCCCCAAAAAAAATTTGATTCGTCATATTTTCTCTGCAAAACAAATTTATAGAACTTAATTTCTGCGGTTACAACAAATTTGAATAAAAAAGGGCGACCTTATGGTCGCTCTAAATATCTAGGCGGTAGCCAACGCCGCGAATAGTCTTAAGAAATTTGGGATTCTCGGGGTCAATCTCAATCGCGCGGCGCAACCATGAGATATGCACGTCCAACGTGCGCGTGTCGCCGGTGTAATTTGTTTCCCACGCTTTTTTGAAGAGGGGTTCGCGCTCCACCACTTCGCCGTGTTTTTCCATCAACAACTGCAACAAGGTGACAAGGCGCGGCGTCAACTTTGCGCTTTTGCCGAGACAGCGCACACGGCGCTTTTCAAGGTCTAGTCGAATGGGTCCGATGTGAACGATATTTTTCCCGTCGCCAGGCAAAAGCGGCTTAATGCGGTTAACCAGTTTTTGAACGGTAAAAGGCAAGGTCAGCACCGCGTCAGCAGAATCTTTGCTAACGCCGTTTTCGTTTTCAACAATCAGGACGATGGGCATCTTCGCGTCTTTTTCTCGAATAGATTGGCAGATGCGCAATCCCGTGCTACGCAACGACGCGGCGTTGATAACGACAAGGCTTGGATTGATTTCTTTTAAAAGCGCGACCGCTTTGCTGCCATTTTGGGCAATATGGACGTCAAATCCCTTCTTCTGCAAACCGGGAGCAAAAGAAGGGATTTCCGCGTGTCGAGATTCTATGACCAAGAGCGTTGTGGTCTTCATAATAATTGACGAGTAGCGCCTGTTGTTTTGAATAAGATTTGCTTAACCCGTATAAATTTTAAGATTTATAATCGTTAAGGTTGAAGCATTATACACTAATTCTTAACCAACGTTTTTTTTAACGTTGTTTTGTCATTAAACGCCTTTGAGCGACGCTAATTTATTTTTTAACTTTACTTGACTATTCCGCGTTTATCATGGTAACATCTCGTCCCATTCGATGCGGGGTGGAGCAGTGGCAGCTCGTCGGGCTCATAACCCGAAGGTCGCAGGTTCAAGTCCTGCCCCCGCTACATGAAAGAAAACCAGAGACGTCTTCTCTGGTTTTCTTTTTTTGGGAAGGAAACGATTTAATTAAACGCAAAGCAACATGTAAATCTCGAGAAAAGATTTTCATACGCTCAAAAAGCGACGTTGCATGTCATGCTTGCGCATGACCAATCTCAACGCAAAAATTATCGCATTGCGAACGCAATCTATTTTTTCTCTTCCCCTTTCTCTTCCCCCTTCTTCCCTATTCCAGACATGATAAGCGCGACGCCAGCGCCGATGGCGAACGTGCCCATTGAGCCGGGACTGGCGTAATTGGTTAACCCAACAAGCAGACCAAAGAAACCAATGACAAGCGCGACTTGCGTTTGCCAAACGGCTTTTTTATAAGCGTCCATGGTGAAGCGCCCAACGCCATACCCAAGCGCGATAAACCCCAGCGCGCGAATCACAAACCCTAAGATGGAAAGAATTGCCGTAAGTTGTTGCATGATGAACTCCTTTTGTTTTTTTTTGTTTACAGCCACGCCCATAATCCCCAAAACAGGATTATGAAAATACCGATGATAAAACTTGCCGCAAAAGACCAACCCCAACCGGTCAGCCACGCTTTGGTGTTGGCAAAGGCAATGGCGCGGTCTTTCAGGCGAAACCACTCCGCAAGGAATAACCCCGCCGGGGACGCCGCGATACCCGCCAGCGGCGTGAATATCACGCTCACAATCAGTCCCACTGCGTACGCAAAGAGGATTGAGACCCACGGCACGTTTTTCTCGCGCATATGCTTAGCAATGATAACATTATCTATGATATTACCGCCAATCATTAATAGCGTGATGATGAAAAAGAGAAACCAATCCACCCAGCTCATCTTGCCATTGATAAATTGAACAATCGCGTAAACCAGCGTAGCGATCCACATCACCGTCAAACCGGGGAAGACGGGAATCAATAAGCCCGCTAAACAAACCAGTAAAACAAACAGGGTCAGCGTCTCTAAAAGCACTTGCCCGATAAAGGCGGGATCAATCATGGATTTCTCCAAGACCTGACGGGTTTCTAAAACCTGTCAGGTCTGCTTACTTAATCGCGTCAATCCCGCCCATCCACGGGCGCAAAATTTCAGGGATGATGATTGAGCCGTCGGCTTGCTGATAATTTTCCATGACGGCAATGAGCGTACGCGGCAGACCCAAGCCCGAACCGTTGAGCGTACGCAGGAATTTCGTCTTGCCGCCTTCGCTTAGACGATACTTGATATTTGCTCGCCGCGCTTGAAAATCGCCCACATTGGAGACCGACGAAACTTCCAGCCATTCGTCGCAACCCGGAGCCCAAAGTTCAAAGTCGTAGGTCAGCGTCGCGCCAAAGCCGAGATCGCCCGTGCAGAGTCGCTTCACGCGGTACGGGACGCCGAGCAACGCGCAAGTTTCCTCCGCGTCCTTCGCCATCTTCTCGTGCATCGCTTCTGCGTCTTCGGGTTTGCAATAAATATACATCTCCACTTTATCAAATTGATGTCCGCGTTTAATTCCGCGCACGTCGCGCCCCGCGCTCATTTTTTCGCGGCGGAAACAAGGCGTGTACGCGGTGTAAGATTTCGGCAACGCAGCTTCGTCGAGAATTTCGTCCATGTGCAAACCTGTCAGCGGGACTTCAGCGGTCGGCACAAAATATAAATCTTCCTCGTGGTCTTTGTATAAATTATCCGCAAACTTAGGCAACTGCCCCGCGCCATAGACCACCGCAGTCTTTACTATGAACGGCAAATATTTTTCTTGATAACCTTGCCGAATATGCAAGTCTAACATCCATGCGATGAGGGCGCGTTGCAACCTTGCGCCCGCGCCTTGCAAAACATAAAACCGCGAGCCGGTTAATTTTGCGCCGCGTTCGAAATCAATGATTCCTAGATCGGTTCCCAAATCCCAATGCGGCTTGGGCGTGAAATCAAACTTGCGCGGTTCGCCCACCGTTTTGATAACGACGTTCTCGCTGTCGTCCTTCCCGTAGGGAGTTCGCGCGTCGGGGATATTTGGAAGCGAAGACGTCAGCGCGCTCAACTCGGATTCAACCTCCGCGACGGATTTATCCAACTCTCCGATTTGCTCGCCCACTGCGCGCATCGCTTCGATTTTGGATTGGCGCTCCGTCGCGTCTTTCAGCTTGCTAATTTCTTTCGAGACTGCGTTGCGCTCCGCTTTGAGTTTTTCCACTTGCGAGAGCAGGACGCGCCGTTTTTCATCCAACTGCAAAATCGAATCCACAGGAGCCGAATCCATCTGGCGATCTTGCAACGCCTTGCGGACAATCTCAGGCGTCTCTCGAATCAAATTCATATCTAACATAGTTGTTTCTCCGTTGTCATTTTTTATTTCCCGTGAAATATTCCATCGTCGCATGACCCTCTTGCGAGACGCCTTCGCGTTGAATAACTTTGCCGACGGTCATCAAGATAATTTTTAGGTCCAACCCAAACGACCAGTTATCCGCGTACCAAACGTCTAATTTAAATTTATCTTCCCACGCGATTGCGTTTCTGCCGTTGACTTGCGCCCAACCCGTCAATCCCGGCACGACGGCGTGCCGTCGCGCTTGTTCGGCGGAGTATAGCGGAAGATACTCCATCAAAAGCGGACGCGGACCGACGAAGGACATCTCTCCGCGTAGGATATTCACGAGTTCGGGGAGCTCGTCGAGGGAGAGCGCGCGCAGAAAACCACCGAGGGGCGTTAATCTCTCTGCGTCGGGGAGCGACTCCCCGTTAAGTCCGACGCGGTTCGTCATCGTCCGAAATTTATAAATGAAGAAAGGCTTCTCTTTGTAACCGGGTCTTGGTTGCTTGAATAAAACCGGCGTCCCAATGAAAATACGGACAAGAAGCGCGGTCAAAAAAATAAGCGGAGAGAGAACGAGCAACGCAAGGAAAGCGAAGGTCAAGTCGAAGAGGCGTTTGCGGAACGGCATGATTGTATTATAACCAGACTTTGGGCGTCTTTGAGACTTCCGAAGTCTTATCAATTTATGGTATATTTCACTCAGGAGCGTTGCTATGAATGAGCGAATTTTAATTATCGAAGACGATCAAGCGATTCTAAAATTACTTCAGCGCGGCTTGGTCTACGAAGGCTACAAGGTGGACGCCGCGATGGACGGGCGCATGGGGCTAATTGCGGCGCGCGATCATACGCCCGACCTCGTTATTTTAGATTGGATGTTGCCGGGCATGGACGGTTTGGAAGTTTGCCATCGTCTGCGGACGGGCGGCTCCATTCCAATTTTGATGCTGACCGCGAAAGACACCGTGCAGGATCGCATTCACGGGTTGGACGCCGGCGCGGACGATTACATGGTGAAGCCGTTTAATCTGGACGAGTTGCTGGCGCGTGTGCGCGCTTTGTTGCGTCGCACCCAACCTGAGCGCATTCCCGTGTTGAAGTTCGCAGACCTTGCGCTGGATACCAGCTCGCGGCAGGCTTCGCGCGGAACGCGCATGGTGTCGCTAACCGCGAAGGAATACGAGTTGCTTGAACTGTTCCTGCGGCATCCCAAACAAGTGTTGACGCGCGAGGTGATCTTTGACCGCGTGTGGGGCTACGACTTCGGCGGCGAGAGCAACGTGCTGGAAGTGTACATTCGTTACTTGCGCCAAAAGTTGGAAGGCGGCGGCGAGATGCGCCTGATCCATACCGTGCGCGGGGTGGGATACGTAATGAGGGAAAATTTGTGATGAATGTAGACTTAGCGCGGTTACAAATTGCGGTTTTAAAAATCAAACCATTGAACCGCAAAGCGCGCTAAGCACGCGAAGACAAAGGCATTTCCTTTGCGCTCTTCGCGCGCTTAGCGGTAAGAAAAAAGCGCAAAACCTGCCCGCGCTCAGTATAGACAGGAAAACAAGTAGACAATGCAACACGGCGAGCGCGTTGCATGATTCGTAAATAGCGAACGAAAATCCAAAACTTGCGTTAATCTGTCGAAACATCCAAAATGTCCCTCCGTATTCGCCTGACCTTGTTGTACTCAACTTTCATCGGGGGTATTCTGCTGATCTTCGGCGCGGCGGTCTATATCCTTGTGAATGTGATGTTGCTTAATCAAGTGGACGCCATGCTTGCGGACACAACGCACGATATTGTGCAAGTGACCCGAGTTAATTCGGTGGGCGAATTGAACGTGATTAGCCTGCCGCCTTTAGATATGACTGCGAACGCGTACGTGCAAGTGTGGGGGCGCGACGGCAAACTATTGTCCACTTCGCCTAACATTGGCACGCTCGCTGATTCTTTAGACGCCAATAACCTGAAATCAAATCAAACCATTTATGAAGATTCTTATATTAACGGCGCGCATTTACGCGTATTAACTGTGCCTTTGCAAGTTGGCGCGCGAAGAATCGGCGTTTTGCAAGTTGGCGCAAGTTTAAGCGTCGTAGACTCCACGCGCAACACCCTGCTTTCCATTATGTTTGGCGGCGCGGTGGGCGCGGTTTTGCTGGCGGCGCTGGGCTCTTGGTTTTTGCTTGGCAACGCGCTTTCCCCGCTCGAAACCATTGCGGATACGGTTGACCAAATTAATCGCGCAGACGATCTCTCGCGGCGCATTCCATATACCGGCGAAACAAAAGATGAAATCGGCAATTTGGTTGAATCGTTCAATCAAACGTTGGAGCGTTTGGAAGCGCTATTCACTTCGCAACAACGCTTTCTGGCGGACGTCAGCCATGAGCTGCGTACGCCGCTGACGGTCATCAAAGGCAACGTGGATTTGATGCGTCATATCAAGCAAGCGGACGAGGAATCGTTGAGCAGTATTGACCAAGAAGCGGGCAGGTTGACGCGGCTGGTCGGCGGGTTGCTCATGTTGGCGCAAGCGGAATCGGGCAAGCTGACCCTTGCGTTTCAGCCCGTCGAATTAGACCTCTTGCTCACCGAAGTCTTTACGGAAATGCGCATGTTGGCGAACAATAAAGTGGAAGTTCATCTCAACGAAATTGACGAGGTGATGGTCAATGGAGATCGCGACCGCTTGAAGCAGGTCTTGGTCAACCTAATCGCCAACGCGATTCAATACACGCCGCAGGGCGGGGACGTCTTTTTGAGCATGACGAAAATCGGCGACCAAGCGCGCCTCATCATCCGCGATACGGGACCGGGGATTCCCGCCGAGGATTTGCCCCACATCTTTGACCGTTTCTATCGCGCCGAAAAATCGCGCACCCGCTCCGTTGCCAGCGGGTTTGGGCTGGGCTTGTCCATCACGCAATGGATCGTGGAACATCACGGCGGGCGAATTGAAGTGAAATCAAAAGAGGGACAAGGAACGACGTTTGTGATTTGGTTGGGAGTGATTGCGTATACTTGACGCGGTTATAAATTGCGGTTTTAAAAATCAAACCATTGAACCGCAAAGCGCGCCAAGTACGCGAAGACAAAGGCATTTCCTTTGCGCTCTTCGCGCGCTTGGCGGTAAGAAAAAAGCGCAAAACCTGCCCGCGCTCAGTATAGTTTTAGCGGTTGCGGCGCCTGATTGGGCGTTCCCGCTTTGCTGCGCAGTTATAATTCAACCATGAGCGCAAATTCAACTTACGAAGTCTTGCTTGAAAAATTCGCCTACGGCGGCTCTGCCGTCGGACGTTTGCCCGACGGCAGAGCCGTGTTCGTGCCGTTTGGTTTGCCAGACGAAATTGTCCGCGTGGCGTTGACGGAAGATAAAAAGAACTTTGCGCGCGGAAAATTAATCGAGATCGTCAAAGCGGCGGCGGAGCGCATCGCGCCAAAATGCAAACACTTTCAACAATGCGGCGGATGTCATTATCAAAATTTGCCTTACGCAAAACAATTGCAAGCGAAAACCGAAATCTTGCGCGACCAATTGCAACGCATTGGAAAAATTGCCAACCCGCCCGTCCAGCCAATGGTCGCGGCGGCGCGCGAATGGAATTATCGCAACCGCGTTCAGTTTCACCTGACCGCCGAAGGGAAATTAGGTTTTATAAACTCAAAAGGAAATTCAACCTTCCCCATCGAAGAATGTCACTTGCCCGAAACAAGCATTGACGCTTTTTGGCGCGAATTGCAATTTGAATCAAACAAAGACGTCGAGCGCGTCGCTTTGCGCGTGGGACAGGCTGACGAATTAATGCTGATTCTCGAATCCGAAAACCCCGCAACGCCCGAAGTTGAAGTCGAAGCGGATATTTCAGTCGTGCATCTATTTGCAGAGCGTCCCGTCGTGATCGCAGGGCGGGATTATCTCGCCGTGAACGTCTTGGGAAAAGATTTTCGCGTTTCCGCCGCGTCGTTCTTTCAAGTCAATACCGCCATGGCGGAGAAAATGGTTGCGCGCTTGCTGGCTTGTTTACCCGTTTCCCCGTCTACGACTCTGCTTGACGTCTACTGCGGCGTTGGGCTTTTCAGCAAATTCTTCGCGCCCAAATGCAAACGGATCATTGGCATTGAATCGTCCGAAGCGGCGAACGACGATTTCGCGATCAACCTCGACGAGTTTGATTGCGTTGAGTTGTACGAGGGCGCGGCGGAGGATGTTTTACCCGCGTTGGCGGAACAAGTCGGCGACTCGTCCTACGTTATCGTTGATCCGCCGCGCGCGGGAATTGATCGGCGCGTCTTGGACGCGCTCATTGACCTCAAACCGCAAGTTGTCGCTTATGTTTCCTGCGATCCATCTACGTTAGCGCGCGACGCGGCAAGATTAATAAACGGGGGATATGATTTGGCGGAAGTAACGCCGTTCGATCTTTTCCCCCAAACGTATCACATAGAATCCATTTCAATTTTTAGAAAACAATAACTTGGACGAGCCGAAAAAAGATTTGCCGCAAAGGCGCAAAAAGAGCGCAGGTTTTTAAATCTTAGGGCTTTCGCTTACGGCGTCATTTTTTCGTGTCGCCCTGAGCGATAGCGAAGGGTCTCTGAGATAAGCTTAGAGCTTCTTCGCTTCGCTCAAAATGACAAGCGAAAGTCCTGAATCTAAGGCGTTGTTTTAATAACGGGTCGCCAAGCCGGGTCGAAATCTTCAAATTTGGCGTCTTTTGTAATGCGCGTCTGACTTCCGCCCGACGGCGTGGAATAATATATATGATAGCCGGCGCCAGCGCTTTCGTAGGCCATCCAAAACCCGTCTGGCGAGTAATCCACATTTTCAACTGAAAGAACGCCCAGACGAATTTCAATAGGCGCTTTGTTTACGCCTAGCTCAAGAGCAAACAAGAGCGGAAAAGTAAAGTCGCTTGCGTTCGCTTTCTGTTGACTAAACAGAATAGACTTTCCACCCGGCGTCCATACGGGCTGATAATCCGAAAGCTGGCTACCGCTGGAAATAATCTGCTTTTTGTTTAAACCTGAACTTGACATCATCCACACTTCGTAGGCGTCAAATCTTTTATAGGCATAAGCGATTTGTTTGCTATCGGGCGACCACGCGGGTTGGCGAACCTGTTTAAGGTTAATTGTTTCTACGAGGCGTTTAACGCTTTTGTTGGCGATATTATAAGAATAAATCTGCATGTACCCGTCGCGTAAGGACGTGAAGGCTATATTTTTTCCGTCAGGGGACCATGCCGGTTCAAAATCTCCGCCCGAAGGAGACGAGATGGGCAGTAAACCCGAGCCGTCCGCATTAATAATATACAAACCGGATTTCGGGTAAGTATCCTTCTTTATATTGCATGGAGAAATAAACACCAGTTTTTTTCCGTCAGGCGCCCATGACGGCTGACACGCGCCATCCGACATATTCGTGATTGCCAGCGCTTGATCAGAGAGAATATTGGTAAGGTATATTTGCGGCGTCCCGCTACGCATGGACGCGTATGCAATTTGCAAATAATCCGCGCCAAACGGCGTCGGGGTGAAGTTTGGATTAACGGTTGACGTTTGCGCTTTTGGCGTAACGGTTGCGTTTCCCTTGTCGGGGGTAATTTGGATTGTAGAAATAATTTCTGTTGCATTCGGCGTAAGATTGATGGGAGGTAGAAAAGGAAATATTTTTCGCACTGACGTCGGCAACCAGCCGGGAAAAAATAAAGCGATAACAAGGAAGCCAATCACCGCGGCGACCGACAATCCGCCAAGCATGGAAAGCCTCGCGCGACGAGTGCGTTCCTGTTGTTTTTTGCGCGGAGAGACAAAAGCGTATTCTTCGGTTGGCGGATGATTATCCAAAGGCGAATCGGTTTTGGCTAAATTGGCTTTGCGCTCTTCGTCTGAAGGCGGCGGAGGCGGGGTGATGGTATAAGTGCCAAGCAGTTGTTGCGTTTTAGATTTTGAGCTCAGTAAAGCGATTTTAAATTCATCCGCGGATTGAAAACGGTCGCTCGGGTCAACCGCCATTGACTTTTCAATCGCCGCCGCAAGACGGCGAGAAACGTCGGCGTTTCTTTTTCGGATGGGAGTCAACTCGGCGTTGTCCATTGCGCGCGCAAGCCCGTCTTCCGGGATCACGCCAGTCAGCGCGGCGTATAAAGTCGAGCCTAATGAATAAATATCAGTGCGCGCATCCGTGCGCGCCGTGCCGTATTGCTCAGGCGGGGAATATCCAGGCGTCATTGCGCGCGCGCCGGTGGTCGTGGCTTGATTTCCGCGAACCATTTTGGCTAACCCAAAATCCACAAGGAAAATATGGCCATCCGGCGAGATCTTCACGTTGCCGGGTTTGATATCGCGATGCAGGATGGAAGGTTTGCGCGCATGCAAATAAGAAAGAGCGTCGCACATGGCGGCGCCGATGTGAATAACTTCGTCTTCCGAAAGAACGCCCACCCGCTCCATGCGCTGACGCAGGTCCTCGCCGTCAATAAAATCCATGATGAGGTATTGACCTTCTCCGGCAAGCACAAAGTGATCGGAGACGCGCGGGAGGTTTGGATGGCGAATATTCGCCAGAATAACCGCCTCTAAACGGAATTGGCGCGAATACTCTTCGGTCGTGAACAAGTTTTCTTTAACAGCTACATCTACCCCCAGATTTTCATCCGTGGCAAGGTAAACCGAACCCATGCCCCCTTGCCCAAGATTTCCTTTAATCAGATAGCGGTTATGTAGTAATGTGTCGCGTTCGAGAAGCATCAGAACCCTATTGAGGTGTAATTTTTCGCTCACTAATAATTATGAGACGCCAAACTTGAACCGCCTTGTTAGGCATATTATAGACCATCATTCTACCCTTTAGAATTTGCATTTTCGTTTCTATTCTATTTCAATTCGCCGCAATGCCTGCTTTTATTTTTGAAAGGTATCTAAAATCGCCTGTGTAAAAAAACGCAGGAGTAATTATACCTTTTCCGTTAGCGGATTGGGGACTTGCCGGCGGGTCGCCAAGCGGGGTCAAAATCCAAACCTTTATCGGCGGTCATTCGCTTACGATTTGCGCCGGTGACGGTCATGTAAAAAATATCCTTATTGGCGCCAGATTCTTCGCCTTCATAAACAAGCCAAAAGCCGTCGGGAGAATAGCCGACGTCTTCAACGGGAGGCGTTCCGATTTGTAATTTAGAGCCTTGCTCGACAGAGCGGTCAGCGGCTGAAATGCGCATTAAATAGGGCGAGCAAATTGTGACGGCGCACCGTTGATTAAAGATAATCAATTGACCGTCAGGCGACCAGACGGGTAAATAATCTGAAAATTGCGCGCCGCTCCGGACGATTTGCTTTTGACCCGTTCCATCCGCATTCATCATCCAAATCTGATACACGCCCAATCGTTTAACAGCGTACGCAATCTGCGAACCGTCCGGCGACCATGCCGCCTGACGCGCCTCGACGTCGGCGGCGCCTTTGGTGATTTGCGTCACGGATTGATCGTCCATCTTCAAAATAAAAATTTCCATTTGACCAGCGCGCAACGAAGTGAACGCAATGGAAGCGCCGTCGGGAGACCAAGCGGGGTCGAAATCGCCGCCGGGGACCGTAGAAATTGTCGTCAAACCGCCGCCGTCCGCATTGATAATATATAAACTGGCTTTGGAGTAGATTTCATCTATGCCTGGGCAGGGAGAAATAAATATTAGTTTCGCGCCGTCCGGCGACCATGAAGGCTGGCATGCGCCTTCGGGCATATCTGTGACTTGAAACTCGCTCTGGTTTGCCATGTCCATAAGAAAGATTTGCGGCGTTCCAGTGCGGCTGGATACATAAGCAATCTGCCCTGCGCCGCCACCCATCGGGGTGACGGATAATGTGGCGGAAGGCGCGCTTGTTGGCGAAGCAAGGTTTGAAGTTCCAGGCGCTAAAGGAAGAGGGGTATTTGTTAGGGTAAAAGTTGCAGTGGCGAGGATCTTCGTTGGGGTAAAGGTGGCGGTGGCGGGAATATTCGTCGCCGTAAACGTAGCGGGAACGACGGTTTTCGTCGGGAGCGGAGACGGCGTTGCGGAAGGCGTTTCCGTTTGGGTCGGCGCGAGAAAAGGAATCATATTCCGCACATCCATCGGCAAAATATCAGGCGCCAAGAAAGGCGCACTAATCAAAAGCAACAACAACAAAACAAGCGCAAAACGAAACAACGCAAACTGACGTTTGCGCTCGCGTTCTTTTTGCTTCTTAAATGGAGAAACAAACGGGGCGTCCTCCGCATTAGAGGATGGGGGAACAATTCCAATAGGCGGCGAAGTCTTATCTTTGGAAACAAGCGCTTCGCTGTCATGCGGTAAAAAGGCGTCAGCGGGGGGCGGCGTAACCGTATAGCCGCCCGGCGTCTGTTGCATTTTGGACGCCGCGCTAAGCAACGCCTTCTTAAAATCTTCGGCGCTCTGAAAGCGATCGCTTGGATCAACCGCCATCGCTTTTTCAATGGCGGCGGCGAATCGGCGCGAAATTTTTGAGTTGCGTTGGCGAAGCGGAGTTAATTGAGCGTTATCCATTGCGCGCGCAAGCCCATCTTCAGGAACAAATCCGGAGACAGCGGCGTACAGCGTTGCGCCCAGCGAATAAATATCTGTGCGCGCGTCGGTGCGCGCCGTGCCGTATTGTTCAGGCGGAGAGTAGCCCGGCGTCATCGCGCGCGCCCCCGTTGTCGTCGCCTGACTTGCGCTTTGATAAACCTTCACAAGACCAAAATCCACTAAGAAGATATGACCATCCGGCGTGATTTTTACGTTGCCAGGTTTAATGTCGCGATGAAAAATAGCGGGGTTGCGAGTATGTAAATAAGAAAGCGCGTCGCAAATTGTCGCGCCGATTTTCACGGCGTCGTCTTCAGGAATAACGCCTAGCCGCTCCAAGCGGAAGCGCAGATCTTCGCCTTCGATAAAGTCCATCACCAAATATTGTTCGTCGTTTCCTAATTCAAAATGATCGGAAACGCGCGGCAGATTGGGGTGGCGCAAACTCGCCAGAATTTCCGCTTCAAGGCGGAACTGGCGCGTATACTCCTCAGCCGTAAAAAGATTTTCTTTCAGGGCGACCGGCACACGAAGATTTTCATCCATGGCATAGTAAACCGACCCCATGCCGCCCTGACCTAGAATTTCGAGAATACGATAACGATTATGAAGAAGAATGTTTTTTTCGAGCGTCATCTACAAACCTTTATGAAATTGCAAAAATAATCACAATTATATCAGATGATGCCAACGCTCGCGGTGCGTGATTCGCGCCGCGGCGTCCGTATCCCAAAAATTCATCCACATTCGAGGCGCGGGAATTTTTGGGTTACAACTCATTCGCCCTTCTTCCAATTCGATCCTGCGCGCGCGCCGTAAACTCCGCTAGCGGAATATTATTTTGCTGGCTTCCGTCGCGCGCGCGCAGGGATATTTGTCCCGCTTGCATTTCGCTCTCGCCGACGACGAGCATGTACGGGATTTTCATCAATTGCGCCGCGCGGATTTTGGCGTTCATGCGTTGCGCGGATAAATCCGCGCTGACGCGGACGCCCTGTTCGCGCAATTCCTTTTCAATCTGGCGAGCGTACTCGTTCTGCCCGTCCGTAATCGGGATCACTCGCGCTTGTTCGGGGCAGAGCCAAACGGGGAAAGCGCCCGCGTAATGCTCAATCAAAAATCCAACCATGCGCTCGTGCGTGCCCAACGGGGCGCGATGAATGCAGAGCGGAACTTCTTCATGCCCCTCTTTGTTCGTGAATTTCAAGTCGAATTTTGCGGGTATATCAAAATCCACTTGATTCGTGGCGAGCGTGAGCTCCTTGCCAATGACCGACCAAATTTGCACGTCAATTTTAGGACCGTAAAAGGCGGCTTCGTCTTGCGCTTCTACAAACGGGACGTTGCCATTGGTCATGGCGCGACGCACCATATCTTCAGTCTTGAGCCACAGGCGTTCGTTGTCCACGTACTTTTTGCCCAGCCCCTGCTTGCTGTGCAAGGATAAACGCATTACATATTTTTCAATGCCGAACAGTTTGAAATACTTGAGATACAAATCCACCACGCCGAGAAATTCCTGCTCAAATAATTCTTCCGAGCAGTAGATGTGCGCGTCGTTCATTTGCATCGAACGGACGCGTTGCAAACCAAGCAACTCGCCTGATTTTTCATAACGATAGCACGTTCCATATTCCGCGAGGCGCACGGGCAGGTCGCGGTAAGAGCGCCCCTTTGAACCGAAGATTTTGTGGTGCATCGGGCAGTTCATCGGCTTGACGTAATACTTCACGCCTTCGAGTTCCATCGGCGGGTACATGCTTTCGGCGTAATACGGCAAGTGGCCGGAACGAATGAACAAATCCTCTTTGGTGACATGCGGCGTGCGGACGCGCTGATAACCCGCCTTGTCCTCCATTTCTTTAGCGAGTTTTTCCAACTCTTCGATCATCATGCCGCCGTTGGGAAGCCACAAAGGCAAACCGGGTCCGATTTCGTCGTCGAAGATAAAAATCTCCAATTCTTTGCCCAGCTTGCGATGGTCGCGCTTTTTGGCTTCTTCAAGTCGCCAAAGATAATCTTTGAGCTGTTGCGCGTTTTCCCAAGCCGTGCCGTACACGCGCTGGAGCATTTTGTTTTTTTCGTCGCCGCGCCAATACGCGCCCGCAATGTGCGTCAACTTGAAAGCGTCTTGCTTAATTTCTTTTGTGTTTTCCACATGCGGACCGCGGCATAAATCCGTGAACGTGTCGTTTTGATAAATTGAAATCTCAGGCTTCTCGTTGAGCGGATTGCCGTATTCGTCGAGTCCGCCTTTTTCGAGTCCTTCGATCAATTCCAACTTGTAAGGCTGGTCGGCGAAAATCTTTTTCGCTTCCTCCGCCGAGATAATCGTCTTCTTGAATTCATGTTTGCCTTGCACGATGCCGCGCATCCGCTTTTCAATTGCCGTCAAATCTTCGGGCGTGAGATTGCGCGGCAGGTCAAAGTCGTAATAAAAACCGTTCTCGACGGGCGGTCCAATTGTGACCTTGCCGTCGGGGAACATCTCCATCACCGCTTGCGCCATAACATGCGCCGCCGAGTGCCGAATTTTATACAACAGCGAATCTTCATAGCGTTCCGTTTGTAATGCCATTTTTACTCCTAGAGGGTTAAAGGTCGAAAGTCAAAGGTTGCAAGTTGAAAGCGGAAGATTGCATTTAAAAACTCACCTTACGCGCCCTCACCCTAGCCCTCTCCCGCAGGGAGAGGGGACTCCCTTCCCCTTCGGGGGAAGGGCTGGGGATGAGGGAGAATTCTGCGTAACATCAGTTAAAAATAAAAACTTCTCGCCCAATAACGGGGCGAGAAGTTGATTCACGCGGTTCCACCCGATTTATCCCTTCAAAATTTTTGAGACTGCAAACGCCTCAAAAGCTTTTTAAAAGACGTCTCTTCAGCCGCTAACGGAGCCGCCCGTTTCACATACTCAGTAATTACTATTTACCAATTACTTTTCCGCTCAACGCTCGCGAGTGGTTTTCGGCGCTATTCCCTTGAAGAGATTCTCAATCAGCGCTCTCTTCTCCCTGTCAGGGACTTAACCGCTTACTCGTCTCGGTCTTTGCGTTTTACCAAATTACTAATTTACTAATTACCAAACCAGTGGGCGAGATAGGGCTCGAACCTACGACCTCATCGATGTCAACGATGTGCTCTAACCAACTGAGCTACCCGCCCGAAGAGTTGACATTATAACGAGGGACGCAAAAATTGACAATGGTATAATCCCCTCGCTATGGCAAGACGCAAAACGCCCGAAGACTTATCCGTTGAAGAGTTGCGCCGCCTTTTGGTGGAAAAAAGACGCGGCGTACGCAAGGAACGCTTGGAACATTTCCGCCGCACAGGGCGCGTGATTTCCATCGCGCCTGATATGCCTGACTTCGATGGGCGCTCATCCGCCCCCATCGTTGACACCGCCGAAGCGAAAGAAGCGTCGCTCCAGCCCATTCCCATAGATCCGCGTCGCAAACTTCTGGATCGCATTTTGCTTGGCGTCGAAGCGCTGGCGGTCATTGGCTTGATCGTCGTGCTGTTGAACGGCCTCGGTTTGTTGCGTACGCTCAACGCCGAAGTGGTCGCCGCGCTTAATCCCGGCACGGTCACGCCGACGCCATTGGTGATGGCGGTCGTGTTGCCGTCGGGGCACACTCCACCAGACGCGCAAGGCAACACCGCGCCAAACGAAGCGGAAATTCCCGTTCATCTGCGCCCGATGGTGCAATCGCTGGCGAACGTGCCTATTCCCATGTCCGCGCCAGATCAAGCGGTGCGCATTCAGATCCCCGCGCTCAACGTGGACGCTCCGATTGTGCAAGGCGATAGTTGGGAACAGCTCAAAAAAGGAGTCGGTCAATATATTGGCTCAGCGCGTCCCGGTCAAGATGGCAACGTGGTGCTTTCGGCGCACAACGACGTTTACGGCGAATTATTCCGCTATTTAGATCGGCTCGTCCCCGGCGATCAAATCGTCATTTACACCCAACAGCGGCAATACACTTACATTGTAGACCGCACGGTTTTGGTTGAGCCAATCGCAGTGGAAGTGATGGCGTCAGCGGGTAGCCCAACGGCGACGTTGATTTCGTGCTATCCCTATCTGGTTGACAAACAGCGCATTGTGGTCTTTGCGCGCTTACAAAATTAGGAGAAATAAAATGGCTAAAAAAAATAAGAAAGCGCCTCTATCTGTGTCCGCGCCAATCGGGAACATCCCCGCCGCGCGCGTTGAATTCGCCCCCGATTACGCCAACGTCAAGAAAGATCTCACGCGCATTGGCGTTCTGGCGGGAATATTCTTTGCCGCGCTCATCGCTCTTTCTTTCATCCTGCCGATCTTCCTAAAATAGACGTCTCATTTAGGAAAGCAAACAGCCGCGCCTTGTTCTTACAAAGGCGCGGCTGTTGCCGTTTTTGAAAAGCGCGGCTAGGCGTCAAAACGACGCTCGCCGTTGTCGGTAGCGCGCGCGCCGTAAGGCATCGGATGATAAGTGGGTTCCGGCGGGATAAACGCGCTTTGTTGCGCCGCCGTCGTGACCGGCTTGGGCGCAGGGCGGAAGGAACCCGGGCTAGAACTGATCGGGCGATTGATCTGAGAAGCGGGGCGTAAAATCGGTTGATTAATCGGCTGATTCACCGGACGCTGATACGCGGATACATGTTGCGGCGCGTTATATGGGCGTTGCGTTTGTTGTTGCGATTGATATTGCGGCTTATATTGCGCTGGGCGAATCTCAGCGGTGGTAAAAATGCGATCACCCGCCAGCGAGAACGTGCCAATAATCAACACGCGCACCAGCCAAACCATGACCGCGACAAAAATTGGCGCAACTTGAGCGAGAGTCGCCGCGCTCATTGCGGCTCTGGGATGAAGCGCGCCGTTCTCCGCGATGGCAACGGATACGCCCCACCATGTCAGCGTGGCGTTAAAGCCTGCGGCAAGAATCCACGCTCCGAAGAGATAATACACTTCCGCCGGTTCGTCGCGCCCTTGTTCGGGAGTGAAGATGCGCGCAATGCCCGCAAAGTCAATGCCGCAGAATGCGATTGCCAGAATGGTCGCCCAGCGAAAACCCGCGAAGGTTAAATCGCCCAACACGTCATGCAAGGCAAACTGCGTGGTGCTGAAGTTGAACGCTTCAAACGCCGCCAGCGCGACGATAATGATCGCGCCCCAAGCCGCGCCGCGATTGAATTTACGGTTACGGACAAAATTGTTCCAGAGGCTTTTCAAGCCGTCTATCAAAGGATTGTATATGACCATTTCGACCTCCTTGCCGAATATATAATCACATTTTAGAACAACTGTTCTAAAATGTCAAGGGGCGCGAAAGAATTTGGGTGTGCGTCAGTTTTTTGAAAACTGATCTGGGCGCAAGGATTTTGCTTTGCCAATTGGCGAACGGCGCCAAGGGTGATTGGCAGCGGGAATAGATGATTTGGGAGTAGTAGCGGCGGGTGGAGTAACCGCAGTTGGTTGAGGCGCGTCAGCGGTCTCAGGAGATTGAGGGCTTCGCGGCATTTCAAGTAAATTTTGTTGAGCGTCTATAGAGGTTAAGATAAATAATTTGAAAAATTATGCGGTCAAAAAGCCAGCCAAATGTTTGGTGTAGACGCCCATCAAGCGGAGGATTTCGTCCGCTTGCGTTGACAAAATGTTCAAG
>Ga0315281_10000892_pt1 | contig 43110 bp, 26 predicted proteins | sample YL17G07_0_MG_FD_204540 | JGI IMG/M metagenome (GOLD analysis project Ga0315281, IMG submission 204540) | Sediment microbial communities from Yellowstone Lake, YNP, Wyoming, USA - YL17G07_0 | ecosystem: Environmental > Aquatic > Freshwater > Lake > Sediment | place: USA: Wyoming | collected...
GATCCATTAACGTCGTGCTCCATCCCGGCACTCCCGACGACGCCCTGGCCGAGTTTTTCCGGACCGCGCTCCCCGACGTCCCGCCCGGCCCGGCCTGGCTCCACGACGTGGCCATGGTCGATTACGATTACCTGAGCGAAGGCGGCCGAGGCTGGTCCAAGGACATCGACGCCCTGGCCGCCGCGATCCCCAAGGCGGACCGTGGAAAAGTCCTGCTCTGCCTTCACGGCTGGTACGATTTCGTCGGCCGCTACACGTTCGACCGGAAGGCGAAAAAGCTCGACACCTCCTGGACGGCCTTCTCCAACTATCCCAACGTCAAGAAAGATTTCCCCTCCAACGTGCCCGTGGCCATGACGGTCAAGGACCTGCGCGGGCGCCTGGACTACGCCCGGTCCCGCGGCTTCCGCGTCGCCTTGTACTTCGCCGACGGGATGAACGCGGGCGAGGAGCTGACGGATATCTACGCCCCGGACCGCGTCCTCCGGCGTGGGGGATGGCAGGGACCGGACACCAAGGGCAAAACGTATGTCCAGAATCCCCTCTGCCCAGAAGTCCGGGATTTCTTCCTCGACTACGTCAAGGCCCTCCTCCAGGAATACGGGAGCGGGTTGGACGCCCTGGTCTGGGACGAAACGTTCCATATTCCGGAGGGGAGCCTCGGCTCGGAGGCCCGCCCCGGGTATGCCGACCGGGCCATGATGCGTCTGACCCGGGACATCACCGCCGAGGTCCGCGCTTTCAACCGGCGCGCCGGGCGCGAGGTGGCCTTCATGGCGTCGGATTGCATCGGCGTCTTCAACTGGGTGACGAAACCGCCCTACGCGCTCGTCGCCGACGGCACCTACCAGGACACCCACTGCGCGCCCGAGGCCTGGTCCTATGGCGTTTTTCCAAACGACCGCAACGTCCTCTGGTCCTGCAACTGGGAACCCGTCACGCACTGGGACTACACCGAATTCGGCGTCCGCAATTACCAGACGCCCGTGGCCATCTCCAACGGATGGGGGGATTACTGCGGGTTCGCCGCCATGTCGCCCGGCATGAAGAAGAAAGTCCTCGACCTTTTTGAATGGCGCAAGAGCTTCCCGACGCGTTACCGGGCCCTGGACAAGCTCCCCGTTTACAAAGGAAGCCCGGCCGTCAAGAGCATCGCCGGTGAGACCGCGCCGGGAATATCCTTCCTGAGCTGGGACACGGAAGGCGGCGACAAGGTGGACGCCAACCTGCTCCGGGCGGACACCGCGGTCAGGGTGCAGTTTCCGGCGGCCGGGGGGTGGCGCGACGCCCTTATGAAAAAGCGCCGCGCCGGGGGGAGCGGGACCGTCGTTTACGACCTGGAGGCCGGAGGCGCGAGCCTCACCTGGACGATCGAGCCCGGAGAGATACGCGAGACCGGAGGCGAACTCAAGCTCGTCATAAGCGCGGCCAAAGGCCGCGTCCCTTCCGCCCGGCTCCTTTTTCCTTTCGATCCCAAGGTCACGTCGACGACGGTGCTTCCCGGCTCATGGCGGGACGACGGCACGTTTCGCCTCCCGGCGGTCGTCAACGCGCCGGATTTCGGCCCGATGCTGGTTCGGGAAGCTGCCGGCCGGGAGGTGCGGGGCCGCCTCGAGGGCAGCCGGCAGGACAAGGTCGTCGACCTGACGCTCGAACTCCCGGACGTCGCGCCCGGCCGTCCCATCGCGTTGACCCTCACTCCGCTTCTTCTTCCGGCGCCGCCCGGGCTCCGGGACACGGACCCGTGGCTCGCCGCGCGCCGCGGCTGGCTCAACGCGCTTCAACCCTGCGCCCGCTGGGGCGAGCAGAACAAGCCGTTCAGCTCGCCACCCGGCATCCTCGGGAATAACGTCATCAGCGACCCGGCCAGCGTCTCGATCTGGTTCTACGCCGACCAGGCCCTCTTCCTGCCGGAGCCCGCCCCCGGCGTCTCCCTCATGCCTCTCGTCCGCCGGACGATCGATTACTGGCTCGACCAGCGCATGCGACGCGACGAAAAAGGCCGCCTGACCGGCGAGATCACGGGCTACTGGGATTACGGGAACTTCCTCGACGCGAACGCCTCGCCGCTCATCGCCGCCTGGGATTACGTGGAGGCGACGGGCGATTTCAGCTGGCTTAAGGCGAGGATCGAGCGGCTCGAGCTCGCGGCCGATTTCCTGGCCCGCCGCGACGTCGATCACGACGGCTTCGTCGAGGCCGTCCAGAGCGGCAACCGCGGGACACTCCACCAGCCCAACCGTTCCTGCGCCTGGTGGGACGCGCTCAACTGCGGCCACAAGGACGGCTATACGAACGCCCTCATCTATCGGGCCTGGCGCTGCCTGGCCGAGCTCGAGCGGAAACTCGGCCGGACCGCGAGGGACGCGCAGTACACCGGACTGGCCGGAAAACTCAAGGCCGTCTATTCGAAAACGCTCTACAACCCGCGGACGGGCTGGCTGGCCTGGTGGAAAAGCGCCGACGGCGAGCTCCACGACTACGCTTCGCCGACCCTCAACGGGCTGGCTATCGAATACGGGCTGGTCGAGCCGGCGCTCGGCCGCCAGATCCTCGACCGGCTCTGGAAAAAGATCGCGGAGGCGGGCTTCACACGCTTCGACCTCGGCGTTCCGCCGGTGCTCATCCCGGTGCACAGAAGCGACTACCTCCAGCCCGACGCCATCGGCATCCCCAAGCGCGAGGACGGCACGGACACCTTCGGCTGGTATATGAACGGCGGGATCACCGCCGGCCAGGTCCTTCATTTCCTGGCCGCGCACTATGAGCTCGGCGAGCCCGAGAGGGCCGATAAGGTCCTGCGGTCCATGCTCGAACGACAGGCGCGCGGCGAGTTCCAGAACGGCGTCCGCGACGCCGGCGGGGAGGGGATCGATTGGACGACCTGGGACGGCAAGCCGAGCGGCTACGAGGGCTACCTGGCCGACAGCTTCCGCTTCCTCCAGGCGGTCCTCCTGCGCGAGCCGGAGTTTCGGGCGCGCCTCTACCGGCCGCTGCGCGCCGCAATCAGCCCCGATGCCGGTCTGAAAGATGACCGCGCCGGCCAAGTCCTGGCCAAGGCCAGGCAGGCCTCGGGCGGGGCCGCCTGGGACGGCATCCGCTCGGTCCATGTGAAGGCGAAGTTCGCGGCCGGGGGCCTCACCGGCACGGCCGAGTCATGGGAGGACACTCTAACCGGCCGGGCCCGCGAGGGATTCGCCCTCGGCCCGATGAAAGGCGTCGAGGGCTTTGACGGGAAGACGGCCTGGAGCCAGGACACGTCGGGGCAGGTCAACGCCGACGAGGGGGAGGACACCCGGTTGCGGACGACGGGCGAGGTCTACCGCCGGACAATGGCCTACTGGTACCCGAAACGCGGGGAGGGCGTCATCGAATTTGCCGGAGAGAAAGACGAAGGCGGCCGGCATTTTGCGGTCGTCCGGATCACACCCAAGGGGGGCCGGGCCTTCGATATCTGGGTCGATGCCGGGACCTGGCTTTTCGACAGGATCGTCGAAAAGACCGCCCTCGAAACCCGGACGATGTTTTTTTCGGACTACCGGGACGTCGCCGGGGTGAAGATGGCCTTCGTCTCCCGCCAGTCAAACGGCGAAACGCGCTACGACCAGACCATGACCGCGGAGAGCGTGGACATCAACGTTCCGCTCGACGACACGATATTCACGATGCCGGCCGCCGCGGCCAAGGACTTCGCGATCGCGGGAGGCCGGGCCTCGACGACCGTTCCGTTCACGCTGGCCAACGGCCATATTTATCTCCAGGTGAAGCTCGACGGAAAAGGCCCCCTGCTCTTCCTGTGTGATACGGGCGGGGCCAACATCGTCACACCGGAGGTCGCGAAATCTCTGGGCCTCGCGTCGGCCGGCGCCATCCAGGGCCGCGGCGTCGGCGAGAAATCCGAGGACGTGGGGTTGACGAAGGTCCGCAAGTTCGAGGTCGGGGACGCCTCGCTGGCGGACCAGGTGTTCGCCGTGTATCCCATGGCGGATTTCGCCGAGGCCGAGGGCGTCACCGCGCAGGGGCTTATCGGCTACGAGGTCTTCAAGAGGTTCGTCGTCGAAATAGACTATGAGCACGGCCGGCTGACGCTCGTCCTTCCGGACGGCTTCGCGTATAAGGGAGCCGGAACGGCCGTGCCCTTCAAGTTCAACGACCGCATCCCCCAAGTCGAAGGCGAGATCGACGGCGTCCCCGGGAAGTTCGATATCGACACCGGCAGCCGGGCTTCGCTGACCATCCTGGCCCCGTTCGCGGCGAAACACAACCTCAAGGAGCGGTACGGGGCCAAGCTCGAAGCCGTAACGGGATGGGGCGTCGGCGGCTCGACGCGGGGGCTCATCACCCGGGCGGGGATCCTCAAGCTCGGGGGCGTCGAAGTCAAGGGCCCGGTCACGGAGCTCTCCCTCCAAACCAAGGGCGCGTTCATCGACCCCTACGTCGCGGGAAACGTCGGCGCGGGGATCCTGCAGCGCTTCAATCTGGTCTTCGATTACGGCCGGGGGCGGATCATTTTCGAACCCAACGCCAATAACGCGCGGCCGGACCTCTACGACCGGTCAGGGATGTGGCTGAACGTGTCCAAGGGCGTCTTTCAGGTCATCGACGTCGTGGCCGGCGGGCCGGCCGCCGAGGTAGGCCTGAAAAAGGGGGATGAAATCCTTGCCATCGACGGAAAAGCGCCCGGCCAGTTGCCGCTGGCCGAGGCCCGCTCGAAGCTCAAGACGGAGCCCGGGGGAACGCGCGTCCGGCTCCGGGTGCGCTCGGGCGGCGCGGAGCGCGAGGTCTTCCTCACCCTCCGCGACCTTATCGGGAAATCTTAGCGCGGCAGCCAGGCTCGGATCTGGCGCGCCATGGCCGTGGCGCCCGGGGGGCTGAGGTTGGCCATGACGACGATCGTCACGCCCTGCCGGGGGTCCCATTCCACGGCCGCGTTGAGGCCGGGCGCCCCTCCCGCGATGCCGAGCCCGCCCCGCTCCGGTTCTCCCGCCTCGCCGAAAATGCCCTTCTCCAGCGCGGCCGTATAATTCAAAAGGTCTCGGGCCGTCGAATGGCCCCCGCCCGCGGAGCTGCCTTTGCCCGGCAGGGTATCATAGTTCGTTTTCCAGGCATTCCCTTCGCGCACGTAGCCGACCGCCAGGCCGGGCAGGTGGGCCGCCTTTTCCGACCAGCCGGTATCCGGCATGCCGGCCTGCTTAAAGATGTGGTCGCGGACATAGGCGTAATAGTCCGTGCCCGCGACCTTTTCGATGATCAGGCCGAGCACGACGTAGCCGCCGTTGGAATACTTGTTGGCCGACCCCGGCTCGAATTCCAGTGGCTTGTCGGCGAAGAGCGGGAGGTACTCGGCGAGCGTCCGGATCTTCTCTTTATCGGCCGCCTCGTAGCGGTCGCCGAAAAAGTCGCCGATGCCGGAGGTCATCTCCAGCAGGTGGCGGACGGTCACCTTGGCCGCGGCGTCCTTGTTCGGGTAATCCGGCAGGTATTTGCCGATTTTGTCGTCGAGGGCGAGTTTCTTTTCCGCGGCCAGCTGCCGGATGGCCAGGCCGGTGAACGTCTTGTCGATCGAGCCGACATTGAATTTCGTGCTCGTCCTGTTGGGGATCTTCTTCTCCCGGTCGGCCTCGCCGAAAGCCTCCTCGAAGAACGGTTTCCCGTTCCGGGCGATCAGGATGACGCCGGAAAATTCACCGGTTTCAACCGCCCGGCGGGCGTATTCCCTGATGGACGCGGCGAGCTCGGCATCGTCTTTCTTGGGCTCTGGCCGGGGCCCCTGATTGCCGCCTCCCCCCATGTCCTCGATGCGGATGCCCAGGAGCCCGAAGGGCGCGGCCGCCTCGAACTCGAAGTCGAGGCGGACGAGCTCGCCCGCTCCCGTTCTCGCGACAACGCTCACGAAATTATCGCGCGCGTCGGCGAGTTTTCGGGGCTCGAGCGACTGCAGCCGGTCGCGCATCTGGCGGTAGCGGTCCAGGCGCACGTCGAGCGGCGTCTTTTCGAGCGCCGCCTTGGCCGTGAAGTTCGCGAAAAACGCCTTCATGGCCTCCTCGCCGGCGTTGAAGGCCTTGAAATAGGCTTCGACGGCTTTCCCGGCAGGTGTTTGCGGATACTGGATTTCGGCGCTTTGGGCGCCGGCGGCCGTTACGGCGGCCGCGGCGACGATCAAACATAACGCCAGCTTGCTCACGTGTCTCTTCATGGACGCGCCTCCAGACGGGAACTGTCGGCAGAATCTTTAACAGAAACGGCGGCGGACGGCAAACGGTTGCGCACCCCTGTTTATGCTATAATTCCGGGCTCAATAGGTCCATGAACCGAAGAAACTTCATAAAGGTCACGGGCGGGGCTGCGCTCCTATCGGCCGCGTCGGCACGGCTTGGCGCGGCCGCCAGCCGGCCGGAGGCGGGAGCGCCGACGTCGCCGGCATACCCGACCCGCATCATCAGCCGGACGCCGCCTCTGCGCTGGGAGGATGCCATGATCAGCGGCAACGGGCCGGCCGGAATAATGGTCATGGGTTTTCCCCTCGACGACCTCATCATCTTAAACCATGAGAAGTTCTGGGCCGTGAACTCGGATTTCAAGCCGCGGGCGCCCGACCTTCGGGAGACGTGGAAGGCGGCCCGGAAAATGGCCCAAAAAGGGCGCTACCGCGACGCCGACGATTATGTCGCCTCGGAAGCCGAGAAGATCGTCCGCGACATGTATCCCCTCCAGGACGGTCGTGCCCGGCCCCCGTGGTACGACCGGACGCATCCGGGTTTCCACCTGCACGTGGCCGCGGAAAGCGACGGCGCGCCGGCCCGCTACAGGCGGGAAACAAACCTGGAAACCGGCGAGATCTCCGTCTGCTGGACCGACAACCGGGGCGATTGGGTGCGGCGGGTGTTCGTCTCCCGGACCCACGACGTCCTCGTCATGGGGTTCGAAGCCCCGGCCGGCTCGCTCGTCAACGCGTCCTTGCGGCTGTCGGAGGCCCCGGGGAAGCTCGACGGCGACCTGCGTGCCGTGACGATCGACCACGGCGACGCGGAGATGTACTTTCACGCCGCCTACGGCCGGACCATGGGCAAAGACAAGCCCGAGGGCTACCATGCCCTCGGCCGGGTCACCGTCCAGAGTGGTCTAACCCGCGCCGTAGCCGGCGAGCGGCTGGAGATCCGGGGCGCGGAGCGCGCCCTGCTCGTCCTGCGCCTGGAATACCTCGACGATGCCGGCGCCGGCGACCGGGCGGCGCTCCGCCGCGGCGTCGCGGCGTTGCCCGCCGACTATGAATCTCTCTTGGCGCCTCACGCCGCCGCGCATGGCGAAATGTTCCGCCGGGTGACTCTGGACCTCGGCGGTGACCGCGGGGACCCGCCTTCGAGCGAGACGCTCCTCGAGCAGGCGTCCGGCGGGAAGCGCCTGCCCGAGTTCTTCGAGCTGATGCACGCCGCGGGCCGCTACGCCCTGGTCTGTTGCGGTACGGGAGAACTGCCGCCGTCCCTCATGGGACACTGGGGCAACTCGTGGGACCCGCCATGGAACGGCCGGTACACTTTCGATGCGAACCTCAACCTGGCCATGTCGGCGGTGTCCCAGGGGAACTTCCCCGAGATGATGAGCTCCTATGCGGCGTTTCTCGAGCGATACGCGGGCGATTGGAAAGAGAACGCGCGCAGCCTCTATGGCTGCCGGGGCGTGCTGACGGACCTCTGCCAGGGCTGGCGCCATGGCGTCGTGCTGATGGACACCTATCCGTGGACCGGCGGCGCGGGCTGGCTGGCGAGCTATCTTTACGACCACTACCTCGTCACGGGGGACCGGGCGTTCCTGGCGGCGCACGTCGTGCCGCTTCTCAAAGAGGTGGCCGCCTTCTACGAGGACTTCCTCCGCGGATATCCGGAGATGAACGGGCGCGCCGTCTTTTACCCGTCCATCTCGCCGGAAAACTCTCCCGTGATGACGCCGGCCGACCAGAGCACGAACGTCGTGCCCAACGCGACCGGCGAAATCGCCATCTGCCGGGAGGCGGTGAGCCATCTCGTCGCCGCCTGCCGCGAACTGGGCATCGAGAAGGAGAGCATCCCGCGCTGGGAGGCGCTCCTCGCGAACCTGCCCGACTATGTCGTTAACAAGGACGGCGCCCTCGCGGAGTGGGCCTACCCGGGACTGGGCGACGAGTACCATCACCGGCACAGCTCCCATCTTTACGGCGTCTATCCCTCTCTGGAGATCTCGCCCGACCGGGTGCCGAAACTCTTCGAGGCGGCCCGTGTGGCCATCGAAAAGCGGCTCGAGGCCGGCCTGGGGGGAAAGATGGCCCACGGGTTGATGCACGTCAGTCTCATCGCGGCCCGGCTGAAGAACGCCGGCCTGATGGATCGCCTGCTCACCGAGTTCTCGCGGCTGAGGTTCGTGAACACGAGCTTTATCACTTGCCACAATCCCGGCCCGAGAATCTACAACCTGGACACGACGTTTTCCATGCCGGCGGTCCTGATGGAGATGCTGGTGTATTCGGAGCCGGGATTGATCGAGGCCCTTCCGGCGCTGCCCCAGGACAGGTTCGAGCGGGGCACGCTGCGGGGCGTCCTGGCCCGCGGGGGGGTGGTCGTCGAGGAGCTCCACTGGAACATGACGCTTCAGCGCGTCTTTGTGACATTACGCTCGGCGCGCGCCCAGTCGCCCATCCTCCGCTTCGGCGTTCCCGTCCGGTCCGTCGAGGCCGATGAGGCCCGCGACCGGGAGCTCGTCACGCGGGAGGATGGGAAGCGCGGCTGGCGCGTCGACTTGCCCGCGAATACGTCCATCCGCCTGCGCGGCGCGATGTAGCCCGGCGCAGGCAGTCCCGGTTAGAGGATTCTCACTTCTTCAATCCCTCCGCGCGCCGAAGCGGCGGAGTGCCATAACCTAAGGGAGAGGAACTGAGCGCCCCTTGAGATAAGGCTCATAAAAAAGGGGGAGTGCCCAGGGCGGGACTTGAACCCGCACGGCTTTGCAGCCTCGACATTTTAAGTGTCGTGCGTATACCTATTCCGCCACCCGGGCGCTTCTTCGGCCGCGCTGCATTGGCCGCCGGCCGTGGCTATGAGGACCTGATTTTCTCAGACTTCCCGGCCGACGACCAGATTCCCCTGGATTATACGGTATGGAGGGGGCAAAAACAATGCGGTTCATTGACATCGGCCCTCCCCGCGCCCTATAGTCTTGAACGATCGGAAACCGAATCCCTCGCGACCATGGAGGACCCTGATGAGAACTCGTTTCCTTAAGGCCTTGAGAGTCTGGCTCCCCGTCGCCGCCCTGATCGCCGCGACCGGATATGCCGTCCAGACGGCGCCTCCCGGGAAAGCGGCCGCGGCCCCGGAAGGCCCCTTCAAGCCGACCTGGGAATCCCTCCGCGGAAACCGCGTTCCTCAATGGCTCCGGGACGGCAAGTTCGGCATCTACACGCATTGGGGAGTGTACGCCGTGCCGGCCTTTGGCCCCAACGGCACCTGGTACTCCCACAACATGTACGTGGACCCGAATTCCCCCGAGCGCGCCCATCACGAGGCCACTTACGGCCCGCTCGAGAAATTCGGCTATAAGGACTTCATCCCCATGTTCACGGGCGAGAAGTTCAACGCCGACGAATGGGCGGACCTCTTCCAAAAAGCGGGCGCCCGCTTCGCCGGCCCCGTCGCTGAGCACCACGACGGGTTCTCCATGTGGGACACGAAGTATTCGGAATGGAACGCGGCCCGGATGGGACCCAAGCGGGACATCGTCGGGGAGCTCGCCAAGGCCATCAAGGGCCGCGGCCTGAAGTTTGTCACCGCCTTCCACCACGCCGAGAACTGGTTCTTCTTTCCCGTTTGGGACAAGCGCCTGGACTGCTCGAATCCCCGCTATTCCGGACTCTACGGCCCCATCCATGAAAAGGGCGCTCAGCCCAGCCGCGAATTCCTCGACACATGGAAGGGCAAGATCCTCGAGGTCATCGACAAGTACAGCCCGGATTTCATCTGGTTCGACTTCGGCCTGAGGTTTGTCACGGAGGACTACAAGAAAGAGGTCCTGGCCTACTTTTACAATAAGGCCGCGGCCTCGAACAAAGAGGTTGTCGTGACCTACAAGGACCACGACCTGCCGCCCGGCGTCGGGGTCAACGACCTGGAGCTCGGCCAGGAGCGCGAGATGACCTACCACGAATGGATCACGGACTCGTCGGTGGACAACCAGGGCGCCTGGGGATACGTCGACGGCGCGGGCTTCAAGACGACCGAGAACCTCGTCCACAACCTGGTCGACCGGGTCAGCAAGAACGGGTTCCTGCTGTTGAACGTCGGCCCCAAGCCGGACGGGACGATTCCCGCGGAGGCCCGGGAGCGCCTGCTCGGCCTCGGCAAGTGGCTCGGTATTAACGGGGAAGCCATCTACGGCACGACCCCCTGGGTCGTGGCTGGCGAGGGGCCGACCCAGCTCGACAAGACGGGGGCGTTCAACGAGAACGACAGCCTCCGCTACACCGCCCAGGATATCCGGTTCACAGCCAAAGACCATGTCCTTTACGCGACCGCCCTCGGCTGGCCGGGCGAGAAGGTCCTCATCAAGGCCCTGGCCGGCGGCCCGGACGCGACCCGCGACTTCCGGAACGGCCTGTACCCGTCCGGGATCGTTTCGATCACCATGCTCGGCGACGGCAAGCCGCTGACCTGGGAGTTGACGAAGGACGGGCTAACCATCAGGACTCCCAGGACGAAGCCGTGCGAGCACGCCTATGTCTTCAAGATCGTCCGGCGGACGCCCTTCTGACGGGTTCCGGCCCTTCCGGCCGGCCGCTCATTGACGGCGCGCCGCGGGCGGTGATAAGCTCATGAAGCTCGACCAGCGTGATCCCGAAGCCATGAAGTGCCCGAACTGTCATTCCCAAGTTTCCGATACCTCCCATTTCTGCGCCGATTGCGGGGCGAAACTCGGCCCGGAAGTCCCGCCTTCCTTCACCCGGACCCTGGAAACGCCGACCGGCGACCTCTCCCGGGGCGCCATTTTCGCCGGCCGCTATGAGGTCATCGAGGAGCTGGGCCAGGGCGGCATGGGCAACGTCTACCGGGCCTTCGACCGGAAGATCCACGAGGAAATCGCCATCAAGTTCCTCAAGCCGGAGATCGCCGCCGACAAGAGGTTCGTCCAGCGCTTCAGCAACGAGCTGAAGATCGCCCGCCGTGTTTCACATCACAACGTCTGCCGCATGCACGACCTCCACGAAGAGGGGACCGCCCTGTACATCACGATGGAGTACGTGCGCGGGGAGGACCTGAAGGCCCTGATCCGGAGGATGGGGACGTTGCCGGTCGGAAAGACCGTGTCGATCGCCCGGCAAGTCGCCGAGGGCCTGGCCGAAGCCCACAAGCTGGGCGTCGTCCATCGCGACCTCAAGCCGAGCAACGTCATGATCGACAAGGAAGGGGACGCCAAGATCATGGATTTCGGGATCGCCCGCTCGATCTACGCCGGGGGCATGACGGCCGACGGGGCCATGATCGGCACGCCCGAATACATGAGCCCGGAGCAGATCGAGGGCCACGAAATCGACGGCCGGTCGGATATCTATTCCCTCGGCGTGCTGGTCTTCGAAATGGCCACCGGCCGGGTCCCGTTTGAGGGCGACACGCCGCTCTCCGTGGCCTTCAAGCACAAGAACGAAATCCCTCAGGCGCCCCGGAAAATCAACCCCCAGGTCCCGGAGGGCCTGAACCGTCTCGTCCTCCGCTGCCTGGAGAAGGACAAGTCCCGCCGGTATCAGACGGCCGAGGAGTTCCTGGAGGACCTGGCCAGGGTCGAGGAAGGCCTGCCCACGACCGAGCGCATCGCCGTCCATCGGAAGCCCACCACGTGCAAGGAAATCACGGTTCGCTTCGCCCCGAAGCGGCTCGTCGTCCCCATCGCGGCCGCGCTGGGTCTCCTCGTCGTGGGCGTCTTCGCCTGGCGCGCTTTCTTCCGGGCGGCGCCTCTCGACCCCAAGGACAGGCCGTCCGTCGCCGTCATCACCTTCGAAAACCAGACAGGCGACAAGGCTTACGATTATCTCCAGGACGCCATCCCCAATCTCCTGATCACCAGCCTCGAACAATCCCAGGCCATCCGCATCGCCAGCTGGGAACGGCTCCGCGACCTGCTCAAGCGGCTCGGCAAGACCGACCAAAAGGTCATCGACCGCGACCTGGGCTTTGAGCTCTGCCGCCTGGACGGAATCCAGGCCATCGTGCTGGGGAGTTTCGTCAAGGCCGGGAACGCCTTCGCCACCGATGTCAAGGTCCTCGACGTGTCCAGCAAAAGGATCCTGACGACGGTCGGCTCGCAGGGCGACAGCGTCGACAGCATCCTCAAGAAACAGATCGACGAGCTGAGCCGGGAAATCGCCAGGGGGTTCGGCCGGGCCCGCCGGGCCGGCGGCGCGCCGATCACGGAAGTGACGACGGCTTCGCTCGACGCCTATAACCTGTTCCTCAAGGGCCGGGACGATTACGAAAAGTTCTATTATTCCGATGCCTGCGTGTCCCTGGAACAAGCCGTCGCGCTCGACCCCGGGTTCGCCATGGCCCATTCCTACCTGGTCCGGGTCTACTATGCGCTGGGCAACACCCAGGCCGCCCGCGGCGCCCTCGAGATACTGCAGAAATCCGGGGGGCGGGTCAAGGGCAAGGAAGGGCTCTATATCCAGGCCCTGTTGACTTACTATATCGAAATGAACCCGGAGAAATACCTGCGGACCCTCAAGAAGATCATCGAGCTCTATCCCGAAGAAAAGCGCTGCCGGGTGGACCTTGGGAGTTTTTACCTGAATCATCAAAATTACGACCAGGCGGTCGCCGAGCTCGAGCGGGCCATCGCCCTCGACTCTCAGTACGGCCCCGCGATCAACCTTCTTGCCTACGCCTACGGCTACCAGAATAAGTTCGACGAGGCCATCAAGAGCTTTGAACGCTATGCCTCCCTCTTTCCCGGCGACGCCAATCCCCACGACTCGATGGGCGACCTCTATTTTCGGATGGGCAAGTTCGACGCCGCCGTCGACAAATACAAGGAGGCCCTCCGCCTCAAACCGGGTTTCGGCTCGGCCTGCCGGATCTCCTATATCTATGCCCTCCAGGAGAACTATGGCGCGGCGATGAAGTGGATCGACGACTACATCTCGACCGCCCCGTCCAAAGGCCCGGAGTCCGTGGGCCACCAGCTTAAGGCGATCTATCACTACCTCTTCGGCAACGTCCGGGCCGCCCTCGAAGACCTGGACAAGGCCCAGGACGTCCTGGCGACCGAGAACGACAACGAAGGGATCGACTTTCTCTACAGGGCCAGGATCTGGATCTGCTACGATTGGGGGAAGGGGGACGCGTTCCTCAAGTTCGCCAAGGACCGCTTCGATTTCCGGGCCGCGCGGAAGCTCCCGTCGGACTTTTTCAACAATCTCCTCTACTCGTTCTATCTCGGGCTCGACGATGTCCGCGGGAACCGCCTGGACCAGGCCAGGTCCCGGCTGGCCGAGCTCGAAAAGGCTAAGTCCGTGGAAAAGCCGGATAAGATAGACCCCAACCTGTTCTGGATCAACAATTCCTATTATTTTCTGTTGAGCGAGATCGAGCTCAGCCAGGGCCGCGGGGCTGCGGCGGCCGAAGCTTTCAAAAAGATGGGCGAGACGAAGATCGTGATCGGCACGATCTCGACCCTGCTCCAGAACAATATCCCCCTGATCAACGACATCCCGGCCCGGGGCCGGCAGGCGGCGGGGGAGCTGGACCAGGCCATCGCCGAATACGAGGGCCTGACCTCGCCGGACCCGATGGTCCGCCGGCAGCAGCTCATCCATCCCTTCAGCCGGCTGAGGTTGGCCCGGCTTTACGAAAACAAGGGAGAACGGGCCAAGGCGGCCGTCCAATACCAGAAGCTCGCCGAGATCTGGAAAAACGCCGACGCCGGCCTGCCCCAGGTCGAGGAAGCCAAGCTGAGGCAGGCGGCGCTCAAAGGCCGCTGATCGGGCCCCCTCAGTTCCCTTTTTTCTTCGGCTCGAAGATCGGGCCGCTGTGGTCGCCGTTCGCGTTATAGCCGCGGCTTTCCCAGTACCCTCTAAAATCCGGTTTGTCCGAGAGTTCGATGGCGACGACCCACTTGGCCCACTTGTACCCCCACTTGTCCTCGGCGACGACCTGGAACGGAAAACCGCGCTCCTCCGGCAGGGGGACGCCGTTCATCTTATAGGCGAGGAGGATGTTTTTCTTCCAGAGATAGTCGAGGGGCAGGGACGTCGAGTAGCCGTCCGCGGACCTGAAGATGACCGTCTTCGCGGCCGGTTTGACGCCCGCTTCCCCCAGCAGGTCCGTTATGGGCACCCCTTCCCAGAGGATCTTCACGTCCCAGCCCTCGACGCAGTGAATGGTCGTGATTTTCGATTCGGCGTCATGGGCGAGCACCTGCCCGTAAGTCAGGCTCACAGGCGTGTCCACGAGACCGCCGATTTTCAGGGCGTATTTGCGGATGTCGACGTGCTGCGGGCCGGCTATGGAGTTTTCCTCGAATTTCGCCGCCGGGTCGAGTTTCTCGCCCTTGTATTCCGTGATTTCGACATTCTGCACCTTTTTCTCCGGCTTGTCCTGGGCCAGGAGGGGGGAGAACGCCAGGAACAAGGCCGCGGCCAGACCGACGCTCGTGAGGCTGTTTTTCATGACTCCAATATATCATAGCGTCCGAAAACTGCGTGCCCCGCCTAGCGGCCGGATGCGGCCGGGCCGCTCTTGACAGGAAGCCGAAGCGGGGGCTAGGATGCTTTCCGGGAGGGCAACGGTGAGTCCAGCCTGGGCCGAGCGGCTCTTCAAGCTCGGGGAACGACGGACGAACGTCCGGACGGAGGTCCTCGGCGGCGCGACGACGTTCGTCACCATGGCCTACATCATCGTCGTCAATCCGGCCATCCTGAGCTTCGCCGGCATCCCCCGGGGGCCGAGCACGGTGGCGACCATCCTGGCCGCGGCTTTTGGCTCTCTGGCCATGGGCCTTTACGCCAACCGGCCGATCGCCGTGGCGCCCTACATGGGTGAGAACGCCTTCATCGCCTTCGGCCTGGCCGCGATGGGCATCGGCTGGGAGCTGCGGCTCGGCGCCGTCTTCGTCAGCGGGCTGGCCTTCGCCCTGATCACGCTTCTCCGGGTCCGCTCCTGGCTGGCGAACTCCATCTCCGCGAGCCTCAAGCACAGCTTCGCGGTCGGCATCGGCCTCTTCCTGGCCTTCATCGGCTTGTATGAAACCGGGATCGTGACCAGCGCGGCCGCGGGCATGGCGCCTCAGGCGCTCCTCCGAGGCGGCGCGTCCGTCCTCTCGGCGCCGGACGTCCCGGTCAAAATCGGCAACCTCCACAGCCCACAGGTCCTGCTCGCCGTCGCCGGGTTTATCCTTATCGCCGTCCTGCTCTATCTCCGGGTCCGGGGCGGCATCCTGCTCGGCATCGCGGCCACTGCCGCCCTGGGCTACGCCCTGGGGTTCGGCGAAGCGCCGCGCGCCCTGGCCGCGCTCCCGTTCCGCGGCGAATTCAGCCTGGCCCCCATCGCCCTCAAGCTCGACATCGCCGGCGTGCTGCGCCTGGGCTTTCTGCCCGTCCTGCTCACGCTGTTCCTCATGGGATTCCTGGACACGCTCGGGACGCTCGTCGGCGTCGGCGCGGCCGGCGGAATGCTCGACGAGAAAGGGAACTTCCCGGACATCGAGCGGCCGATGATGGTGGACGCCGCGACGTGCGTCTTCAGCGCCCTGGCGGGCACGTCGACGAGCGGCGCCTACATCGAATCCGCGACCGGCATCCGCGAAGGGGCGCGGACGGGGCTCGCCTCCGTCACGACGGCCGCCCTTTTCGCCGCGTCCCTGTTTTTCATCCCGCTCGTCGAGCCCCTGCAGCATCTGCGCTACGCGTACGGGCCGGCCCTCATCGCCGTCGGCGTGTTGATGCTCGGCTCCATCCGGAACATCGATTTCCAGGACATGACGGAGCTCGTCCCGGCCTTCGCCACGATCGCGGTCATGGTCTTCACCTACAATGTCGCCAACGGCCTGACGGCGGGACTCGTCCTGTGGCCGGTTTTCAAGGTCGTCACCGGACGGGGCCGGGAGGTCAAGGCCGGCGCGGCCGTCCTGGGCCTTCTCTGCCTGGTCTATTTCGTCTTCGGGCTGCCGCACTGATGTCGCGCCTTTTGCCGCCGGCCCGGGCAGTGTGCTATAAGGGAGAAGGCCCGGCCCCCGTATGATCTTTTGGGAAGGAGAACGCCCATGGAAATGCCCCGCAAGTCATCTTCCAACAAATGGCTCGTCGGACTGGGCATCGGATGCGGCGGCGTCGTGCTCATCGTCATCGTCGTGTTCGTCGCGGGCTACTTCTTCATCCGGAGCACCACCCAGGGGTTCCGGGATTCGCAGGGCTTGATGAAGACCCTCGAACAGAGGTACGGTCCGCCGGAAGCGTACGTCCCCAGTCCGGACGGCGTGATCGCGGCCGACCGCCTGGAAGTCTTTCTGGCCGTGCGCGAGGCATCCGCCGAAGCCCGCAAGGGCCTCGAGTCGTCCCTCGAGACGTTGGCTAAGGACCGGGAATCCGGGGGAGGCGAGGGCCGGCGGCCGCGCGGCGTCTTCTCCTCGATCCGGGCGGGGGTCGGCATGATCCCCCAGTTCTCGGCGTTCGTGAAAAGCCGCGCCCAGGCCCTCCTGGACAGGGGCATGGGGCTGGGGGAATATTATTACATCTATGTCGTCGCCTACTATTCCTGGCTCAAGAAGCCGCCGGAGGAGGGATCCGGCATCCAGCTCCGCGGAATGAACTTCGGCCCCGGAAACCGCGACAGCCAGGACGCCCGGGAGATGAGCCGGGACATGACCCTGCGCCGGATCCACAGGGCCCTTCTGCCGATGCTCGAGCTACAGCTTGCCGGGCTGAAGCCGGCCGCGGGGAGCGGGGGAGGCCGGGGCCCGGACAAGTGGGCCGCGGAGCTGGAAGCCGAGATCAAACCCATGTCGACCGACCCTCTCCGCATCCCCTGGCAGGACGGCCTGCCGGAGGTCCTCGAGACATCGCTCCGGCCCTATCGAGACCGGTTCGAAGCGTCCTACAGCCGTTCGACGAATATCCTGGAGTTCATCCTCGAGCAGCGGTGACAACCGCCTGCCCGGATTCTTAAGGCGCGAAGGGAGAGGCACATGTTCAAGAAAATTCTGGCCATCGCCGGGCTGGCCGCCGGGATCGTATCCTGCAGCAGCCATTATGTCATCGATCCCCCGGCCGTGGACCTCACGACGGCCGAGCCCATCGGCCTCGTCACGTTCTCCGTCGTCAACGCCAAGGGCGACCTCGACGAGATCGCGACCCAGTCGTTTCTCCAGCATGTCACCGCGGCCCAGCGGGTCCCCGTCCTCGAACTCGGCAAGTTCGACGCCGTTTTCAGGAAGACGGGGATGAAGGCGCTGGACGCGACGGCCGCCAAGGCCATCGGGCAGAGCTATGAGGTGAAGACCTTCTTCTACGGCGACGTCCGGATTTCCAGGGTCAAGCCCCAGGTCGACCTGACCAGCGTGCTGGGCGGCAACCTGGGGGTCCGGGCGAGCTTCGACATCGCCGTGACCGTGCGGCTCGTCTCGACCGAGACGGGGGCAACGCTTTGGACGAGGTCGGCGGCCCGGAACGGGACGCTCGGAATGTTGATCTTGGGGGTCGATCAGGTGCCTTCCTTCGGGATGACGGACAAGGACCAGGCGACCATGAACCTCGTCCGCGACCTCATGCATCAGCTGACCTGGGACTTCCGGTCGACGGAGCGCCGGATTTAAGGCTTTTTCGGGCCGGGGGTCGGCCGCATCTTCACCCCCCTTCGCGGGGTTCCACGGACGCAAGCCCGTAGAGGAATAGCGAACCCCGCTCCGGGGACAGGCGCTCCAACGCCAGCGACAGTTGGATTCCACAGACGAAGGGCTGCGGAGCTTCAGTGCCGGGGGGAGGAATGATGCCGGCTTGTCCGGCCGTCTCCGCGCGGTCCCGACCTTGCCCCGCGCCCGGATCGCCCGCCCGCGGGCCGCGGGCCCCTGCCCCAGCCGTGCTTGGGCATTTTCTCCAGGCTCAGGTCCCGGGCGAACATATCATCGGTCACTTTCCTGACCGGGATCTTAGCCCCGATGAACTTCTCGATGGCTTCAAGGTGGTCGTCCGTGCCTTCGCTGGCCAGGGTGATGGCCTTGCCGCCCTTGCCGGCCCGGGCCGTCCGGCCGATCCGGTGGACGTAGTTTTCGAAATCCTGGGGGATGTCGTAGTTGACGACCATCTCCAGGTCGTCGATATGGAGCCCGCGGGCCGCCAAGTCCGTGGCCACGAGGATGGGAAACTTGCCCGCCATGAAGTTGTTCATGATCCGGGACCGGTCGTTCTGCGGCAGGTCCCCGGTCAGATGGAACGAGCGGTAGCCGTTGGCCTCGAGCTCCTTGGCCACGCGGAAGGCGACGTGTCGCATGTTGGCGAAGATGAGCACGTTGCGGGGGGCGTCCCTTTTGAGGAGCCCCAGGAGCAGGTTGAGCTTGATGTGGCTCTTGACGTGGTAGAGCTCCTGGGTGATCGTGTCCACCGTCAACTGCTCGGGCGTGCACTCGATCGCCACCGGGTGATTGAGGTATTCGGCGGCGACGAGGCGGGAGACCCGGTTCAACGTCGCGCTGAACAGCATGCTCTGGCGCCGTCCCCGCTCGGGCATCTTCCGGATGATCTTGCGGAGGTCCGGGAGGAACCCCATGTCGAACAGGCGGTCGGCCTCGTCGATGACGAGATAGCCGACGTCCTTCAGGCTCAAACGGCCGCTGTCGCTCAGGTCGAGGAGCCGTCCGGGCGTCCCGATGATGATGTCGACCCCGTTCTTGAGGAGCCCGAGCTGCGTCGCGTAGCCCACGCCGCCGTAAAAGCAGCCGATGGAGAGGCCGAGGTGGGTGTTGAGCAGGTTGGCCTCGCCCTCGATCTGGACGGCGAGTTCCCGGGTCGGGCAGATGATCAGCGCTTTCTTCCGGGCCTCCGGACGCGTCGCGAGCATGCGCTCGAAAATCGTGATCAGGAAGGCCGCGGTCTTGCCCGTCCCCGTCTGGGACTGGACGGCCACGTCCTCGCCCTGGAGCGTCCGGGCCAGGGTTTCCTCCTGGACCTGGGTCAATTCGGTATAACCCCTCTCGGCGATGCCGCGGAGGAGCGGGGGAGTGAGATTCAGTTCCTTGAAATGCATGTGTTCGCTCTTTATCCATTCAAATAAGACATGTGGGGGTGTTCGTCGTTGGCTGGGCTTCCCGCCGGCGGGGAAAACGGTTCGCTTTGACTATGTCCTGCCGAATGTCTGAAAAAACATACTACCACAATCAGAGGAGCTGCACAAGGGGACGTTGGGTTCCGTCCGCGTCAGGCTCCACAGCCCGAGAGTCCGTCCGCCGGGGCCTGCCCCCGGACGGCCTCCCCGTATTCCTCCAGCACGGTGGCCAGGAGCTCCTTCAACGGGACGATTTTCTTGACCCGGAAGGCGTTGGCGCCGGCGAAGGCGAACCCGTTTCTCAGGCGGCCCCGCAGCGCGCTGGTCAGGGCCATGGCGATGCAATACGGACTGGTTTGCTGCCGGCAGGTCACGATGCAGTGATAGGGGCAACGGAAGGGCTTCTTTTTGCCCGCGTTGACGTCCTCGATGAACTGGTTATGGATCGCCCGCCCGGGCATGCCGACGGGGCTCTTGATGATGACCAGGTCTTCTTCCCGGGCGTCGACGAACGTCTGCTTGAACGCGGGGGAGGCGTCGCATTCCTCGGTCCCGACCAGGCGCGTGGCCATCTGAACGCCGGAAGCCCCCAGGGCGGTGAATTTACGGATATCCGCCCCCGTGAAGATCCCGCCGGCCGCGATCACGGGGATTTTTTTCCCGAACCGTTCTTCGACCGGACGCACTTCCGCCAGAACCTGGGGCACGAGCTTCTCGAGGGAGAATCCCGGGTCGCCGATCTGCTCGGGGCTGAAGCCCAGGTGTCCGCCCGCCAGCGGGCCTTCGACGACGAAGGCGTCGGGGAGATAGTTGTACTTGGCGAGCCACTTACGCGCGAGAAGGCCGGCCGCCCGGGCCGAGGAGACGATCGGGGCCAGCTTCGTCCTTCCGGCCGTCTTGAGAAATTCCGGGAGGTTGAGCGGCAGTCCGGCCCCCGAAAAAATGACGTCGACCTTCTCTTCCACGGCGGTCCGGACCAGGTTGGCGTAATCGGACAGCGCGACCATGATATTGACGCCGAGGATCCCCTTGGTCATCTCCCGGGCTCTCCGGATCTCGGCCCTCAGGGCCCGGACGTTGGCGCCCAGGAAATCGGAGAAGCCGTCCGGCTGAAGCATGCCGATTCCCGAGGCGGCGATGACGCCGATCCCGCCCTCGTTGGCGACGGCGGCGGCCAACCCGGACAGGGAAACGCCGACACCCATCCCCCCCTGGATGATGGGAATTCTCGCCGTGAGGTCGCCGATCCTGAGCGTGTTCATGCCTGTCATCATGTGGTTTTCCTATCGCGTCGTACTTGTCAACATCAGGGGGCGAAACTCGTAGGGATTATCTCGGAAAGGTGAGAGCGGGTTCGTTCGTCATTTTCGTAGCCAAATGTTGAAAGCGTATTATAAACTCCTCCAGGGCAAATAGCAATGCGGCTCAGCGGCCGTAGCCGGCTACGGCATCGAGGCGGATGGGTTTCGTATCGTTGTTGGAAATCCGGATCATGTTGACGCCGGCGTTGCCCGCGAGCGCGTCGACGAGCGCCACACGGAAACCGCCGGACGACTGGCCCCTGATCAGGGGCATCCAGGCGAAACCGGGGTCTTTCTGCGAGCCGCTCACCGGGAACCAGCCTTCCAGGCCGTAGTCCGACTCCTCCTTGACGAAAACGAGTCCGTCGTCGAAGGTCGTCGACGGGTAAATTCGTTTCTCCATCAAGAGGACCAGTTGCCCGCCTTGAGCGATTTCCGCGTAGCGGCCGTCCGGCTCTCCCAATGCCTCGCGGGCGTTGACGACGCCCTCCTCGGAGATGACCCGGGCGGCGAAAAACTTCGGCCTATCCTCCTGGCCTTGGGCCCGTTTCAAACCGGGCACCGGGGCGCGGCCTGCGGCCACGGTCCCGGCAGAGAGGATGAGGAACGCCAGTGTCAAATAAGCGTGGATTCTTCTCATGTCTCCCTTCCCCCGTGACCTATGTATTGTAGCGCATTCGGCGAAATTCACAAGTCCCAGCCCTTCTGATAGACTGGTTGATGAGTGAGTATTCCAGGGGCCATCGGGGGATCATGATGGGAAGTCGGAAGAAAAAAACGTCGTTAGCGGCCGCCCTTCTGTTCATCTGGTTCCCCGTGGCGGTGTTTCCGCAAGAAGATACGCCCCGACTGTCCTCCGATGGGCCGGCGCGGCTGTTCTCTCTCTCTCTGAGTCAGGCCCCGGCCGCCCGGGAGGCCCTCGCCGGGACCCCGCAGGCCGCTCCGCCGTCGACTCCGGCGCTTCCCGGGAACAGGGACGATTTCTCGCTCAGATCCATCTCCCGCGACTTCCTGAAAGACGCCGGCGAGATCTGGAGCTTCCCGGCCCATATCCAGGCCAAGGACATCCTGCCGATCGCCGGCCTGGCGGCCGTCACCGGCCTCCTGATCGCCACGGACGAAGGGACTTATCGCGGTTTTAAGGATTACCGGGACAGCCACGGCTGGGTGCGGACCCTGAGCCCCGCGATCACAAAGATGGGTTCATGGGGGGCCTGGGGGACTGTGGCGGCGTTTCTGGGGGTCGGCCTGATCGGCGGGGACCAGAAGTCAACGGAGACGGCCGTGCTGGCCACGAGCGCGATGCTGCAGTGCCAGCTTGTGAGCGGGGTTCTCAAGGGATTGTCAGGGCGCCAGCGCCCCGAGTACGCCGCCGGCGAGGACCATTGGTACGGCCCGCAGGGCTTTTTCAAACGGTTCGAAAAAGGGCTGATGGGCAAATACGATTCCTTTCCCTCGGGCCACGCCATCACGGCCTTCAGCCTGGCCACCGTCGTCGCCATGCAGTACAGCGATACAGTCTGGGTGCCCATCCTTTCTTATACAGTCGCCGCGGGAGTGGGGCTCTCACGGGTGACCGAAAGCAAGCACTGGCTTTCGGATGCTCTGGTGGGCGGCGTCCTCGGGCACGTCATCGGTCGCCTCGTGGTCCGCAATAACCGTATGCGCTACCACCTGGTGCCCGTGGCCGGCCTGGACCACGGCTCTCTCTCCTTCGCCGTCACGCTCTGCCGGTAGCGGAAAACCGGGTCATTGGCCGGCGGTGCCGAAAAAGAGTCCGGAAAAACCCGTGTCCGGCGAGAGCGTGTACCGCTTGGTCCAGACGTTCGTCAGGCGGAACTGCACGCGGCCGCTGATTCTGAACCTCAGGTAGCGCCCGGAGCCGAAGTTGATGACGTTCCGGGAATCGAGGAGCCGGCGCGAACCGCTGTCGATCACGTCGACGGTCGTCCAGCGGCCGGCCCGGTCCCAGTCCACGACATAGAGGCTCACCTCATGGGCCTTGGCGTCCGGGAAGCTCACGTCGACGATCTCGTGGAGCGGGGTCGAGCGGGCCGCCGCGACGCGGCCTTCCCCGGCCGGTTTTTCAAGGGCCTGGACGTCGGTGGTCCCGGGGTTCCAGACCCGCTCGGCGCCGTTGACGTAGGCGACCTTTACCGATGGCGGGAGGCGCTCTCCGGCCCCGATGACGACATACCCCTCGGCGCCGTAACGGCCTTTCCAGGCGCCCTTCGTTATATTGTCCTCGCCCAGGAAAGCGACCGTCCCCGACGGGACGGCCGGCGGGTCCGCGTCCGGGTCGGCGCCCGCGGGGACGATGCTCAGGCCTTCGTCGGGTGAAAGCGAGAGCCGGACCTTGCCATCCGGAGAGACTTTGATGCCCTTCGGCCCCGGGACCAAACCTTCCATCGTGATCCTGTAAGCATCCACGGCCTTGACGCCGAACCAGCCCTCGGGCAATGTCCAGGTCCGGCCCGCGTATCCCCGGGAGCTGTAGGCCACGATCTCCCTGTCCGTCCGCCAGAGGGCCGGGATGAAGACGTCGTCGCCGTCCTGGAGAAAATCCCCGCCGGCTTTCATGACGTATCGGCCGGGATAGGACGCCGTCACGCCGTCCGAGAAGGTGGCCGTCTGTCCGTCGAACGTGACCCGCAGCTTGCGGTTCAGGAAGTACCAGCCGAGCGCCCGAGTGGCGAACGACTTCAGGCCGCCGCGGATGGCCGCGGGATCGTCCCCGACCTCGCTTTCGAATGGGGAGCCTTCCCCGAAGAACTTGGACTGGACGGTCTCCGCGGAGCTGCTCCAGGTCTTGGCGTTGACCCCGGCCAGAAAATAGGACGGGATCTTCATCGGATCCGGCGGCGTGCGTTCGTCCCAGGCGATGTGCCAGAGCATGGGATGGTAGAGGACGAAGTCCGTGTTGGGCGGCCGGCGCCTGTCGAATTCCGTGGTCAGATCGACGTTGTAAGTCCGGCGGACGTAGAGCGTCATCTGCCGCATGGCCTCGCAGTCCTGCGCGTCCGTGACCCCGTAGTACGGGTCGTCGATGCTGTACCACGCGTCGGGATGGAGGGTGCCGCTCGCGGCGAGCTCCGGGATCATGGCGAATAAGGGGGCGATCTGCCTGTCCTTGAACGTGTCCTGGTACCAGTTCCGGAAGTTGCTGGCGCGGTAGGCCATGTGGTCGCACCAGGTGTAACCCTGCCGGTGGGTCCCGTCCCCGTTCCGGACGATGATATCGCGCTCCTTGTAATAGGGGCCGAGGGCGTTATCGTCGAGATAGCAGTCGGAGAAATTGACATGGAGGGACACCAGCGTATGGTGTCTGGGCCCCTCCCTCATCAGCCAGCGGAGGCTGTCGAGCGCCGTCGCGTCCCCGGGCCGCTTGAGATGATCGTTGACCCTGTCGAGGGCCGGGTAGCCGGTGTCATGCCCCCGGTACTGCCAGCCCACGAGATAGACGATCTTGGGGATGCCCCGGGTGAGGTTGTCGATCCGGCGGATGATGTCGAGCGTCCGGGCCGCGTCGAGCGGAGGCATGGGATTGGCCGGGCAGTAATCCACGGCGATCTTGTAGACCAGGATCTGGTCATACTCGTGGACGTAAGGATAGAGCGTATCGCCGTAGCCGCCGGCCGCGCTCGGACTTTGGGCCCGGGCCGTGACCGCGGGAAAAACGAGCATCGCCGCGGCCGCCGCCCACAAGGTCATGACGTTGAGTTCCTGCCTCATTTTCAAGCCTCCCTCTGCGGCGGCCGGGCCTGCGCCTCTTTGGGCTCCGCGCCACGTGATTTTATCAACACGGAGCTCGCCGCCGCAAGCAATATACGGGCGGGCGGGAGAGAGAGGACTTTCCGCCCGCGGGTTCCGGGACTTGAATTCCGGAAACGATGTGAGTATAAGTCGATTCTCATGATCATCGCGTGAGGAGGGCAGGCATCATGAATCCCCGCATCCGGCGTTTCTCCGTCATCGTTATCCTGTTGGTCGCGGCCCTGGGCTCGCAGGCCGTGCGAGCCCAAGCCAAGGTCACGAGCCCGAAAGAGCAGTTCGGGTTCGCCATAGGCGACGACTACCAGCTCGTCAATTACACCCAGCTCGTGGCGTACTGGAAAAAGCTGGACGCCGAGTCCGACCGGATGACGCTCGTCGAAATCGGCCGGACCGCGGAGGGGCGCCCCATGGTCATGGCCATCATCACCTCGCCGCGAAACCACGCACGTCTCGGCCGATACAAGGACATCGCCAAGCGCCTGGCCCTGGCCAAGGGGCTTGACGACGCGCAGGCGCACCGCCTGGCCGCCGAGGGCAGAGCCGTCGTCTGGATCGACGGGGGGCTTCACGCCACCGAGATCCTCGGGTCGCAGCAGCTCATCGAGTTGGCCTACCAGATGACGAGCCGCGACGACGCCGAAACCCGCCGCATCCTCGACGACGTCATCTTGCTCGCCGTGCCATCCAATCCCGACGGCCTGGAGCTCGTGGCGAACTGGTACATGCGGGAGAAGGACCCCGCCAAGCGGTCCATGAACGGACTCCCCGTCCTCTACCAGAAGTACATCGGCCACGACAACAACCGCGATTCCTACATGGCCACCCAGCCCGAGACCGAGGCCGTCAACCGCGTGCTCTACCGCGAGTGGCATCCCCAGATCCTTTATAACCACCACCAGACCGGGCCGGCCGGCACGGTCCTTTTCGCGCCGCCCTTCCGGGACCCCTTCAACTATGTCTTCGACCCGCTCATCCCGGTCGGGATCGACGTCGTCAGCGCGGCCATGCACAGCCGGTTCGTCGCCGAGGGGAAGCCGGGGGCGATCATGCGCTCCGGGGCGTCCTACTCGACCTGGTGGAACGGCGGCCTCCGCAGCACGGCGTATTTCCACAATATCATCGGCATCCTGACCGAGGCCATCGGCAACCCGACGCCCGTCGACATCCCGTTCATCCCCCAGAGGCTGCTGCCCAAGGAGGATTATCCCTTTCCCGTCGCCCCTCAGAAATGGCACTTCCGCCAGTCCATCGAGTACGCCGTCACCGCGGACAAGGCCATCCTCGACGTCGCGTCAAAAAACCGCGAGGACTTCCAATTCCGGCGCTTCCTGATGGGAAAACACGCCATCGAAAAGGGGAGCCAGGATTCCTGGACGATTGTCCCGGGAAGTGTCGCGAAGGTCGAGGCGGCCGTCGCGAAGGACCGGGGCCAGGAGCCGGCGCCGGCGGCCGGCCAGGGCGGTTTCGGGCGCGGCCGGGGCGGCGTCCCGATGAAGTACTACGATCTCCTTTTCGATAAGAGCGCCCGCGACCCCCGCGCCTACATCATCCCGTCAGGCCAGGCCGATTTCCTGACGGCCACGAAATTCGTCAACACCTTGCTCAAGAACGGCTGCGAAGTTCTGCGCGCGACGAAGGAATTCACGGTCGCGGGCAAGGTCTATCCCAAAGGGTCGTACGTCGTGAAAACGGCCCAGGCCTTCCGGCCGCACGTCTTGTCGATGTTTGAGCCGCAGGACCACCCGAACGACCTGGCCTACCCGGGAGGTCCCCCCGTCCCGCCTTACGACGCGGCCGGGTGGACGCTGGCCTTCCAGATGGGGATTTCTTTCGACCGGGTCCTCGAGGGCTTCGACGGTCCGTTCGAGATCATTCCGGACGTGATCAAGCCGCCGGCCGGCATGTTCCAGGTGAAGGGGAGCGCGGCGGGGTATGTCCTCGACCACCGCGTGAACGATACGTTCATCGCCGTCATCCGGATTCTCCAGGCCGGAGGCGAGGCCTACTGGATGAAGGGGGATTTCCCGGCCAACGGAAAAACGTACGCGGCGGGGACGATTTTCGTGCCCGCCAAGCCGGCCGCCGTTACGGTCCTGGAAAAGGCGGCCCGCGAAATCGGCGTCACCGTCGAGAGCCTGGACGCGGCTCCCAAAGGCGAGGCCTTCAAGCTGAGGTTGCCGCGCCTCGGGCTCTGGGACACGTACGGCGGGTCCATGGCCTCGGGCTGGATCCGCTGGCTCCTCGAACAGTTCGAGTTCCCCTATGAGCTCGTTTTCGCGCCCGCCCTGGACGCCGGAAACCTCAACGCCAAGTTCGACGTCCTCATCTTCGTCGGCGGTTCGATCCCGAGGATCGCGGCGGGGGGACAGGGCGAAGTGAGTTTCCGCGATTTCCAGCCCCCGGCGCCGGACAATGTGCCCGCAGAATACAAGGACCGCATCGGCCGGATCACCGCCGAAAAGACCATACCCAGGATCCGGCAGTTCGTCGAGGAGGGCGGTTCGGTCCTGGCGCTGGACACGGCCACGGCCCTGGCCTACCACTTCGGCCTGCCGGTCGCCAACGCCCTGGTCGAGAAGACGGCGGACGGCAAGGAAAAACCGCTCGGGATGGAAAAGTTCTTCGTCCCGGGGTCCCTGATGAGGGTCCTGGTGGACACGACGAACCCGCTGGCCTGCGGCATGCCGGGCACGGTGGACGTTTTCTTCGACAACACGCCCGCTTTCGAGCTCCTGCCGGACGCGCAGCTCAAAGGCGTTAGACCCGTCGCGTGGTTCGACACGGGGAAGCTCCTCCGGAGCGGCTGGGCTTGGGGCGAGCAGTACCTGTGGCGGACTGTCCAGGTCGCCGAGGCGGCGGTCGGAAAGGGAAAGCTCTTTCTTTACGGCCCGGAAATCGCCTTCCGCGGTCAGCCCCACGGCACCTTCAAGCTCCTGTTCAACGGGATCTTTTATGGACCGGCGGAAACGGTCGAGTTGAAGTAAAAAACACCTCCCCCGCCGGGCGGTTTTTAGGCGAGATGCATTCGGGAACCCTGAACAATTTCGGTATTTAGTTGTGTGTCACCGTAATTATTATGGGCGGCGTTTCCTGCGGCTGGCGTATTGACGGACCTGGTAGACGAAGGCCTCGAGGTTCGTTTTCTCTCCGGCCAGCTCCGACCCCGTGTAGACGAAGGTGGGGATGGGGATATGGTCGTAATCCCTGCGGATCTTTGAGGCGATGGCGGCCGACACCGTCCCGAGCATGCAGTTGAAACAGATGGCGTTGATGACCCCGTCCGCTCCCTGGTCGACGAACTCGACCATCTTGGCGATATTCAGGACGAGGAGCTGGTTATTGGCGAGCCCGATATACGGCGAACTGAACCGGACGACGTCGTTATAGGTCGGGTCCTTATAGTTGAGTCCGGCCCCTTCCAGGCTCCGCCGGACCTTCTTTTTTTCGAGCTCCTTCCGGAGGTAAAGCAGGGCGACGACGGCCGAGGCGCCGTATTTGCGGCCGACGAGTTTGCTCCGGATCTCCCGCCCGAGGTCGAAATCGACATCATGGACGAAAAACGACGGGGGCCGGACCTCGCAACCGAGGTCCTCGAGCTTGAGGAAGAGGTTATGATTGGCCACGGGGTTCAGCCGCGTGAAGACGTCGCCGGCGATCCCGACGACCGGACGCCGCTCTTTGCGCCGTGCGATGGACCTCAGCCGCTCGGCCGAGCGTTTGAGCGCCGGACCGATGTCCCCGGAGGCCAGGCCGGATTCGATGTCCCGCAGGTTTTCCTGGTGCGCCGCGTCCGTGCTTCCCTTGCGGATCTCGTACGGCCTGATGCCGCACATGGCCCCCACCAGGAGGTCGATGGACACGAGGCCCTGCCAGAGGAGGACCATGCCCTTCATGGTCAGCACCTGGGGCATGAAATCCGCCGTCGGGGCCAGCGCTTCGAGGTCGGTGATCCCGAGGTCCTCGGCCAGGTAATTGAGTCCCTTGTCGTATTGGGCGAGAACGCAGTTGTATTTCGTCCCGGGGAAGAAAAAGACCTCATGGCCGCGCCGCTCCGACCGGGCGTAGCGGACGAAATCGCCGGCGATGACGGAGTAGGCGTGGCATTCCTTCCCGGAACTGTGCTGCTCGCCGAGCGCCACGGTCTTTTCGTCGGGAAGCGGCAGCACCTCGGCCTCGATGCCCATGCCCTTCATGGCCCCCGCGAACGCGCGGGCGTGATCCGCGAAGTAGGGGAGGACGAAGCGTCGCGTCTTATAGGACTCGTAGCTCACCGGGCTAGGGGGCGCCGGCCGCCGGTCGGCGGGACGGGTCCGGGCCACGCTCCGTCCCTCGGTGACCTCGTCCAGAAACGCCTCGAGCCGCGTGATCAGGCCGGCCTCGGCCCGGTGCTCGTCGAGCTCCAGGACGAGACTCGGTCCCCCGGAGAAAATCCTCAGGAGGTGCCGCAGGTTGAAGGCGTCGAGGCCGCAGCCGAAACTGGTCAGGACCACGGGGTGAATGCCCGGCTCCTCAGCCGCCCATAGCGCCGCCTGGATAACCTGCTGGTTGTAGCGCCACGGCGGGGCCCCCGGCCAGTCCGCGACCCCCATCGCCTCGAGCGGGAGAAAGTCCATGGGCATGGCGAGAATGCCCAATTTGGCCAGGTGCCGGCTCAGATTCAGGTTGAGGAAGGGATCGTGGAGCGTGTACGGCCGGCCAAGGACGGCCCAGACGGGGCGCCCCTCGCCCAATCCGGACGCCAGGATGTCACGGCCTCTTTTCCGGAGGACCTCCTGGAAACCGCGCTGGGCGGCCGCGGCGGCGTCGTAAGCGTCTTTGAGCTCGGACTCGTTCTTTTTCAGGACCTCCCGGAGGACCGCGATGGACTTCAGGAAATCGGCGGGATTGCCGTTGAGGCAGACCGACGGCGCCAGAATCCGGGCCTCCATCGTGGCCCGGGCCATGAACGGGAAGCTCTCGGCATACGGGCAAAGCTGCAGCGATTCCGCGGGATTTTGATGGAGGTCGATGACCGAAGGAAAGAAGATTGCATCTACGCCCTTGTCCCCGAACCACTCGATGTGTCCGAAAGCGATCTTGATCGGCAGACACGTTTCGGCGGGGAGCTTCCGGATCCCGTTCTCCAGGATCTCGTGGTTGCTGTCGGGCGAAACGACGACCTCCGCCCCCAGCCGGTTGAAGAACGCGGCCCAGAACGGCAGGAATTCGTGGAGAATGGAGGCCCTCGGCAGGCCGATCCGCAGGGCGGGGCGCGCCGGATTCCGGATGACGCCCTGCAGAAGCTCTTCCCGCTCCTTGAAAAGGTCGGGGAGAGGAGGTGGTCCGGACTCCCGCGCTCCGGCCGGGCCGGCGACGGGCTTGAGGGCCTGACGGGCCGTGTACCGTTCGCAGGTGTCCCCGAAGAAAGCGACCTCGTCCTCGAAGCTGATCTTGTTCACCTGGCACCGGTTCGTGCAGTGCGCGCAGGTAAAACTCGAGGCCTTGAACTCCTTGCCCAGCCGCCTGCCGATGCTCGCCGCGTCCGGGGACGACGTCCCGGTCTTCGCGGTCTTTTCCCGGGCCATGATGGCCGCCCCGATCGCCCCCGAGATGCGGTTATGCGGATGGACCAGGATGTCGCGGCCGAGCTCGAGGGAAAAGGCCCGGACGACGGATGGATTCGAGGCCACGCCTCCCTGGAAAACGATGGTCTTGCCCAGGGGCCGGCCGGCCACGACTTTTTCCAGGTAATTGCGGGCGATGGAGAAGGCCAGCCCCGCCGAGATGTCCTCGACCGGGACGCCCCGGCCCAGCGAGTCGGCGAGCTCCGATTCCATGAAAACCGTGCACCGGCTGCCAAGGTCGGAAGGCGCGAGGGAACGGGCGGCCAGCCGCGAGAATTCCTCCTCGATCCGGATGCCGAGGATCTCCGCCTGTTCTTCCAGGAAGGACCCCGTCCCGGCGGCGCAGATCTTGTTCATCGTGAAGTCCAGGATCTTGCCGTCGCGGGCGGTGATGAACTTGGAGTCCTGGCCGCCGATCTCGAAAATGGTGTCCACATCGGGGAAGTACTGAATGGCGCTCCGCAGCTGGCAGGTGATTTCGTTATGGACGACGTCGGCCTGGAGGAGCGTTCCCGCCAAGTGCCGTCCGCTGCCCGTGGTCCCGATGCCGAGGAGCTCGAATCCGGCCGGACATTTTTCCCGCAGGAGGAGGTAGCCTTCGCGGAGGACTTCGATGGGCCGGCCCTTCGTCGGGAGGTAGATGCCCGCCTGGACCCGGCCGTCGGGGTCCATAAGGACGAGGTTGGTGCTCACCGACCCGATGTCGACGCCCAGGAAGCCCCGGACGAATTCCTCCGGCCCGGGCGAAGGCTCGCCGGCGCCGTCGATCGCGAGCGCGCCGAGGGCCATGTCCTGGACTTTATGCTGGGACCGCCGCGGCTCGAGAAACCGGAACAGGAATTCCGGGGCGGGAACATCGATTACCCCGGCGCCTTCGGCCGCTCCGGCCGCGGCGCCCAGCGCGCCGAGGTGTTGGGGCGGATTCGCCAGGCGTCCGTCGCCGCCGGCCAGTCCGAGAATTTCACGGAAGGCGTTGACGAGGCCCGCGTTCCTGGCCCCCCCGCCGGCCAGAAGCACGGGGGGATGGGCTTCGCGGCCCTTGAGGACGGTGGCCACGAAGTTCCGGGCCAGGGCCTGGCAGAGCCCATAGGCGATCTCCTCGAGCGGGGTGCCCTTCTGCTGGAGGTGGATCATGTCGGTCTTGGCGAAGACGCTGCAGCGGCCCGCGATCGTCGCCCCCTTCGCGGCCGAGGCGGCCAGGGCGGAGAACTCCTCGATGCCGAGCTTCAGACGCCCCGCCTGCTGCTCGAGAAAAGCTCCGGACCCCGCCGCGCAGACGTCGTTCAGGGCGAAGTCCAGGATTTCCGGTTCGGTCGAGGCCTTAACGGCCCTGTCGAGCAGGACCCAGCGCGAGGTCTGGGCGCCGATTTCGATGACTGACCGGGCGGCCGGATAGAATCGGGCGGCGCCGATGGCCAGGGCGACGACCTCGTTCGACACGAAGACCTCGGGCGGCGCCTTGATGAAATCGCGGCCGGCGCCGGTGATGCCGAGGCGGAGGCGGAGGCCGCCGCGGCCTTCGAAAACCCGAGAGATGACGGCCCGAATGGCCTCGGCGGGGTTCCCCCGGTTCAGCTGTTCATGGAACGCGACGGGGCGAAGAGAATCGTCGAGGAGCGCGGCCTTGACGGCCGATGAACCGATATCGACGCCGAGGATCATGCTGATGGGCTTACCTTCCGTCTGACGGGATGACGTCCAGGCCTCTCGATCATAGGGGTTTCCGGGAGAAATAGCGAGCCCGGCGCTGGCCGGCCCCGCGCCGGTCACGACCGGAGACGTCCCCGGTCAGGCCCCGATTCCCCGGAGGACGAGGAATCCGCCCATGAGGACGAGGGAGGCGTAGACGATCAGCCTGAATTGTTTCTCAGGGACCCGCCAGTTCATCATGCCGCCGAGCCACACTCCCAGGAAGAGCGCCGGAAGGGAAAACGCGAAGAGCCTGACGACCTGCCCCGTCCACAACCCCGCCGCGCCGTGCCCGAGCAGGATGAGGAGCCCGGTCGGCAGGAAGTATCCCTGCAGAGTGGCCCTGAATCGCTCGGGGGGCCAGGCCTTGAGCATCCCGTAGATCACGGCCGGTGGCCCGTTGATGTTGTAGGCCCCGCCCAGGACGCCGGCGATGAAGCCGATGAGATAGGGAAATCCCGCCTTTTCGTTTTCGATCCGCAGGCCGGGCTTGAGGAGGCCGAAGAGCCCGTACAGGAGGACGATGACGCCGAGCCCCATCCGGAGCGGCGCCTCTGGCAGCCGGGTCAGGAGGTAAATTCCCAGCGGAATCCCGACGGCCTCTAGCCGCGTCTTTTTTTCCCGCCCAAAATTCCGCCGCTCAGGAAGAGCCCGGCGCCGAGCACGAAGCCGAAGTTGTACCAGGCGCCGCTGTTGTGGACTTCGTAAAGCCGGACGTTTTTGCTGAATATGGAGATGACGAACGTCACGGGGGAAATGAGCCCGTGCCAGATGCCCAGCCAGAATCCGGCGGTCCGCCCCACGGCGTTCGGCGTTTTTTCCGAGTCGTTCGGGCCGGGGGCGCAGCTCGCCACGACGATGACCAGGGCCAGGATCAGGGCCGCAAGGGAAAGCTTTTTCATGGGTTCCTCCTACGACGTTGGCTTCATTCTACCGGAAAACGCCCGTTTCGGCCAGCCCTCCGAAACCGCGTCCGGCGCCCGCCCTTCCGCGCTTTACTTCGAGGGGCGATCCATATAGAATATGCTTTCAGACGGTTGTGTTTGAAAATCCATCAACAGCAGGAGGCGATTATGAAAGGGGATCCGAAACTCATCGAAGTTTTAAATTCGCTCTTGGCCGACGAGCTCACGGCCATCAGCCAGTACATGGTCCATTCCGAGATGTGCGACAACTGGGGGTACGATAAGCTCCACAAGATGATCGAGACGCGGGCCGTCACCGAAATGAAGCACGCCGAGAAGCTCATCGGCCGCATCCTCTTCCTCGAGGGCATCCCCATCGTCAGCAACCTGAAGATGATCCACATCGGCGCCGACGTCCCCAAAATGTTCGGGAACGACCACGAGGCCGAGGCGGGGGCCGTCAAGTCCTACAACGCGGCCGTGGTCCTCGCCGGCGACGTCAAGGACTTTGCCACCCGCGAGATCCTGGAGCAGATCCTGAAAGACGAGGACGGCCACATCGACGAGATCGAAGCCATCCAGGACCAGATCAGCCAGATGGGGCTCCAGATCTTCCTGTCGATTCAGGTCTGACCCGCCGTCTTGACGCGTTCGTCCATCCTGATACAATGAGCGGGATGGACAAGCCGGGCCTCGCGCCCTCTTTTCTCCGGACCGCTTTCTATGCCGGCGCCCTTTGGGGATCGGCCGAAGGGACGCTCGGCTATCTCCTTCACCTGGCGCGCGTTCCCGGCTTGGCCGGCGCGGTCATGGCGCCCATCGGCCTCCTTCTGATGGGCCGCGCGTACACCCGGACCGGAAGGGTCTCCGTCATCCCGGCCACCGCCCTGGCGGCGGCGGCGTTCAAGCTGGCCACGCTCCTCGTGCCGGGCATCAACGTCCTGGCCGTCATCAATCCCGTCCAGGCCATACTCCTCGAATCCATGGTCGCCACGGCCCTCGCACTGGTTTTCGGCCGGGCGGCCGGCTTTTCCGTGACTTCACCCGAATTCCGGGTCCCGGCCGGCCGCCGCCCCGGCGGACATTGACCGAAGATGGACCAGCCCCCGCTCAAGAAAAAAATGGAGATGGCCTCCATGAGCCGCCGGGGTTTTCTCCGCTGGGGCGCGGTCGTCGGAACGGCGGCCGCGGCCGGAAAAAAACTCTCCGGCGGGCTCCGGAAAAAGGGCGCCGCATCGGGCGCTGGACAAGGCGCGCCGGCCGCGCCGGCGGTGGAAAAAATGGTCCGGACGGGCTGTCCGTCCCACAACTGCGGCGGCCGTTGCCTGCTCTGCGTCCACGTCCGTGACGGTGTCATCGTCCGCATCGACGGCGACGACCGCCCCGGCGATACCTTGGAGGACCCCCAGCTCAGGCCCTGCATCCGCGGCCGGGCCTACCGCCGTCGCCAGGACCATCCCGACCGCCTCAAGTATCCTCTAAAGAGGGTGGGGAAGAGGGGCGACGGGAAATTCGAGCGGATATCGTGGGACGAGGCCCTGGACAGGATCGCGACCGAGTTCCGCCGGATCAAGGCCGCTTACGGGAACCAAGCCTTCTATGTCCCTTATGGCACGGGGAGCTACAACCAGCTCAACGGCCGCCAGACCGCCGAGCGCCTGATGAACCTCTTCGGCGGTTCGCTCGGCTTCTATAACAGCTATTCCTGGGCCGCGATTTCGGCCGCCACCCCGACCGTTTACGGCACGGCCGTCACCGGCAACCAGCGCCAGGACTGGCTCAACTCGAAGTACATCCTCATGTGGAGCTGGAACCCGGCCGAGATGCGCGATGGGACGAACAGCGAGTACTTCGTTCGCAGGGCCAGGGAAAAGGGCGCCCGTGTCGTCTGCATCGACCCCCGGATGGCCCTGAGCGCCGTGGCCCTGGCCGACGAGTGGATCCCGATCCGCCCGGGAACGGACGCGGCCATGATGTCGGCCATGGCCTACGTGATGATCAAGGAGAATCTTTACGACGCGGAGTTCGTCCGGACGCACTGCCTGGGTTTCGACGAAACCCAGATGCCCCCGTGCGCGCAGGGCGCGGAGAGCTACTCGGACTATATCCTGGGCCGGCGCGACGGCGTGCCCAAAAGCCCCGAATGGGCCGAGGCCATCACCGCCGTCCCCAAGGAAACGATCGCCCGAATCGCCCGCGAGTACGCCACGACCAAGCCGGGGGTGCTTTATCAGGGGTACGGCATGCAGCGGCGGGCCTATGGCGAGCAGCCCGTCCGCGCCGGCTGCGTCCTGGCCGCGATCACCGGAAACGTGGGTGTGCCCGGCGGCTGGGCGAGCGGGATCGCCCTCCAGGCGCCCGACGGCGGCCCGGCCTGGATCGTGTTCCCGACGGGGCCGAACCCGGTCAAAGCCCAGATCCCGAGTTTTCTGTGGACTGAGGCGGTCATCCGGGGCAAGTCGATGGGGCCCGGGGACGGTGTGCGCGGCGTCGACAGCCTCGAGACGAACATCAAATGCATCTGGGCCGTCGCCTGCAACGCGCTCGTCAACCAGCACGGGAACATCAATCGGACCGTCCGCATTCTCCAGGACGAGAAGCTCGTCGAGTTCCTGGTCGTCCAGGACAACTTCCTGACGCCCACGGCCCGCTTCGCGGACATCGTTCTTCCGGCCTGCACCCAGTTCGAAACCTGGGGGCTCGAGGACGGCTGGAAGTACGGCGACGAAGTCCTGCTCATGCCCAAGATCGTCGAACCGCCTTTCGAGACCAAAAGCGATTACCGGATCGCGGCCGACATCGCCGCCCGGCTCGGCCTCGCCGAGGCCTACACCGAGGGCCGGACCGAGCGCGATTGGGTGGGCTGGATCCTCGACCGCTACCGGAAGACGCGTTTCCCCGGATTGCCCTCGCTCGACGAATTCGAACATTCGAACCGCGGCGTCTATTCCGTGCCCGTCACCCGGCCGGCGGTCGCTTTCGCCGATTTCCGGAAGGACCCGGGCCGGCATCCCCTGTCGACGCCGTCGGGGAAGATCGAGATCTTCTCCCAACGCCTTCACGACATGAACATGCCGGCCGAGATCCCGGCCGTTCCCAAGTACATCCAGGAATGGGAAAGCCCGTTCGGGCCGGAGGCCGGGACATACCCGCTCTCCGCGATCGGACACCATTACCTGTCCCGCGTCCATTCGACGATGGAGAACGTGGACTGGCTGAACGAAGCGTTTCCCCAGCGCCTTTTTATCAATCCCGTGGACGCCGGGCCGCGGAAGATCCGGAACGGCGACCTCGTCAGGATCTACAACGACCGGGGCGCCACGGTCGTGGCCTGCCGGGTGACGCCCCGGATCATGCCGGGCGTCGTCGCGCTGCCCCAGGGCGCCTGGTGGACGCCCGACAAGGACGGGACCGACCGCCGGGGCTCCGTCAACGTCCTGACCTCGGAACGCTGGACCCCGCTCGCGTTCGGCAACGCCCAGCACACGATCATGGTCCAGGTCGAAAAGGCGGCCAAGGCATGAATGAGGCCGACGGATGGTGAACCAGTACGCGTTCTTTTTCGACGCCTCGGCCTGCACGGGCTGCAAGGCCTGCCAGTTGGCCTGCAAAGACCGCAACAACCTCGAGGCCGGGCTCCTCTGGCGCCGGGTCTATGAGGTCGCCGGCGGCAACTGGGAGAAGCGGGGTGAGGTCTGGGTGCCGGCGGTCATCGCCTACAACGTCTCGATGGCCTGCAATCATTGCGAGAAGCCCGTCTGCGCCATGTCCTGCCCGGTCAAGGCCATCGGCAAGCGGGACGACGGCATCGTCCTCATCGAGACGGGGCGCTGCATCGGCTGCCGCTACTGCGAGTGGGCCTGCCCCTACAACGCCATCCGGTTCGACGCCGGGACGAACACCGTTTCAAAATGCCATTTCTGCTTCGATGGCATCGACGCCGGAGAGGCCCCGGCCTGCGTCTCGGCCTGCCCGATGCGGGCGCTTGATTTCGGCGACCTGGCCGAACTCCGGAAAACATACGGCGACAACCGTCAAATCTTCCCGCTGCCCGAACCCTCCCAGGCCGAGCCGGCCCTGATCATCAAGCCTCACAGGGACGCCGCCAAGGCCGCCGGCAGCGGGGCCGAGGTGGCTAACTGGGAGGAAGTGTAGATGGCCGGAGAGTGGTCCCTCGTCGCCTTCACGATCGTGGGACAGTTTGCGGTCGGTATGTATCTCTTTATCGGCGGGCCGCTTTTTCTCGGGCCGGCCTGGCCCGGCGCCGCGGCCGCTGGAGCCCGCCTCGCCCTTCTCCTCGCGGTCCTCGCATGTCTCGCCGTGGCGACGGGCTTGTCGCTTTTCCATCTCCATCACCCGCTCCGGGCCTACAAGATCTTCCGAAACCTCGGGACGTCCTGGCTGAGCCGGGAGATTTTTTTCGAGCTCCTTTTTCTCGGCACGACGGGACTTCTCATCTTCCATGAGTTGAAAAACGACGGCGGCGCCGGTTTGGCCAAGGCCCTCTTCGTGTCGGGCGGCCTGGCCGGCGGCCTGTTCATCATGGCCATGTCGAGGCTCTACATGCTACCGGCCGTCGCGGCTTGGGACCACCCCCATACTCCGCTTTCGTTCGGCCTGACGTCGCTTATGCTGGGATCGCTCGCGTCCGCCGCCTATTTCGGCCTGTCCGCCAACCGGCCGGACTTTTATCCCGTCCTGCCCACCCTGGCCCTGGTCGCTGTCGGGGCCTGCCTGGTGAACGCGGCCCTCCTGGCTCCGGGGCAAGGGATCTTCGGCGCCAAGTCCCGACCGTCGTTGCGCCCCCCGGGCGCCGCAACCTCCCGGCTTCACGTCGCGAGAATCGCCGCGTTGTCGGGGGCCGCCGTCCTCCTCGTGGCGGGCGTGGCGGCCGGAGAAGGTCGGATCCTGGGCATCGCCGGCCGCCCCGTGGTCCTCCTCGCGTCTCTTTTGCTGGCCGCGGCGGGCGAGGTCAGCGGCCGGTTCTTGTTCTACAGACTGTCCGGCCGGCGCTCGTAATTCTTGATCGTTGGGGTCGGGCCACAATAACCCATTCATAAAAATATAGTTACCCAGTTTTCTTGGCCATTTTTTGGCCTTAAGTGCTTGTTTTCGACGCTGAAAACGAAGACTTAAGGCTTTTCCCGGACGATCCCGAATCTTCAACTCGCGAACCGGGATGCCGCCGGCTATTTTGACCGGAGGGATTCCAGATATTCCTCGTAATCGGCGCGCGTGTTGAGGTTGCGCAATCCGTCCGTCTTCTTGAGCGGGACTCGTTCCGTGCGACAGCGGTCGAAGAGGGGGATGAGGCTCCTTTCTCCGTCGCGGATGAGTTCCTCGATCTTCGGGATGACCGCCTTGGCGTACACGGCAAAAAGGGGCTCGAATTTTCCCTGGGCCGTGACCGGGACGGCGATTTCCGCGTCCCGCGCGGCCTTGACGAGCCTCCGGACGAGCGGGACGTGGACGTCCGGAATATCGCAGGCGACGACCGCGCAGACGTCGTTGACCGCGGCCCGCAGGCCGGCCAGGATTCCGCCGAGCGGCCCGAGGTCCGGCATCTCGTCCACGACCGTTCCGGACATCGGCAAACCGGCGGCTTCTCCCGCCCGCCGCGGCGCCGTGATTTCTTGACCCGGCGAAAGGCTCACCAGGACCTCGTCGAAAAGGGGCCCGACTTGCCCGAGAACCCGCTCGAGCAGCGTCCCTCCCGGAACGGGGAGGCCGGCCTTGTCGGCCTTCATCCTGCTGCCGCGACCGCCGGCCAGGACGATGACCGTGACCGGCCGGCCGGCGCACCGAATCTTGGGATTCACGTCCCTCATGATAGCTCATTTCCCGCGGCCGGCGAAGCGTCTTGACTTCCGCGGAGCCGAACGGGATAATGAGCGGGTTCCCCATGCTCCTCAAGCAGCAGGCGTTTTACACCTCCCTGACCTCCCGTCACCCCGGCCTTGTCGAGCGCATCCGAAAGCTGATCGAGGAGTCCGAGAAGAAGTTTTCGGGGAGCAAAAACCCGGCCGCCGGCTTCCTTTGGGAGCACACGGTCCTCGTCGCTTCCCTTTCGTTCCGGCTGGCGAAACAGGAGAAGGAGGACGGCGACCTCGCCGCCATCGCGGCCCTGTTCCACGACGCCGGAAAATTCAGCGGCGGACGCTACCACCACGACCAGAAACCCGAGGAGGAGGCGGCGGCGCGGCTGGCCCGGGAGATCCTGGAGGACGAGGGCCTGGACATGGCCCGGGTGGGGCACGTCGTCCGGACCCTGCGGTCGCTTTACAACGGCGGCGCCCGGCGGAACCGGCTGGCCGACGTCATCCACGACGCGGACTTCCTGTCCAAATTCGGCCTGCTCGGCGTCGCCCAGTTCTTCGTCAAGTCCACCCTCCGCGGTCGGAACCTCGAGTCGGCCATCATGAACCACCTGAGCAAGGAACTCACCTACGCGGCGGTCCTGCCGCTGAACATGCGGACGGAATCGGCCCGGAAACTGGCGGTCAAAAAATCCCAGGAGACCCTCCGCTTCTACCGGAGCTTCCTGGCCGAGCTCGAAACGGCTCACGGGATGGATTTCCGGCTCAGGACTCCCGAGGTCCGGCGGTCCGGGCACCGCGCGCGCCGGCTCAAAATCATGCTGGTGACGCCCGCCGCGTGCGGCTCCTGCGGCGGAGGCTGGGACATCGATTTTCGGACGGACAATGGCGTCAAGTGCGAGACGCTCGAGGCCACGGTCCGGTGCGCCGCCTGCGGGGCCGCGCATCAGATCTCGTTCTGCCTTCCCGAAATCGCCTGATACCGAAGCTCCACCGCCTTCCGGATTGAAAAAAGCGCCGGGATGCGATAAAAATGATCTTTAGAGTCCGAGATGACGCTCGTCGCCTATAAGAAACCCTCCCCGGCCCGGGCACGGGACGCCCGGCGGGCCGTCGATTTTTTCGCTCCGGCCCTGGGCCTTCTCATCATGACCTGCGTCGCGTGCCAGAATTCCGGGACCGCCCCCGAACCCCTGCCGACGCCGTTGACCAAGGTCGTTATGGGCTACTATCCTTCCTGGGGCCGGGCCGCGCTCGACCATACCAAGGTCGACTACGCGAACCTGACCCACATCGCCAACGCTTTCGCCTGGCCCGACGCGACCGGCAACCTGGTCATCCCCGCCGACTATCTCTACCCGGAGCTCAATGCCGCGGCCCACGGGAACGGCGTCAAGATGATCGTGAGTCTGGGCGGCTGGGGCAACTGTGACGGATTTCCGGGGATGAGCTCGACGGCCGCGAACCGAGCCAAATTTATCGGCCAGGTGGTCAGCTTTTGCCTGGCGAACGGTTACGACGGCGTGGATATCGACTGGGAGTTCATCGCGAACCCCACGGAACGGACGGATTTCGTCTTGTTCATCCAGGAGCTCTCGGCCGCCCTCAAAGCGCGGACGCCCAAGCTCCTCCTGACCATGGCCGCGCCCTCCGGCGATTATTACGGCCAATGGATCGACTACGAACAGCTCGCCGCGGACTTCGATTTTATCGGCTTCATGACCTACGATTTTCACGGCTCCTGGTCGGACCATTCCGGCCACAACTCGCCGCTCTATCCCGACGCGGGGGACACGGACGGCTCGGTGGACGAGACATTCCAATACGCCCGGCAGAGGCAGGTCCCTCTCGGCAAGCTTCTCCTCGGCGTCCCGTTCTACGGAAAGTCTTTCGACTGCGGCGGGCTCGGCCTTCCGTTCACGGCGAGCACGGATTATCCGTATTCAGCGGCCATGAGTCTTCTGGACGCGGGCTGGAGCCGGATCTGGGACGCGCCGGCCCAGGTCCCTTATCTCCGTCGCGCCGACGCGGGAATGATCGTCTGTTACGACGATACGCAGTCGGTCGCGGCAAAATGCGGCTACGTCAAGAATCGCCAGTCCGCGGGTATCATCATCTGGGAGCTCACCCAGGATTACCGGTACGGGAAGTCGGAGCTCCTGGCGGTTATCGGGCAGGCGTTCAGAACCCGCTAGTGGGCGGATGATCAATTTTTACCGCCGGAACGAGGTGAGGCAGCGATGACGACAAACCTTAAATCCGCCTTCGTCGTGGCGCTGGTCGCGGCTCTTGCGGCCGGCCTCCAGGGGGCGTCCCAAGCGGCCTCCAAGCCCATGGACAAGACGCGGGGATTTTTCCCGGTTTCCGTCTGGTACTCCGGCGGAAAAGCCCGGGCCCCCATGCTCGAGACCGTCACGCCCCAATCGAGGGACGCCTGGCGGAAGGACCTCGAGCAAATCCGGAAATTGGGCTTCAACACGGTCCGCACCTGGGTCGAGTGGACGGCCTGCGAAAGGCAGGCGGGGCAATACGACTTCAGCGCCCTCAAGCTCCTCACGGACCTGGCCGGCGAGGTCGGCCTGCGGGTCATCGTCCAGGTGTATATCGATTCCGCGCCCGACTGGGTCGGAGTCGAACATCCCGATTCGAAGTTTGTGTCCTCCAACGGCGTCGCGGTCGAATCCCAGGCCTCGCCCGGGTTCTGCTTCGACCATGACGCGGTCCGGGACAAGGTCCTGCGGTTCTTCAGCGAAGCGGCCCGGGCGGTCAAGGACAGGCCGGCCCTCTACGGCTGGGACCTCTGGAGCGAGCCCCACATCATCAATTGGGCCGAGGTCTACTACGTCGGCGACCTCAACTCCGTCCAGTTCTGTTACTGCCACTCCACCCAGGCCCGTTTCCGGGAGTGGCTGAAGAAAAAATACGAGACCCTCGACAACTTGAACAAGGCCTGGTACCGGACCCTCCGGTCCTGGGAGGACGTCCAGCCGCCCCGCTACGGGACCATCCTGACCTTCACCGACTATATCGACTGGAAGGAATTCATCTCCGACAAGCTGGCCGAGGACCTCAGGCTCAAGGCCCGGGCCGTGAAATCCGTCCTGCCGGACACCGTGGTCACCAGCCATTCGGCGGCGCCCGGGATCTTCACGCGGCCCGACTGGGCCGGCACGCCCGACGACCGGAAGATGTCCGACAGCGTCGATTTCTACGGCGCCTCGATCTACCCCAAGCACGCCTGGACGATCAGGCCCTGGTCGCCGTTCTACCGCGCCTCCGGGCTCGACTTCGTGCGCTCCATGGGGATCGGGAACGGCGGCTTCTACATCGGCGAGCTCCAGGCCGGCTACGGCGTCTTCGGCATGAAGATGAGCGTCCCCGTCGTCGGGACGGACCTCCGCGACTGGATATGGAGCACCGTGGCCTACGGCGCACGGGCGGTCAATATTTACGCCTATTACCCCATGAGCACCGGCTATGAGGCGGGCGGTTACGGCCTGGTCGAGCTCGACGGCAAGGTCACCGAGCGGGCCGCGGCGGCCGGCCGGATCGCCGGCGTCATCACGGCCAACAGGGACCTCTTCCTCAAGGCGCGGCCCTCCCCGGCGGAAATCGCCATCCTTTATAATCCCCTGTCCCACATGGTGGGCGGCCAGCAGTCCTTCACCGGCGAAGGGCAGACCGTGGGCGTCAACAATCTGAGCGAGTCCCTGCAGGGCGTTCACCGAGCGTTTTTCGAAAGGAACATCCCCGTGGACTTCCTTCACGTCAATGACCTGGGCACGCCGCGGGCGGCGGGTTGCAGGCTGATCATCGCGCCTTATCCCGTGCAGATGTCCCAGCCGCACGTTCACAAACTCCTGGATTATGTCCGGGACGGGGGGACGCTCGTGACCGAAGCCCGTTGCGGCTGGGTGGACGAGAAAGGATATTCGAGCCCGGTCATCCCCGGCGCCGGCCTCAGCGACGCCCTGGGCTGCCGAGAGAGCGAGCTCCTGCCGGTCGCCAAGACCTCCGCCATCACGGTCACGACCGGCCACGCCTCCCTCCCGCTGCTCAAGGCGGGCGACGCGCTCGACGCCCTCTTCTTCGAGGAGAGCTTCGACGTCTTCGGCAAGGACAGCCGCGTCCTGGCCGAGTTTTCCAACGGGCGTCCGGCGATCGTGCTCGCGCCGTACGGAAAAGGGCAGGTCATGATCGTCGGCTCCTTCCCGGGGTCGGCCTACCATCACTACAAGAACCCCAACAACGGCAAGTTTTTCGCCGGGCTGGCCGCCTGGCTGAAGATCGCGAAGCCGGTTGACGTGACGGCCGGAGACCCGGAGGCCGTCATCGAAGGCCGCGTCCTCGAGGGCCCGGGCTACAAACTCCTGTTCGGCTTCAACAGGGGAGCGAAGGCCGCGGCGGCCAAGTTCGCCGTCCTCGAAAACGCCAAGGAGGTCGCGGTCAGGGAGCTCGAAACCGGCGCGCCCGCCGCGGTGTCCTTTGAAAACGGCCGGGCCGTGCTGGCCAGGACCCTCAAGCCCGGCGAAGTCTGGGTCGTTCACCTGCGAGAAAAATAGTCCAGGCAAGGAAACGTGCACCGATGGCCCATATCTTTCTGGTGGCCCGGATGAGCGGGAGGACCGATGGCTGAAGCAAGCGGCCAGGATTTTTGCGCGGGGATCGACGTCGGCGGGACGAAGATCTCGTCGGCCCTGTTTACGAAAACGGGCGGCATTCTGGGGAAAACCAAAGTTTCTATCGACAGGTCC
>Ga0315281_10000893_pt1 | contig 43090 bp, 29 predicted proteins | sample YL17G07_0_MG_FD_204540 | JGI IMG/M metagenome (GOLD analysis project Ga0315281, IMG submission 204540) | Sediment microbial communities from Yellowstone Lake, YNP, Wyoming, USA - YL17G07_0 | ecosystem: Environmental > Aquatic > Freshwater > Lake > Sediment | place: USA: Wyoming | collected...
GTCGTAGATTCGAATCTCCCCTCCGGGTGCGACACCGTCGACGGCGTCCTGCACGATCGAGAAGCCGTCGTAGCCGAAGCGTGTCGCCGGACCAGCGCCATCCGGGTCATTTCCCGCCGGAACCCCAGCCCAGTCATCGTCGACCCAGACGATGGAAGGAAGCGGAAGAACCGGGAACGAGAGCGTATTCGAGACGTCGCCCGCGCCGTTTCGAACCGTGACCGAAACCGTCGACGCGGCCGCGATGTCTGCCGCCGCGATCGTAGCCGTCAATTGGGTGGACGAGCCGAAGATCGTCGCTCGATCGGATCCGTTCCATCGAACGGTGGCGCCGGCATCGAATCCGACTCCATTCACAGTGAGCGTGAAGCCGGGGCGTCCCGCGGTTGCGAAGGATGGAGAAAGACTCGTGAGCGCCGGAACGATCGTGACCGGAAGAGTGACGGTCTGGTTGTCGACCGTGACAGAGACCGTTCCGAATCCGCCATTGGCCCCGGCGGTGTAGATCGAGCCGGCCGTGCCATTCAAGGTGGAGGCCGAGACCGGAAGCATGGTTCCGAGGGTCGAAGAGAAACCGGCCGGAGTCGCATCCCGCACGGCGCCGGCTCCGGACGTATCGCTCCCCGAGGAGTTGATCGTCAGGCTCGCGGAGGCGGATGACGGAGTGCCGGGAGCGATCTGGCCGGGAGAAACTCCCAGCGAGAGAAGGAGCCATGGGTTCGTTCCTGCAATGACTGTCGCCACATCGCACCCGGGATTTCCCGGACCGGCGTTGCATCCCCACCAGTCGTTCACCAGCGAGACAGTGAACGGGCCGGGCTGGGAGCCGGTCGTGACCGCACCTCCCAGCGAGTTTCCGGTGATTCGATTGAAGCTTCCGGTGACCGTCACCCGGGGATCGGGATTGGGCGGATTCGGCGTGTAGGTCGAATCGAGAAGGATTCCATAGTCATTGCGGAGAATCGTGTTGCTCGTGAACGTCGCGATCACGTCGCTGGCGCCCCAGGGGGAGAAGTCGGTCGAGACAATGGCGCCGACGCTCCCGGCTCGATTCGCTCCGTCGATCAGGTTGTTTTCGAAAACGGTTCCGATGCCGGCCGCCCCCTGGCCCCAGGTCGAGAGGGCGTACGGAACGTTCGTCACGGTATTGTTTCGCAGGATCGTCGTCGTGTAAGGAACGAACGTCCAGATTCCATAACTGCCCGCGGTTCCATTCGAGACGGAATTCCCTTCCATGAGGTCCGAGCCGCTGGAATTGTCGGTGTGGATCCCGCTGTCGCTGTCGGTCACGACATTGTCGCGAAAAACGATTCCTCGCGACCAGTTCGACGAAATGGCGTCATTCGCGAACGACACGGTATTCCGTTCGAACTTCCCTTTCGCGCCGAAGGAGAACATCGCGATCGAGGCGACGACCGCGCGCACGTTCGTCACGGTATTGTCGTGAAAATCGAAATCGTTTCCGCCGGTCGACGCATAGACGCCACGCAGATAGACGTTGCGGATCGTCACGTTGTAAACCGTCGTTCCATTGAACACGCCGGCATAAAAATTTTCGATGATTCCGTTTCGCGCATCGAGATCGGCCCCGCCGACCACGATTCCGCTGATGAGCAACGGATTGTCTCCGTCGATCGCCAAGTCGTGGATCACGACGCCGCTCGCCTCGACGAGAAAGACGTTGCTCGCCGCTGTTGCGCTCCCGCACAGCGAGCTGCCGGAACATGGATTGGGCAGCGACACCGCTGGATGAACCGTCACCGCGGCCTGGCTCGCACCGGCAACCTCGAGAGCCTTGTTGACCCGGACGTTTTCGGAGTAGGTCCCGGCGCCGACCGAAATGACGTCACCCGGTGACGACGCGTTGATCGCGGATTGGATGGTCGAACAGTTGGGATCTCCGGGAGTACACGCACCGGGGCTGCCCGGAGTGACATTCCAGGTGGCCGAAAACCCGCTCCCAGTGGACAAGAGAACGATCGCCGCCAAAAAACCTGCGACGTGGCAACTGACCCGGCGACCCCTGCGACGAGTGGTGAACGCGACTTGATTGATCACGGCGACTCCTGCGGTTCCTCGCGTTTGCAATCGTGTGTGTTTGCTTGAAGCAGATTGTATCCTGGAGTTCCGAATCGCAGCCGGCCCAAATGAGTCATGCCGGATTGGACGATTCGGTTCGGGTTAAACGAGCATTTCGTCAGAAAAGCCATTTCCTGACAGGGCAAAGGACACCCATTGAGGCCGCTTCGTGCGGCAAATGACCGGAATGGATTGTTGATTCGTTTGTACTTCTCGACCGGAGCCGCGGGCGTTCCGAATCGCAGCAACGATGAGCTCCATCGACGAGATTCGGAACGAATCCTGAGCGAGACGCCCGAGCGAGGAGCACCCCAATTCGGCTCAGGAATTGATCGCGAATTGTCCGGCTCGCCGTCCCAATTTCCGATTTTCCGCCGAGCCGGTTCCGGAGCGCCGGACAGTTGCAGTTCGGACGCCCGTTCGGCTAAGTTGACGTCCATGAAGACCCTTTTCGATTCTGCGGATTACGCCTCCATGACGACGCGCCTCGCCGGGCTGACGCCGAAGAGCCCGCGCCAGTGGGGAAAGATGAACCCCGGACAGATGCTGGCGCATTGCTCTCTCGCCCTCGAGATGGCGGTCGGGGATCGCCCGATGGGACAGAAATTGATCGGGAGGATTCTCGCGCCCTTCGTCCGCTCGACGGTCCTTGGAGACAAGCCGTTCGGTCACGGGTCGCCGACCGACCCGACTTTCGTCGTGAAAGACGAGCGGGATTTTGAGGCCGAAAGGCGGCGGCTTCAGGAGCTCGCCGAGCGGTTCCACCGGCTCGGGGCGCCCGCCGCCGGGCGGCACATTCATTCGTTCTTCGGAAAGCTCACCGGCGAAGAATGGGGCCGGCTCCAATGGAAGCATCTCGATCACCACTTTCGGCAGTTCAGCGGCTAGCCCGAATGATTCATGAGACAAACCGTCGCCGTCGGTCGCTTTCGCCCGCTGGCGGCGTTCTCCTCCCACGCTCTCTTTTCCTTTTCCTCGGGCCTCGCCGCGGCTACACTGGCGAATCGAGCCGGCCCGGGAAGTGATCGGCTGGCCAGAAGGAAGAAGAAAACATGAAGAAGTGGATTGGTCTGGGATGCCTGGCGGCCCTTGCCGTGTTCGTTCTGGTCTTCGCGGTCTTCGTCATGGGGAGCTACAACAGCCTCGTGACTCTCGATCAAGGGGTCAAGAGCGCCTGGGCGCAGGTGGAAAACGATTATCAGCGTCGCTTCGACCTGGTGCCGAATCTCGTCGAGACTGTCAAAGGCGCAGCCAACTTCGAGAAGGACACCTTCACCGCCGTGACGGAGGCGCGTTCGCAGGTCGGAAAGATGTCGGCCGCGGGGGCGGACAAGCTCACGAGCGACCCGGAGGCCTTCAAGAAGTTCGAGGCGGCGCAGAACGGCTTGTCGAGCGCTCTCTCGCGGCTGATGGTCGTCGTCGAGAAATATCCGGACCTCAAAGCGACCCAGAATTTTCGCGATCTCCAGGCGCAGCTCGAGGGGACGGAGAACCGGATCGCCGTGGCCCGTATGCGTTTCAACGAGGCGGCCCAGGCGTTCAACACGAAACGAAACCGTTTCCCGACCGTGGTCATCGCCGGATTTTTCGGAAGCAAGTTCGCGGAAAAGGCCTATTTCAGCGCACAGGCGGGAGCCGAGGCCGCACCGAAGGTCAAGTTCTAACGTGGCGCCTGGAGGTTGGGCGATGTGCTGACGGCTCCAGGCCCTCGGGCTCGTTCATTTTCCTGTAAGGGCGGAGCCCGGCTCCGCCCGCAGCAGGGTGGCGTTCGCTGATGTTCCGAAAACCCATGAAGAGACTGCTCTTCGTCTTTCTCGCGCTCCTGACCCTCGCGACCACGCTTTGGGGCGTCGCGGGGGAAGTCGCAATTCCGCCGACCCCCCAGCGGTGGGTGACCGATCGGGCCGGATTTCTTTCGGACGCGGCGCGTTCGTCACTCGACGCGCGGCTCGAAGGATACGAGCAGCAGTCGGGCCATCAAATCCTCGTGTACATCGACCAGACGACGGGGCCGGTTCCGATCGAAGACTGGGGCGTCAAAGCATTTGAAAAATGGAAAGTCGGGCGCAAAGGAATGGACGACGGCCTCGTCCTTTTCGTCATGGCGCAGGATCACAAGGCCCGGATCGAAGTCGGATACGGGCTCGAAGGAACCGTTCCCGATGCGATCGCATCACGGATTCTTCGCGACGTCCTCGCTCCCAAAATTCAGGAGGGGGACCGGGACGGCGCGGTCACGGCCGCCGTCGACGCCCTCACGAGCGCGATTGGCGGCCAGGGTTCGAGCGAACCGGCTCCGTCGTCCCAGGGACGCCAGGCGCGCGGTTCCAAAAAACTTTCGTTCGGACAGAAAATCATCGTCGGGCTCGTCATCGCCGGCTTTCTCGTTCTCCTGATCACCAATCCCTCTCTCGCGATCTGGCTGCTGTTCAATATTCTCTCGGGCGGAGGAAGCGGCGGCGGCGGCGGGGGTGGCGGATTCTCGGGCGGGGGCGGGCGATCGGGCGGGGGCGGAGCGAGCGGGTCATGGTGAGGCCAGGAGGAGAACCGTGTTCGGAATGACCCGGGGAGAGCTTCGAAGGCGCGTCGACGGCGAGCGGGTCCGACGGGCGATCGAAGAGGCCGAGAAAAAGACTTCGGGAGAGATCCGAGTCTCGGTCTCGCGATTTTTCTGGGGAAATGTTCGCCTCGTCGCCGAACGCGCCTTCGACCGCCTCGGCATGAGAGCGACGAAAGACCGCAACGGTGTCTTCTTTTTCGTCGTTCCGTCGCGCCGGAAATTCGTCGTTCTTGGCGACGAGGGAATCCACGCCAAAGTGGGACAGGAGTTCTGGGAAAAGATCGCGGTCGCAATGTCCGAAAAATTTCGCGCCGGAGATTTCACCGGCGGGCTCGTCTGCGGCATCGAATCGGTCGGCGTACAACTCGCAGAACACTTCCCCTACGACGGGGGGACCGACCTCAACGAGCTGCCGGACGACGTCGATTATGGGGACTGATGATCCTGGAATCCGCCGATTCCGGACCGCCCTTCTGCCCCTCATTGCGCTGACTTTGTTTGCCGGAGCGCCGCTTTGCGCCGAAGAATTCCCGGGCGGATCCTTGTACCGGGAGTCGTTTCAATTCCGCAACGACAGGGGAGAAGCTGCGGATCTGACGGCGTTTCGAGGACGAAACGTGATTCTCACGATGTTCTATACCGATTGCACGTCGACCTGCACCCTGACGCTTTCGAAGCTGCGGGAGATCGAGCGGGCCTTCGAGGAAAAAAAAATTCCGGTCGAGCTCGTCCTCGTCAGTTTCGACGCCCGGAACGATTCTCCAAGAAATCTCGCCCGATTTCGGAAGAGGGAAAAGCTGCCGGCCGCGAGATGGCATCTCCTGACGGGCGACACGGCGAGCATTCGAAGACTCGCGACTCGGATCGGCCTGGGAAACTTCTCCGATCTGGGCGATCACATTCTCCACGCCTTCCGGATCGTGCTTCTCGACGAGCAGGGCGTGATCCGGAAGTCGCTCGATTGGGATCACCGCAAAGTGGAGTCCCTCTTCGAAGAGGTCACGCCGGCGGCGAATTCCCGGTGATCGCTCGCGTCAGCGCCGGGCCGGACGAGCGCCAGTCGAGGACCTCGCCAATCTCCGAGACTTGCGCCCGTCACTCGTTTGGGATTTGATTCCGTCACGGACAGCCAATTCCACACCGGAGCTCTCCGGCTCCAGTCTCCAACTCCAACCGGAAAAAGAAAATCGAATGAGGTGTCGTATGCGAAGACTCTCCCTGACGTCTCTCGTCCTGGTTCTTTTCCTCGCCATCGCGGCATTGAACGCCGCGGCGAGCAAGACCCAACCGGCGGCCGCCCAGAAAATTCCAGCCGGAATCACCCGGGTGACTGCGGTCGAAGGAATTACGGAGTACCGGCTCGACAATGGCCTGCGGTTCCTGCTGTTTCCCGACCGGTCGAAAGGGACGATCACCGTCAATATCACCTATCTCGCCGGTTCCCGGCACGAGGGTTACGGCGAGACGGGAATGGCCCATCTCATCGAGCACATGATCTTCAAGGGCTCGACGAAACATCCGAACATTCCACAGGAGCTGACGGCCCGCGGCGCACGGCCCAACGGAACGACGTGGTTCGACCGGACGAACTATTTCGAGACCGTGACCGCGGGCGACGACAACCTCGCCTGGGCGCTCGATCTCGAATCCGATCGCATGGTTCACAGCTTCATGAAGAAGAGCGATCTCGACAGTGAAATGACCGTCGTGCGCAACGAATTCGAAATGGGGGAGAACGACCCCAGGGCGGTGCTCACCGACCGGCTCCTGTCGGCCGCGTACCTCTGGCACAACTACGGGAAGTCGACGATCGGCTCCCGCTCCGACCTCGAGAACGTCCCGATCGAAACCCTCGCAGCGTTCTACCGGAAGTGGTACCAGCCCGACAATGCGGTTCTCGTGATTGCGGGGCAGTTCGACGAAGCGAAAGCTCTCTCACTGGTGGCCGAAAAATTCGGATCGATTCCGCGCCCCGCGCGCACGATCGAAAAAACCTACACGGTCGAGCCCGCGCAGGACGGTGAGCGCGCACTGGAGCTGCGCCGCGTCGGCGACACACAGGTGGCGGGAGCGCTCTGGCACATCCCGTCCGGTTCGCACGCCGACGCCGCGCCTCTGGAGATTCTCGCCTACCTGCTCGGAGACGAGCCGTCGGGACACCTCTTCAAGGCGCTCGTCGACACCAAGAAGGCCGCCAGTGTTTCCGCCTCGGCCTGGCAGCTCGCCGAGCCGGGCATCTTCACCGTTTCCGCCGACGTTCGCGTCGGGCAGAGCCTCGACGACGCCAGGTCGGTTCTGATTCGCGTCGCCGAAGAGGCCGGGTCGAATCCCCCCGAGGCCACCGAGCTCGACCGCGCCCGTCAATCGATCGCCAAGGAATGGGACCTTCTCTTCCGCAATCCCGAGTGGGCCTCGATCCAGCTTTCGGAATGGACGGCCATGGGAGACTGGCGACTCTTCTTCCTGCACCGGGATCGAGTCAGGAACGTGACGGCCGCCGACGTCCAGCGTGTCGCAAAAACCTATCTGCGCGCCGAGAACCGCACCGTCGGAACCTTTATTCCGACGAAGGAGCCGATGCGCGCCGACATTCCCCGCCCTCCCGACATCGCGTCGCTTTTCAAGGACTGGCACGCCGGCGCCGAGATCCGGCAGGGAGAGGATCTCCCGGCCGACCCGGCCGCCATCGAGGCGCGGATCACACGCATCAAGCTCCCCTCGGGGCTCAAGATCATTCTTCTTCCCAAGAAAACCCGCGGCGAAATGTTCATCGCCAATCTCGGCCTTCGTTTCGGTGACGAGAAGAGCCTCCGCGCCCGTGGAGCGGCCGGAGACCTCGCCGGCGACCTGCTCATGCGGGGAACGAAAACGAAAACCCGGCAGCAGATTCAGGATGCCATCGACAAGCTCACCGCGAGAGTCTTCGTCGGCGGCTACCCGAGCGGCGCTTACGGAAGCGTCGAAGCCCCGGCGGCGAACGCCGAGGCGGCTTTGCGGCTTCTCGCGGAAATTCTGAAAGAACCGTCGTTCCCCGCGGAGGAGCTCGACAAGCTGCGGGAGGAAGTTCTTCTCCAGGCGGAAGAATCGAAAACCGATCCGATGCAGATGGCCTCGACGGCCTGGAGCCGTCACCTGAATCCCTGGCCCGCGGAAGACCCGCGCCACGTCGATACGCCGGAAGAAAAAATCGCCGCCGTCCAGGCCGTCACGCTCGATCAGATCCGGAAGTTCCACACCGATTTCTACGGCGCAGAGAGCGGCGAGCTCACGATCATCGGAGAGTTCGATCCGGCGAAAATCAAAAAGCTTGTTGGCGAGCTCTTCGGAAACTGGAAGAACAGGACGCCGTGGAAGTGGCTCCAGAACCCCTATCAAGTGCGCCCCGCCGCCACCCTCAAAATCGAGGCTCCGGACAAGGAAAGCGCGATGGCGCAGGCCGGAATGCGAATCGAAATGAAGGAGGACGACGCCGATTACCCGGCGATGGTCCTCGGGAATTTCATGACGGGCGGCGGATTCCTGAATTCACGTCTCGCCGTCCGGCTGCGGCAAAAGGACGGCCTCTCCTATGGCGCCGGGTCGTTCTTTTACGCGAGCCCGTTCGAGAAGGACGGCACCTGGGGCTTCTATGCGATTTACGCTCCGCAGAACGCCGACAAGCTCGAAACCGGTTTCCGCGAAGAGATCGCGCGTCTTCTCGAATCGGGATTCACTCCCGACGAAATCAAAGAAGCAAAAGCGGGCTGGCTCGATTCGCGCAAAGTGAGCCGGGCCCAGGAGCGCGAGCTGGCGCGAACTCTCGGACAGCGCGAATACGCCGGCCGAACTCTGGCGTGGGACGCCGAGCTCGAAAAGAAGGTGCTGGCTCTGACGGCGGACCAGATCCTCGCATCGATGAAACGCCATCTCGACCCGAAAGCCATTTCCTTCATTCAGGCGGGAGATTTCGCCGGCGCGAAAAAGAAAAAAGAATCCGGGGAGCTTCCCGAGACACGAACGGGGAAGTGAAGCCTGCTCATTCGCCGGGCGAAACTTAATGGCCGCGTGAACCGTTGAGCCGGCTTCACGCGCTGCTTCGTTTTCTCTTCGCGGGCGATGCGAATCCGGACGAAGAGCCGCGCCCGGCGGGCGCCAGCCGGCCATTGACGGTTTCCGGTGCCGGAATGTTTCGCGGATCCGTCGCCACGTTTGGCGTTCGGCTCATTTCAGGGGGATTTCGTTACGGTCTCGGTATCCTCATCGCGCGAACCGCCGGCACCGCGGCATTCGGCGAATTTTCGGTAGGAACCGCGCTCCTTCTTCTTCTCGCGACTCTGGCGGCCGGCGGCGCGATCACCGGCGTGGTTCGTTTCGGGTCGACCGAGCTCGAACGAGCCGGCAAAGGGGCGGTCGGAGACCTCCTTCGACGCGAGCGCAACCGGACGTGGCGACGCGGATTGATTCTCTCCGCCGGCTGGATCGCCCTTGGATATTTCGCTCCCGGAATTCCGGGATCCGCAGGAAGCTTTCTGACGTTCGCCGGCATGGCCGCTTCACTCCCTTTTCTCGCCGTGTCGAACGTTCTCGAGGCCGGAAGCCGCTGCACCGGCTCGCCGCGTTACGAGCTGCTTCTCCGCTGCGCCCTTCAGCCCGTGATGTTTCTCGCGTTGCTGGGAGGCGGACACGAACTTCTGCCCGCCGTTCCGCCTCTCGCCTTGATCTGGGGCGCCTATGCCATTTCCCTCGCGGTCGAGCTCATGGCCGCTGAGCAGATTGTGTTCCGTCTGTTTCCTCCCGCGCCACTCCTCTCGTCACCTCCGGGTCCGCGTCTGGGCAGCCATTTCGCCTATGAAATCCTCGTCGTCGCCGCAGCCAGCGCCGACCTTTGGCTCATCGGCCTTCTGGGCGGTCCCATCGATGCCGGCTGTTATGCCGCGGCTCTCCGCACGGCGGAAATCGTCATCGTCCTCCGCGGTTCGTATCAGGCATTTCTGGTTCCGGCTGTCACAAAAATTCTCGCCCGGCGCGCATCCGGAAACCCGGAGGCAGCCGGACAGTTCGACCGTCTCGCTGCCGGAGCTGGACGCGGCGCAACGCTGGCTTCGGCAGCCGTGGCGATTCCTCTTGTGCTGGGCGCCGCCGAGATTCTCGGACTTTTCCGCGGTGAGATCGTTCGCGCCCGGTCTGCGCTGGCCCTGCTCGTCGTCGTGCCGGTCGTCCTGTCCTACGGGCTCTCGGCGTCGGCGGTCTTGCTGGCGCGTGCTCCAGGCACCCTCGCGCGAATCCGGCTCGTCGAAGTTCTGGCGACGGTCGCCGGAGTCGCACTGCTTTTTCCGCGATTCGGTCTGGAGGGAGCCGCAGCGGCGGTCGGTTTGGCGGCCTTGATCCAGACGGCGCTTTCCGTTCGCGCTGCGCACGAGTGCCGCTCGTTTCTCACTCTGCAGGGCTGGTCGCGCGCGCTGGCTCCTCTCGCGCTCGCCGCCGCCGCCGCCTGGCTGGCGCGCGGAAGTGTGTCTCTCGATGTTCCGATTGCGAGGACACTGGAGGCGATCGTCGCCGGAGAAGGAGCCCTTCTCGCCGGAGCCTTCTTCTTCTGGAAAAAAGCGCTCTGAGCCTGCGCGGGAAGCGCTTTCCGCCATTCGAATTTTGGTCGAACCCGGGAGCCGGCCCTGAAATATGATCCCGGCATGGCCACCCCACCGCCGTACCCGAGCGATCCTTTGCTCCCTGAAGGAGTGCGGCTCGGCCGGCTCGTTTCCCACCACGACGATCGAGGCCGGCTCGTCGAAATTTTTCGTTCAACCTGGGAAAACGAATTCGCACCCGTTCAGTGGAATCTCGTGCGTTCGCAGGAGGCCACTCTTCGCGGCGTCCACGTGCACGTCGTTCACTTCGACTATCTCCTCTGTGTCGACGGGCGCATGGACGTGGCCCTTCGCGACCTCCGCCGCGACTCGCCGACTGCGGGGCGAGTGGCAGCAGTCTCTCTTCTGGGTGACGAGCCTTCCACGTTGACGATTCCTCCGGGAGTTGCGCACGGGTTTTTCTTCCCCGTCCCTTCGACTCACGTCTACGCCGTTTCGGAGTACTGGAATCTCGAAGACGAGCTCGGTTGTCATTGGGCCGATCCCGCGCTCGAGCTGCCCTGGGAGATCGACCCCCGTCACGTTTCCGATCGGGATTCCACTGCCGGCTCCCTTGCCGAAATGATCAACGAGCTCGAGGCCCGCCGCGTCAGCTCGAAATCATCTTTCGCAGTCGATTCGAAATTCGCCCCGGTAACGTCCGCCCCCACGCGGTGATCCTCTCGTCGAGCCGGTTCCGGTCGCGAACCAGATAATCCAAGAGCTCCCGTTCGAGCGATGGCCTTTCGGCCGGATCCGCTATCCTCTGCCTCCACGCCCCCAGCTCAGCCGCCCGCTCTTCCTTCGCTAGATTCTTCCGGACCAGGCTCGGAAAATGGAGGGCCGTCATCCGGCGTCCGCTTCTCGCACGAATTCCCGGGACTCCGAGTATCTGATCCCACATGTAGACGTCGGTCGGTATTCCGCGCGGCGTCGTTCTCCATCCGAACGGCAGGCGGCGATAGAGATCGCGGGTATGGCCGGCGTGACCGAAGGGAATCCGATTGAGATGCGAAGCGAGAAGCCGCCGGTAGACCGGCCTTTCGAGGTCCACGGCCCATCCGCCGAGGGAGCCGTCGGGCTCGACTCGAATCGGCAGGGTGTGCGCGAAGTCGGCGTTTTCGAGAAGACCGGCCATCACCTCGACGTGATCGGGAAAATAAAGATCGTCGTCGGCGAGATAGCAGACGATTCGCCCGCGCGCGGCGGCGAGCGCTTCATGACGGTAGATCTCTCCGTGGCGCGGTCCTTTCGGATGTCCGAACCAGCGAACACGGCGATCGGTTTTCGCGAACCGTTCCACCAGGACGCGGGTCTCGTCGGGGGCGCCATCTCCGATGACGAAGATTTCGAGGTCCGTGACGGTCTGGGCGAGCACCGACCCGACGGAGTGCTCGAGGGTCGGACCGTGATCGTGTGTCGGAATGAGGATGGTGGCGGCGAGATCGTTCGCGTTCATCGGTCATTCGCCGGCAGACCGGCCCGCGATCGAATCCCTGCGATCCAACGAACGCAGAGAGCGCCGACGGCCGCCGAGCAGCGAGGAGGAGGACCGCCATCGAGAAATTCAAGGAACCCTTTGAGATCGTCGAACAGAGGCATGGAATCTTCGAGCTCGATTCGCTCGACGTCCGCAGCGGTGACCGAGCTGAAATCGACTCCTCGAAAAATTCGAATTTCCGCCGGACTGGAATCGTCCCAAAAGAGAACCGCCTGATCCCCCTCGACACGAATCTCACGCCGATGAACCGGGGAACGAACCGAAACCTCCGCGGCGAAAAAGGGAGGGCCGGGCGAAAGCGAAACCAGGCCGGCGACTCTTCCGTCCGGCGTTCGTTCGGCTACCGCGATTCCCGGCTCGGGAAGCCCCCCGGCGAGCTCGTGAAAAATCGAAACGTCATGCGGCAGAAGGACCCAGATCGCGTCGGTGCCGTGATGCCGGGTCCCGGGCTGAACTCTTCGAGTGGAGATCCCTCGAATTTCGCCGAGCCTCCCGGAGCGGATGATCTCCGACGCCCGGCGGATGGCCGAGTGATATCGCCATTTTTCCATCACGAACAGCCGTCCTGCGCCCATCGCCGCCATTCGGTCGGCCGACTCCGGGTGATCGGTCATCGGCTTTTCGATGAACACCGGAACGCCGCGCGGGAGAACACGTTCGAGAACATCGACATGCCGTGAAACCGGAACCACGACCACGATGCCATCGACGTCCGGGATTTCCTCGACGTTCGAAACGATCGAGCTCGCCCCACCGTTTTCCGCGCGGGCGCGGCTTTCGTCCGACCTGGCCATGACGGTCACGGCCGCGCCGAGATTCACGAGATCGCGCAGGACGTGCTTTCCCCACTCGCCGCAGCCGACCAGACCGATTCGTTTTCCCGAGATCACCGTCATCGAAGGAGGATTGTGAACGAAAAACGATTCAAAGCCAGCACGAAAATCAACCGGCGGGCGCCGGAGAGAAAAAGGAGCTCCTTCGGCAGTACAATCAGGCCGATCCCGGAATCGAAGCCGATGAAACTCCGCACCTCAGCTCGCCTTTCGACCCGTCTTCTGTTCGCAGCGCTCGCTGTTTTCAGCGTTCCGCTTTTCGCCGACGGGAGCGCTCCGCCGCTCTCCGAGTCTTCCCTCCCCGCTTCCGGAAACACCGTTCGCCTGGCCGTCTGGACCGGGGCGGGGCTCGCCGCTTGGGACGTCGGGGAAGCGGAGCTCGGGATCTCCCCGGAAATTTCACGGGAAGAACGAGCCCGCAGAATGGTTCAGGCGATGGTGGATGCTGGATCGCGAACCGATGGAGTCGTCATCGCTTCCCCGGGCTCCTCTCCCGCAGAGCCGAACCCCCGAAGAGTGGATCTTTACCCTCGCGGTACGACGGTGGACTCCGTGATGCTCAGCGGCCCATCCCTCGTCGTCCGAATTTCGGCGCCGGCGAGCTGGCTCGCGGGAGGTGCGATCGACGACGAGCTTCTCGAAAAAATCAGCCGGCAGCTCATCGCCGGCCTCGATTCGTTTCCGGAGCTCCGCGAGTATCACGTCGTCGCGCGAGATTCCGGCCGCCCCGGAGCGCTCTATCGCCCGCTTCCCTCGTTTCTTCCCGCTGTCGACCGCGAGGCGCTCGTGAAGGAACGTGAAGGGGGCGCAACGGATTCGCGGGAACCTCTCGTGCGGCGGCTCCGGCCGGAAGACGGCGCGCAAGGACTGTCGCGATCGAACGATTGTCCTGTAAACGCCAGCGGCGCCACGGGTGCACTCGCCGGCAAACAGATTTTCTTCAGTCAATGCCACGGCTGGATCGACTACAACTCGGCCGCGGCCTGGGAAACCCAGCGCGCCATCACGAACGGAATCGTCGAAGATTTCGTCAATCCCGAGGCGGTCGATCAATACCTGTTGACCTATTTCAGGAACGCCGGCGCCGATTTCTTCACGCTTCGCGAAAGCGACATGAATTCGAACATGGTCATCGTCGACGACGAAGACCGAACGACCTATCCCGCCAACGGAACCTACGTCGAGAGCGGGAACGGAGCCGCGTTCTCCAATTCGCCGAACCTCAGCTTCGGAAACTTTCGCGCCCCCTATTCCGCGAACGACGATCCGTTGCGGGCCGCGGGCTACAACGACCGGCTCATCACGACGACAGCAGCCGAAACGGCGCGCGCCACCTGGACACCCGTGATTCCGGCGGCTGGCTTCTACAACGTCTACGTTTCCTACACGCGAAACGGTTCGGCCCGCGCGAGCGACGCCCACTACATCGTCAGTCACACCGGCGGACAGACCCATTTTCACGTGAACCAGGAGCGGCACGGCTGGGTCTGGGTTTTCCTCGGCCGGTTTCACTTCAATGCCGGATCGAACGCCGCCTCCGGCTCGGTCGCCCTCGCCAACGATTCTCTCGAAGCCGGTGACACCGTTTCGGCCGACGCCGTTCGCTTTGGCGGCGGAATGGGAGACATCTTCGGCGATTACCACACCGTCATCAGCGGTCACCCGCGGTGGGAAGAAGGAGCGCGCCCCTTCACGCAGTACATGGGGGGCTCGTCGTCCGTCTGGTCGGCCGGGGATGTGACCTGCCGCTCGAAGTGGGCCGCCTGGGAAAACTACGCCGGCCTCGAAGATTCGATCTACGTGTCCTGGCATTCGAATGCGTTCGACACCACGGCGCGCGGAACGACGAGTTACATCTACAGCTCGAATCCTCCTGACGGCACTTACGATCCGACGCAATCGATCACCGGATCCTCGTCTCTCATGAACAAGATTCACGACGAGATCATCAATGACGTCCGGCAGGCGTGGGACGCCACCTGGCAGGATCGAGGTTACCGCTCGGCTTATTTCGGCGAGATCAATCCGGCCAACAACAACGAGATGCCGGCGACTCTTCTCGAGGTTGCGTTTCACGACAATGCGACCGACGCCGATCAATTGAAGGACCCGAGGTTTCGACGGCTTCTCGCCCGGGCCATCTATCAGGGGATCGTCAAATATTTCGCCGCCAGAGACGGCATCGCCGTGCGGCTTCTCCCCGAGCCGCCCCGCTCTCCGGAAGTTCACTGGCTCTCGTCGACCTCGATCCGCGTCAGTTGGACGGCGCCGGTCACGGATACGAACGGCGTCTCTGGAGACGCCGCCACCGGCTACCGCGTGTATCTCTCCTCCGACGGCCTCGGATTCGACGGCGGCCGCGCGGCTGCCGGCACCAGCCTCGACATCACGGGCCTCCAGAAGAATTCGCTTTATTTCGTTCAGGTGACGGCGACCAACGCCGGCGGAGAATCTTTTCCGTCGGAAACGCTCGCCGTGCGTCTTCCCGATCCCAACGACAAGACGATTCTGATCGTCAATGCCTTCGATCGCCTCGACCGGTCGATGCTCGTCAGCCAGAACGAACCCGATCTCGGCGGAGCGGTTCAGAGGATGTACCTCGACCGGATGAACGACTTCAATTACACGATCCAGCACGCAACAGCATTGTCGGCGATCAACGTGGCGATCAACTCGGCGTCGAACGAAGCGGTCGCAAACGCTCAGATCGTCCTCTCCCCTTCGACTCACTCGGCCGTCGACTGGATCGCCGGCGAGGAGTCGACCGCCGACGAGACCGTCAGCACCACCGAACAACAGAAACTGGCGACCTACCTTCAGGCGGGCGGCGCCCTCTTTCTGACCGGAGCCGAAATCGGATGGGATCTCGACCATCTCGGATCAGCGGGCGATCAGACCTTTTACAATGGAACCTGCGGAACCAGCTATGTCGCGGACGATGCTGGAGTCTATGCCGCCACGGGCGTCGCGGGGTCGATCCTCAACGGAATCACCGGAGTCAATTTCGACGACGGAACCCACGGCACCTATGACGCGAACTATCCCGACGCCGTCACGACGGTCGGGGCGGGGAGCACCAGTTGCCTGACCTATTCGGCAACGGCCTACACCGCCGGCATTCGGCTGAATACGGGAATCTATCGCGTCGTTCAATTCGGATTCCCGTTCGAAACCATCTGGAGCTCGTCCAAGCGAAGCGAGGTCATGACGGCCGTCATGAATGATCTGATTCCGTGCATCCCCCCGGCGCTTGCATTGTCGATGACGTCGGCAAAAAAGAGCGGAGCCGGAGTCCTTTTGACACTGACCGATCCAAACCCCCCGAAAGCGGTCACCGGATATTCGTATTATCGAGCCGCGAGCCCTTCGGGGCCCTGGTCGACCCTCGACACGAACGCCGCCGATCAGGATGGCTCGACCGCCGGCATTCAATGGACCGACCCTACCCCGGCGGGCGCATTGAACTGTTACACAGTGACCGCCTGGAGCAATCGCTGTCCGGCGGAAGGGCCGCGGTGAATCGGCCGCGAAGCGGGCTCGAAGAATGGCTCCTCTCAACTTTCCGTGGGACTTGATGTTTCCCTGTTTCCCGGTCGACGTCCGCCGTCTGCGGCGCCTTCGAGCCGTCACGGGAAGGGTCTTTCTCGCCATCTTTCCCCTTCTTGCGCGAACAGCGTCGGCGTCCGATCCGGAACCGGCCTTCGCCGAGCGAAGCCTTCACATACTCCAGGCGCCCCTCCTCGGGTTCAGCGGCGCCGACGTTTCTTCAGTTCCGCCGGAGCGGCTCGAGCTCGATTTCGACGAGCAATACGCAAACACGTTTTCGAGGAATTCGCTCGCCCTCACGATCCATAACCATGAGCTCCGCCGGACCGGGCTCCCCTGGACGCGGGAAGAAGCCGAAGCCGCCCATGCCGCCCACCCGAACGAGGCCATTGTCTTCGTCGACGGAGAGCTCGTTCGCTCGATGGTCCGGGTGCGTTACGGGTGGACACGAGAGCTGTCGATTGCGCTCGAAGCCGGATGGATTTCGCACGACGCAATTTCGGCCGACCGATCGGTCGAGGGCTTTCATCGAACGTTTCATCTCCCCAGCGACGGGCGTCCCGATTTTCCGCGGGGCCGATTCGTGATCGCGGTGCAGTCACCCGGCGACAAGATGCACTTTTCGGATCGAGCGCCCGAAAACGGTTTTTCCGATACGACCATGACTCTCTTCTGGAGGCCGGAATCGGAGCTCCTCGGATGGAGAGTCGGAGCGGACGTTTCGGCCGAGGCCCCAACGGGCTCGGCGAACGACTTCAATGGCTCGGGGAGCTGGGACTTTGGAGCACGAGTGGTCGCGGCGCGGCGAAAGGAAGCCTGGTCGTTCGGTTTCGAGCTGGGGGAGGTTTTCCCGGGCCTGGACGCAACACCGGCGCGGCTTGCAACCTCCCCTTACGGCCGCCTCGCATTGTCGATCGGCCACCGGATGGGCGACCAGTGGATCGCCGGCGCTTCCTTCACGATCGAGCAGAGCCCATTTCGCCGTGAGAATCTCGGCTTCGCCTCCGAGGACGGAGTCGAGATCGGCCTCGGCGTCGAGAGGGCGCTCGGGGCCCGCTCGACCCTCCGCCTCACGCTGACCGAAAACATCATGGGCGTCGGCGACCGGGCTGACGTCGGCGTCACTCTCAGCCTTCGCGTACGTCCCTGACTCCGGAAGGGGGCGGAACCGAATGGTATCCGGAGCTTTCGTCCTCGAGAATCGCCGCCGAAGAAACTCCAAGCAGACCCGGAGCCGACCCGATATGCTCCATCGTGAAAGAAGGAGGAATCCATGGCCACGAAGAAGAGCAGTTCCAGCAAACCGGCAGCGAAGACCGCAAAATCAAAAGCCAGGGCACCCAAGGCGCGAGGCGGGGCTTTTCGTCTCGACTCCCTGTCGGTCAGCCTGACGGTCAACGACATTGCGAAGAGCATCGTCTTTTATCGAGATGTTCTTGGATTTTCCGTCATCCAGCAGTGGGTGATGGAAGGCGTCGTGCGAGGGGCCGAGCTCAGCCTGGGCGGCGCCTCGATCATGATCGGACAGGACGACTGGAAGAAAGGGCGGAATCGAAAGAAGGGAGAGGCGCTTCGTTTCTACTTCATGACGACGCAGGACCTCGACGTTCTGGCCGCAATGTTGAAATCGCGCGGTCTGAAGCTCGAACAGGAGCCGATGACCACCGAGTGGGGCCGCCACTTCGCGTTCAGCGATCCCGACGGATTCCATTTCACCGTCGCGCAGGAAGCGAAGAAGAAAAAGAAAAAGTAGGACGGGGGTCCGAACGAAAACGACGCCGTTTTCTTTTCGCGACACCTTTTCGAAGGCCGACGAGGAGATCATTTTCCGGCGGTTCGGAAAAACGCCAGTCTCGAGATGGAGCGCGGCCGAGCGGCCGTACGCGAGGCAACGTTTGGACGCGAAATTCACGCTCCATCCGGGAGTTTCACATTCGCTGACTCCGGAGATCGACCGCGACATCGCTCAGTTCTTCGAGAGGGCCGCGAGTCATAGCGCTCGGAAAAGAGGATCGCGCCACGACGGGGGGATTCATTCCCGCAATCCTTGAGTCTCTCCGTTAGCCGACATCGATCCCAACGACGAGGAGGACTGAGCGCTCGGCTGCAGGCTCCACTGTGATCGCCCCGCCCGTCGGCGAAACGATCGCCGTCGAACCGGCGCCGAGAACGGCGCTTCCGAGTCCCGACGCGATTGTTCCGGCCCCGGAGGCGCAGTAGACGAGAGCGAGCCCCGGGACCTCGAGCTTCGCGGGCCCGATTCGGTCGACAACCATGACCCTCGCCCGGGCAACGCCACGACGAGTCATCACATTGAAATCGCGAATCGGTCCGTCGACCAGGCGGCCGATGGTTTCGAGATCGCCGGAAAACGAATAGGGCCTCAGCGGCGCGACCACCACGCCCTCGCTCTGACCACGAACATCGAGCCGGATTCCGCTCCCTTCGAGCACCACGAGAATTCGATCGATCCCCGGCAGCTCGGAAAAGGGGCCATCCTCGTTGACCCGGGCGACGCTCACGCGCCAGCCGAACGATGAGTCCCCTTCCGGGCTTCGCGCGATCTCGGTCGTCACTCCGCGTCCGTTCGCCCAGGGCATTGCCCGATAGCTTTCGGGGGCGATCGTCACCATCTTCGGCATCGGAGAAGTCTAGCCTGAATTCTCCGCCTGACGGGCGCGCCTCCTGACGCGAATCAGCCAGACGAAACCGCTCATCAGGGCCACCCGAATCGGTGGACGAACGGCGGCCGGGACTCCAAGTTGTAAGAGAGGCGCCGCATCGGCCTGCCGCCGCCCACCGCCCGAAGCCGGCAGGATCAGGCGGGAAGGCGGGACACACCCATCGGACCCCGTCGAAGTTGACGGGGGCCAAAGGATCTTCAAGGGAGCAGAGGAATCGTTTCCCATGAATCGCAAAGTCGTCGCGGTGACGATCCTGATGCTTGGGCTCGAATCGGGAATGGCGAGCGCCGGAAGCGCGCCCGAAATGGAAAAGCGAGAGCTGCCGGAATCGGCCTGGAGCTATCGGGCTCCGATTCGTTTCGCGAGCCGCCTGGCCATTGACGAGGGGACGGTGCTGACGCGGCACGGCGCGCCGCCGCGCCCATTGTCGCTCGTCGCCGCCGATCTCGATGGCGACGGAGTGCCCGACCTCGTCAGTGGCTGGTCGGATGGCGCATTGGGCGGGCAGCTGCGATTTCATCGCGGGAATGTCGACGCGATCTACCCGAGCTCTCGAGATGCGATGACACGGCGCTCGGCGGGGACATTCCTCGAATCGCCATTCTTTCCTTCGACACCGCTGCTGGAGCTTTCGTCGGCGCCTGATTTTCTCATCGCAGGCGATTTCGACGCCGATGGTCTTTGCGATCTGGCCGCCGCCACGCGAGACGGGGAACAACTCATCTTCCTGCGAGGCAACGGGAAGGGGGCGTTGACCCTTTCGGGCGTGCGGCCGCTCAATGGCCGCCTGACCTCACTGCTTGCTGCCGACGTGAATCGCCCCGACGGACTCGTGGACATCCTGGCCGGAGTCGTCGACGGCGACGGTGCCCGATTGCTCGTCTTCGAAGCGGGCGACGGCGCGATCCGGTCACTGCCGGAGTCAATCGAGCTGCCAGCGTCGGCTTCGGCAATCGAGGCCGGCCGCTTCGAAGGAAGCGGCGAATTCGTCGACATCGCCGTCGCATCGGGAGACCGGCTCGTCCTCGTGCAGGGGCGGGACCGGCGTCTCGTTGCCGATCCGGAGCGAAAACGAAGCGTCCCCGTCCCGCGAGTGGATGTGATCGATACCGGCCTCGACGTCGATGTCGTTTCGATGACCGCAGGTCACTTCGTCGTCTCGGGGGAATCAACGCAGGAGCTCGCACTGCTCGACGCCACCGGCGAAATTCGAAATCTGGGCGTCGCCAACGCTTCCCGTTGCTTCGTCGAGCGGGCACGCTGGGCGTCCCGGGCCGCGTCGAAAACCGTCTGCTGCTCGGTTCTCGTTCGGAGCGTGGTTTCCTCGGGCGATCGGAACGATCTGGCGGTCTACGACCGGGGAAGCGGGCGCCTTCGATTGTTCTCGATCCAACCCGAAGAACCGGGAGAATTTTTCGAAATCGCTTCGCGCGTTTCAGCCGGAACCGTCGCACTGATACCGATGCGACTCAATTCCGACGCCCTTTCCGACTTCGTCACGCTCGGAGAAGGCCCATCCCCCCTCTCCGTCGATCTCTCCGCGCCCATGGCCACGTTCGTCGTGACCACCGACACCGGAACCGGCACCGGCTCACTCGACTGGGCGATCCGGCAAGCCAACATCAATCCCGGCGCCGACCTGATCACATTCGACATTCCCGCTCCCGCCGGGCTTCCGACGATCACGCGCACGGGAATGGCTTTCCAGTCGCTTCCCGCAGTCACCGGTCCGGTCACCATCGACGGAACCACCGAGCCCGTTCACGGTTTGGTCGCACTCGAAGGCTGTTGCCTCGGACGGACGGAACGTGCGGCCCGGACAGTGCCGGCAGGCCCCACTGTCGACACCGGTTTCGGCATTCTCCTCGGCGGTGGCGCTAGCGTCGTACGGGGCCTGGTGATTCTCGAATGGGAGCGGGGAATCAAGGTCGGCCTCGCGGGAAACTGCATCCTCGAGGGAAATTTCGTCGGCACTCTTCCCGGAGGAAGCGCGGAGGCTGGGAACTACGACAACGGGATTCTCGTCGACCGGGCGCCTGACAACACGATCGGCGGTACGACGCCGGCCGCGCGGAACGTCGTGGCGGGAACCTTCTTCGGACCGGGAATCGAGATTTACGGCGCCGCCTCCACAGACAACCTCATCGCCGCGAACACAGTCGGGCTCCTTCCCGACGAGACGGGGATCCTCGGAAACGGCGGCGCCGGAATACGTCTCAATGGAGCCGGAGCGAACAATCGGGTCGGCGGATCCGCCGCGGCGGCGAACGTGATCGGGGGAAACTTTGGGGCGGGCGTGGAAATCAAATCGTCGTCCGGGGCGCTGGTGCAGTCGAATTACATCGGCACCAACGCCGCCGGCCTCGACATCCTCGGAAACTTCCTGGATGGAGTGAGGCCCGATGCTTCTTCGAATACCACCCTTGGCGGCAGCTCGCCGGCTCTTCGGAACGTGATCAGCGGAAACCATTCGCACGGGGTCGAGATTGTCGGAACCTCAACCGGGACCCTCGTCGTCGGCAACATCGTCGGGCTCGTCCCGTCCGGCGACGCGGCGCTCCCCAACGGCGCCGACGGGATTCTCGCCGGAGAGGAAACGAGCCTGACCACGATCGGCGGAACCGTGGCCGGCGCCGGCAACACGATTTCCGGTAACGCCGGAGACGGCCTCGAAATCGCCGCAACGGCGGGCGCGGTGGCGCAAGGAAACGTCATCGGCACCAATGTGGCCGCGACTCTCCCGCTCGGAAACATCGGAAGCGGCGTCAGGGTCACCGCGCCTGCGCTGTCGGTGCAAATCGGCGGACCGAGCGGAGGGAGCGGGAACATCATCGCGGCCAACCACTACACGGGGGTTTACGTCTCCGGTGAATGCACGCTTCTCGGAAACTTCATCGGGACGACCCCGGCCCTCGTGGCGGGCCTTGGAAATGCCGACCCCGGAGTGTTCGTCGCCATTGACGGATGGGCCACGATCGGCGGAGCCCTGCCCGGCGAGGGAAACGTGATCGCGTTCAATTCCTCCGGCTCGGGCGGCGTGTTTCTCGAAGGACTGTCGGGGCCCGGATTTACGATCGCGGAGGCGACCATCCGCGGAAATTCGATTTTCCAGAACGCCGGCCTCGGTATCGACCTCGGCCCGGTGGGCGTCACACCCAACGATCCGTTTGAGCAGTTCCTGGGACCGAACCACTACCAGAACTTTCCGGACATCACGTCGGCACTGTGGAACGGCGCAACCACGACGGTCAGCGGCATCCTCAATTCACTCGCCAGCGAGTCGTTCCTGATCGACGTCTATTCGAGCGTTGCAGCCGATCTCCCCAGCGGTTACGGCGAAGGACAGACCTGGGCCGGAACTGTGACCGCCACAACCAACGCGGGCCGCTACGCGTCGTGGACGTTCGTCACGAGTGCGAATCTGTCCTTTCAGAAGATCACGGCGACAGCGACCCGGGCGACGGGGCACACCAGCGAGTTTTCACAGGCCGCTGCAGTGACATTCGTCTCGCCCATCGGAGAATCGGCGCCGCTGGGCGATTTGAAGTTCATTCGCGGAAGCGGCACCAGCATCGATGTCGTCTATGCGCCGGCCTGCGGAGCGACAAGTCACGTGATCTATCGCGGAAGCGGACCGATTACCGGAGACCTCGCCTGGAATACGGCCTGGTGCCTCGCTGACACGAGCGGTCTGGCGAGCATCGATCCCGGAGATCCTGCCGTTGGCGGAGTGGACTACTTCGTCATCGCCGGCCAGAACGCCACAGCCGAGGGATCTTACGGAAAAGATTCGGCCGGAAACGAAGGGCGCGAAGCCACAGGCCTCGGCGCCTGCGACCGGCCGCGGGTTCTGGGGGGGAACTGTCCGTAGTCTCCCCGGGAGCCGGACAGTGACTCTTCATTTTCTTCGACCGCAACCTGGCAGCCGAATGCCCTTTGGATCTTCGCCGGCGGAATGGTGCTGACTTCTCGCGTGAAAGTCGAGTGCCACCGTAGGCCGGCCCCCGTGCCGGCCCGCCAGGAACTTCGGCCCCGTACGCAAGTGCGACTTCGCAGTGCGCGTTTCCCCAGAGATTGCGGGCATTAGGAAACTTCTGACGGGCCGGCGCGGGGGCCGGCCCCGATTTCCGACTCCCCCTGGGTTGAGACGAGCCAAAAATCGAGATCCGCGGTTCCATTCGATGGGTGGGCTTCGGCCAGTCGATTCGCAGCAATCACGCCCGCCGGAGAACGACTCCTCTATCATCCGATATCGACGACGATCAGGAGAATCACCCCATGCCCTTCGCGCATTCCATTCTCGAGGCCATCGGCAACACGCCGCTCGTGCAGCTTCGCCGCATCGTCCCGCCCGGGTCTGCGCGCGTGCTGGTCAAGCTCGAAGGGGCGAACCCCACCGGCGCGATGAAGGATCGAATGGCGCTCGCGGCCATCGAGCGGGCCGAGCAGGACGGCCGCCTGCACGCCGGCGGAACCGTCGTGGAATACACCGGCGGGAGCACGGGCACTTCGCTGGCGCTCGTCTGTGCGGCGAAGGGGTACCGGATTCGCATCGTCACTTCGGACGCGTTCAGCCAGGAGAAGCGCGACCACATGGCCGCGCTGGGCGCCGAGCTGATCATCGTTCCGAGCGACGCGGGGCGGATCGACGAAAAGCTTTTCCGGACAATGATCGAAACTGCGCGCCAAATGGCCCGGGAGCCCGGAACGTGGTGGGTGAACCAACTCGAGAATCCCGACGCCGCCGCCGGTTACCATTCCATGGGCGAGGAAATCTGGCGACAGTGCAACGGACAGGTCGACGGATTCGTTCAGTCGGTCGGAACTGCGCACTCCCTGCATGGCGTGACCGCCGCACTCCGCCTTCACAAACCCGATCTGCTCGCCGTTGCCGTCGAACCGGGCGAGTCACCGTTTCTCTCGACCGGGAGGGGCGGAGCGCACCGGATCGAAGGGATCGGGATCGGTTACCGGCCGCCTCTGTGGAAGCCCGAGCTGGTCGACGAAATCGACACGGTCGCGACGGACGACGCGATGGCCATGGCCCGCCGCCTCGCGCGAGAAGAAGGAATTTTCGCCGGCACTTCCTCCGGCGCCAATGTCGCCGCCGCGCTCCGCCTCGCAGGGCGCCTCGGAACGAACAAGACCGTCGTCACACTCCAGGTGGATTTGGGAATCAAATATCTCAGCACGGACCTCTATCGAAGCTCCTGAACCTCGAACCTTCCACGACTTTGCCGGGGAGATGCACGGCCGCCGCGCGGGCCGGCGGTCGATTTCTCAAGGACGTTCAACCGGCATAGTATCTTCACCGGTTTCGCATGGAATCTCCTTCCGATCATCCCGCCGAGGACTCTCTCGAATCCGCGATCCTGAAGATCGCCCTCGCGCGGAATCTCGTCTCCGAGGCCGACGTCTTTTCCGCAGGAAAAGATGACGCGACAACGTCGCCCGGTTCGAGGTGGGGGCGAAGGATCGAATCGCTGCGCAGGAGAGGCCTTCTCGACGAGGCGACCATCGAAAACCTCGAGCGGGCGGCCCGCGGTGGCGACGCAAAGGACGCGGAGAGAACGAAGCTCACCGCTTCCGGGCCGTCACCGCAGACTCCCGAAGAACCTTCTCTCCGCCCCCCTTCCTCGCTGCCGCGAGCGCCGGGAGATTCGGGATTCATTCCGGTCGGCGACCGGTTCGAGCTTCGCGAGCTGCTCGGCGAAGGGGGCATGGGAAGGGTTTTTCGAGCCTTCGATCCGACCCTCGGGCGCGAAGTCGCGCTCAAGTTTCTTCGAAGCGACGACCCCGAAATGGTCGCGCGTTTTCTCGGAGAGGCCCGTGCTCAGGCCAGAATCCAGCACCCGAACGTCTGCAGAATTTTCGAGGCCGGCGAAACCGGCGGACGCCCTTTCATTGCGATGGAGCTCATCGCGGGAAAGGATCTCCGAACGGCTTCGAACGAGATGAGCCTCGAACAGAAGATTCTCATCATCCGGAAAGTGGCCGACGCGGTTCACGAAGCCCACCGGATCGGATTGGTTCATCGAGATTTGAAACCGGCGAACATCATGGTTGTCCGGGGTGACGACGGATCGTTCACCCCGTTCGTCATGGATTTCGGCCTTGCGCGGGAGATGGCGGCCCCCGGATTGACCCAGACCGGCATGCTCGTGGGCACACCCGGTTACATGGCGCCGGAGCAGGCGAGAGCCGATGGCCGGCATCTCGACCGCCGCGTCGACATTTACGCCCTCGGCGCGACTCTGTTCGCGCTTCTGACCGGCCGCCCCCCGTTCGATGGACAGTCGAGCGTCGACGTGTTGGTGAGGCTCCTCCAGGAGGACGCCCCGTCACCCCGCACACTCGCCCCCTCCGTGCCGGTCGACGTCGAGGCGATCGTTCTCAAGTGTCTCGAAAAAGATCCGGCGAAACGTTACGACTCCGCTCGCGCCCTGGCCGACGATCTCGGGCGATTCCTCGATGGAGACGTGGTTCGCGCGCGGCGCGCCGGTTTCGTCGAACGCCTTTTGAAAAAATTCCGGCGGCACAAAGCGGCGGTCATCGCCGGCGTCGTCGCGCTTCTCGCGATCGGAATCGGAAGCGGTTCAGCCCTTCGCACCCGTTGGCGCGCGGAAAAACAGGCGGAGCTGGCTCGGCAGCTCGGCCAGGAAACAACGGAAATCGCCTGGATTCTCCGTGTGGCGCATACCATGCCGCTCCACGATCTGGGTCCGGAGCGCGAGGAAGTGGAGCAGCGCATGACGAAGATCCGGGGGCAGATCACGTCCCTCGGCACGCTCGCTGTGGGTCCGGGAAATCAGGCGCTCGGCCTCGGGCATCTGGCTCTCGGTCAGCTCGACCTGGCGAAAAAACATCTCACGGCCGCCTGGGATTCGGGTTATCGCTCCGACTCCCTCGCCGAAGGGCTCGGGCGGGCGCTTGGCGGCCTCTACCAACGAGAGCTGTTTCGAGTCCTCGCCATCCGGGACGCCAAACTGCGGGAAAAGCGCCGAAAGGAAATCGAACTGGAGTTTCGCGATCCGGCGCTCGACCTCCTTCGACGAACCGGAGGAACGGCGCAGGGGGCGGAACGAAGATACATCGAGGCCCTGATTGCGTTTTACGAAAAGAAGCTCGACCGTGCGCTCAGTCTGGCCGATCAGGTCGCGGCCCAGCGGCCGCGGATTTACGAAGCTCACCAGATCGCGGCGGCGGTCCACATCGAGCGCGCCGTCGCCGCGAACGGGAGCGGCGATTACCCGCTCGCGAACCGGGAAAACGATTTGGCGAGGGAGAGGCTCGAGAAGGCCCGTTCGATCGGCGAGAGCGATCCCGTGGTCACGACCTCGATCGCTCGACTGTGGCGAAACGTATTGAACAGTCGCACGCAGGAAACCGGCGGGGATGTCCTGGGGGCCTTTCAAAAAGGGGTCGAGGCCGCCGAATCCGCGCTCAAAGCCGACCCGGCGCGGATCGACGCGAACGTCGTCCTCGCCTCGCTCCACCGGGGACACGGCCAATACCAGATGAATCGCGGGGAAGATCCGACTCCGGCGCTCGAAAAAGCGCTCGCCGCCCTGTCCGTCGCCACGACGCTCGATCCGAAAAGCGACGAGGCGTGGACCGAAAGAGGGCTCGTGCACTGGGTTCGGGCCGATTGGGAAACCGGCAAAAGCGGCGACGCGATTCCCTGGCTCGATCAGGCCATCGGCGACATGGAGAAAGGGCTCGCCCTTGAGCCGAACACCGCCTCGGCCTGGAGCAACATGGGAATCCTGCTCGATCAACGAGGGAGCGCCGACGACCAGCGAGGGAAAGATCCTCGCCCGTGGTTCGAGCGTTCCACGGCCGCGTATCGTCGCGCCATTGAGCTGGGACTCGACAATGCGGCGACCTATTCGAATCTCGCCGTCGCCTTTCTCTACAAGTCCGATTACGAGCTGGCTCACTCACTCGATCCGACGCCGTCGCTCGAAGCCGGCCGCGCCGCATCGGACAACGCCATCTCTCGAAATCCGAACATGCCGACCGCACACCAAAACCTCGGCGTCATCTTCGAGAATCTCGGCGAGTACAAGATGCGAAAGGGGGATCCGGGTGCGACGGAAATGTTCGACCGGGCCGCGGCTTCGTACCGCCGGGCCCTCGAAGTCAAACCCGATTTCGCGTTCGCCTGGAGCAACCTGGCCCGCGTTCTTCTGCTCAAAGGGCGCTGGCTCCGGTCGACCGGAGGCGACCCGACGCCGCTGATCGAGGAAGCGATTCCTCATGCCCGCCATTCGATCGAGCTCTATCCGGGCCGCGTGGTGCCTTGGCTGACGCTGGGAGAGCTCGAGGAGCTGCGCGCGCAGACGAGCTTCGCGAAAGATCTGGATCTGGATCCGGGAGCAACCGAAGCCGTAAAGAACTACAGGAAGGCATTGGAGATTTCGGCTTCTTCTCCCGAGCTCCGCTCGGGCGTCGTTCGAATCGAGCTGCTTCGGGCGGCCAGAGCGCTTCGACATAACAAGCCGGCCACGGAGTTTCTCGACAGCGCATTGCGCGCGCTCCCGGCGGCGCCGCCCAACGACGAAGGCCCACGAGAGGCGCTGACTCGAATCGAATTGGCGATTCTCCGCGTGCGCGAAGCGCGAAGAGCCGGGAAAGATGCGTCTCGATTCGACCAGGAAGCGTCCGACCGCCTCGCCCCACTGCTCTCGGGAGAAAACGAATCGCCCGACGCTCACCTCCTCGCCGCTGAGCTTGCGAGGCGTCGACTCGAATTCGGAGCGCCGCCTAAGGGTGCAATGCAGGAGGAGACCGAAAAAGGACTGAAGCAGGCGGCGCGCGCAGCGGAGCTTCGACCCATCCTCAAAGCCGAGTCTCTGGCTGCCAGCGGATTCGTCCGGCTCCAGGCGGCGAAGCGAGCTGCCGGTCCGGATCGAACGAAACTCCTCGACGACGCCCTCGCCGATTTCGCGAAAGCGCTCGCGACGAATCGAAATCTCGAAATGGACGTCTCCCCATCGCGGCTCGAAGCCGAGAAGCTTCGCGGGAATCGAAATCCTTGAGCGAGCTGGACCGGAGAATGGAAATCCGGCGAGGAAAAACGCCCTGCCCGCGGCGCTCAATTCCGGCCCCATTCAGTTGCAGTTGATGGGCATCACCTGCCCGGCGCACTGGTTGGCGACAGGGGCGGGTGGGATCTCGGCTCCGGAGGAGGTGACGCCGTAGCTCCCTTCCGACTGGCCGTCGCGCGGCACGACGAGGAAGTAGACATCCCCGGCGCCGGGCGGGAACGTCGACGTCGTGGCGTTCGAGGTCGAGCAGGCCAGCTTGGCGTGGCTGTACCAGATTCCGATTGTTCCCTGGTAGATCGCAGAGTCGTTCGCGCGGAAGGAGCAGGCGGGGTTCCAATCAAGTTTGACGCTGCCGCCGCTCTTCGATCCCTTGAGCTGCTGCCCCGGCTGCGCAACCGCGTCGGGGACGCGGCCGGGTGAAAACGGGCCGATCTCGTAAATGCCGCGTCCGTGGGTCGCGATGCGAAGAACGCGGCTCTTCCCCTGAAAGGCCATGTCGAAGACGGCAACTCGGGGAAGGCCGGTGCTGTAGGCCGACCAGCTCGCGCCCGCGTCCGTCGATCGGTAGACACCGATGTCGGTTCCGGCATAAAGAAGATTGGAATTGGCCGGATCGACCACGAAGGCGTTGGTGGGAACATCGGGGATTCCGGTACCACTTGCAAACCAGGCCGGCGCCACGGCCGAGAGGTTCGTGGTCTTCCACACGTGCTGCCCGGCAAGCAGGCCGTAATCGTCCAGTGTGACGTAAGCGGTCGTCTTGTTGTTCGGGTCGACGACGGCGCGGGCGATGTAGTGCGCCGGGATGGCTCCGGTTATGTCCGCCAGGGTCGTGGAACCGGTCGACGTCGACCAGACCTTGCCGTTCTTGAGACCGACGATGCGCACGTTGTCGTCCTGGGGTGAGATGCCGATGGAGCTCACGGCGATGTTCGGGGCGCCGGCAACGAGCGGCGCCTGGCTGGCGAGCGAGACTGTGACTCCCTTGTCGGGCGAGCGGTAGAGGCGATCGGTTCCGAAGTAGACGGTATTGGGAGCTCCCGGCCCAAGAGCCAGTGGAGCATAAAAGAGCGTCGCGTCTGTGCAGGAGATCGCATTGTTGCTGACGCCGCCGTTGCAGCCGTAGAAATTCGTGAAACCGGTGGCGGGATCGTCGGACCGCGTGAATCCGATCAGGTTGTTCGTCTGGTTGTAGTACGTGTGGTACGAGACGGTATTGAGGACCGTAGCGGAGCCCTGGTCGATCGCCGTGAATCCGCCGTCTCCACCGTCCCCCTGCGTCCAGGTTCCGGCCGCGACACTTCGACAGTAGCCGAAACATTCCGTGCCGTTGTCCTGGGTTCCGCCGATCATGAAGCTGCTGTCGGTGGAATGGGTCGCGAGGCTTTCGAACTGAGTCGCACTGAAGCCCGCCGTGTTGCGAGTGGTCCAGGTGGCGGCCGAATCGGTCGACCTCCAGACTCCGCCATCGCATCCGAACCAGAGCGTCGCGGGTGTCGATGGCGCAACCTGAATCGTATGGACGTCGGCGTGGAGGGTCGACTGGCTGGGGTTGAAAGTGGTTCCGCCATCGGTCGATTTCTTGAAAATCGTCGCGGACTGCCCTCCGATGTAGAGGTTACTGGCGTTGCCGGGATCGATGGCGAGGCCGATGTCATAGAAGCACTGACCGCCGCAGAAACCGGCAACGGCCGCGAGGGTCGTCGGCCAGGTGGCGCCGCCATCCGTCGACTTGACGACTGTGCCGCTGGCCACGCCGTACGCAACAACCGCCGTGACCGCCGCTCCGACCTTGTTGATCGCGAGCCGGGCGGAGACCCTGGCACCGAAGGCCAGCGTCTGTACGAAGGCCGGGCTCGTCGAGGGGGACTGTGATGCCGCCGCGGCGTTCGTGGACCGCCAGACGCCGCTGAGGGCGCTGCCACTGTAATCGTAAAGCGTGACGAGCAGGTTGTTCGAGCTTCCCGGTTCGAAGACGACGTCGGAGACCCCCGTGATCTGGCTCGGCGTGACGCCATTGACCAGCGAGAACGTCGGAGAAGCGGCCTGGGCGTTCGGGCAGAAGTAGAGCCCGATGGCGCCGCCGCTGCCTCCGCAGCAAAGCCCCTGCCCATTGGCGCCGCTGACCCCATTGTGGTTGCCGACGAAGATGCGATTGTCGTTGGCAGGGTCAATGATGATTTTCGAAATGGACGTATAGAGGAAGGCGTGGGAATTTCCGGCGGTCGATCCCGTTCCGGCGACTCGCGTTTCGAAAGGCCCGGCGAGGATCGGCAAAGTGTCGGCGTTGGTGATCCGGTAGAGCCCGACCCCCCAGAAGCTGTCCAGGGAAAGGTTCGCCTCGCCGGTTCCGACGAAGACAGTCGAAGGAGTCACCGGGTCGATGGCCACGGCACCGATGGCGAGCGATTGCGCAGTATCCATGAGGGCGGTCCAGGTGGCGCCGCCGTCGAGAGTGCGGTAAAGCCCCCCTTGCGCAGTGCCGACGTACGCAATGCTGGCGTTGGCCGGGTGAATGGCGATGGCTGAGACCCGCCCACTGACGGCGACGCGCGGCGAGGTTTGCCCATCCGGAATCGGCGCCGGGCCGATGGACGTCCAGCTCGTGGAGTTCGAGAGGGGGTCGAATCTGGATCTGATGGCCTGCACGGCCATCTCCTGGTCCAGCTCCGTCAGCGCGACCGCGCGTGGATTCCCTTCGAGGGCGTGAGGAAACCCGCGAAGCCGCGCGACGTGCTCACTCCGCAGCGCGAGATACTCGGCCTTGTCGATTGAACATCCGAAACTCGTTGGCAGGTCGGGGTCGTCGCATTCGTTGGCGTCTTCGCTTTCGAACCGCTGCGAATCGATCGGGAGATCCTGTCGATCGAACCGATCTGAAGCACTCGCCCGCGAGACAGGAGTGAGGCCTGCGAAGATCAGGAGAATCGAGGCCGTATTGCCCAGGCGGGCTGCAATGTTCACGATTTTTAATCTCCAGCCCCCTTGAAAACGTTCGACCCGCAGCTTTCATTCCCAGGCTGAAGCCGCGCCCCCGCCCGCGCCTGCCCGTCAGGAGTTTCGTGATGCCCAGGAGCTCATGAGAAGCGTGTGCTGTGAAGTCGTGATTGCGTGCGGGATCGAAGTTCCTGGCGGGCCGGCGCGGGGGCCGGCCCCCGCGGCTGGGCTCGACTTGCACCCGTGGAGTCGGCGTTATTCCGTCAGCGAGAATTAAAAGAGCACGGGATATTGAGAGGGGCTGCCTTTCCTACCCTCTTTCTGTTTTTGAAATGATTCGAACCGCGATCTGCCGTCACGCGACCCAACGCCCCGAGACGAACCGGAACACGAGATGGATCTCAATGGCGGCGCAGACGGCGAGAAAAAGACGCCAGGCGACGGGCTTTCCGCGGAGCCGCGCAATGAGCGGAAAAATCGGGAACAGCGTGACGGCGTAGCGGCCGTCGGAGGCGAGGCTTCCGCTCGACACCACGAGACCCGCCGTCGCCAACACGAAAAGTCCCTCTCCCCACCGGCGTTCGCGCAGCAGCCAGACCGCGGCCGCCGCGATCCCGATCACGACCAAAAGATCGACCAGGCGCCCCGCGTGGAGAATTCCGCCGGAACGCACGTTTTCGATCCCGCGCTCGAAGGTGGTTCGAATCATTCCGGAAAACCCGCCCGAATGCCGCTCCCACCCCGCCGCTTCGGCGTGGAGAAAGAGGAGAGGATCGCCGAACCGGATTCCGCTCCAGGCCAGAAACGAGGAAACACCGACGAGCGGCGCGGACGCGAAGACGACAGCCTCGCCCGGCCGCGCGCCTTTTGTGCGCGACTCGAGAAAGAGAGCCGGAACCAGCGCCAGTGCGGAGATTCTCGTGAGCCCGGCCGCGACGCCACCGAGGAGCGCGAGCGATCGCCGCCTCGTCCGGATTCCCTCGAAAGCGAGTAGCGAGGCGAGGAGAAACAGCGCCTCGGTGTAGGGCGCGGCGTAGAAAAAACTCCATGGAAAAAGGAAGAGAGCCAGCCGCGCCGCGCCGGCATCCGCGCCCCCCGGCATTTCCCGCCACCGCCGGTCGAGGAGAAGAAGACTTCCGAGAAACGCGAGAGCGGAAACGGCCATTCCCGCGCGAAACGGCTCGAGCCCCGTCACGCGCGACGCAGCGCGCATCGCGGCAGGAAATAGCGGAAAGAAAACGACGTTGCCGTGCCCGTCCGGACCGACGAAGTAGCCATCCACCGCGATCGAGCGATACCACCCGGCATCGAAGCGCGCGAGAGCGGGCGCCGTCGCGCGAACGTCGTCAGGCCAGTTTTGCGGGACTCCCTCCGGGCGAGCCGCCGCCGACATCGCCGCGATGACCTGAACCACCGCGAGATACCCGAGTCCCGCCAGAATGACCGCCGCCGCCGGGTGCTTTCGGAATCCGGACATGGAACGCAAAACCGGGAGCCTCATCGATGTTCTCCGTCGAGAGACTCGGGAGCTGCAGAAGCAGGGTCAGGTCTCGTCATCGGCTTGTCTGTCCTCGTGCCCCTTCTGCGCCGGTCAGCGAAAACCTGCAGATTCGGGCTCAGCGATTCGGATTCGTACTGTCCCGCGCCTTCAAGGACAATGACCAGATTCGCAGTGCAGAGGCGGGATGAAGGACGGTTCCCACGACGTTGGCGCCGGAGGCTGAGATCTGTGGCCCATGGAAGAGCGGCACGAGCGGAACATCGCGTTCGATCATTGCTTCGGCTTCCTCCATCAATGCGGCCGGCGCCGGATCGCGCGACTGTTTCATTCGTTCCACCAGGGCGTCGGCCTGGGGATTGGAGTAACGCGAAATGTTCGTCAGTCCGGCACGCGTGGAAAGCAGAAGGTCCGCAAAAAAGGTGGACGCGAGAGTGTCGTCGGCAATCCAGCCGGCCAGGATCATGTCGAAATCTCCACTCTCCGTGATGGCGCAGTATTCCGCAGTCGACGGGTTGGGTTGCTCATCGATGACAAGACCCACGGCTCTGAGCATGCGAGCGATTTCGGCGGCGATCGCCGGCGGATCCGGCAGGTAAGGACGCGGAGCCCAGGTCGACCGCAATCGTATCGGTTGCCCCCGGTATCCGGCGGCGGCGAGTTGCTTCCTGGCCGCCTCGGGATCGAAAGCGTGAAATTCGCGCTGCGCCCCCTTGAACATGCCGGGCGGCAGCAGTGTCCGGGCGGCCTGGCCGAAGCCCGTCGGAAACAATCGCTGGACCATCGGAGCGCGATCGATCGCCAATGCGATGGCCGTCCGGATGCGAGGGTTGTCTGTAGGGGGCCGCGTCGTATTGAGCGCCACGAATCCCGTATTGAGCCCCATCTGACAATGGATCTTCACGTTCTCGGCTTTTCGAAGAATCGGAAGGATTGCAGGCGCCACCGAATCCGTCAGGTCGATCTCTCCGTCGATCAGCCCTCGCGCGAGAAGAGTCGTGAAGGGGACGACCTTGAACACCACCTTCTCCAGCGCAGGATGGACCCGATCGTTCTTTTCGTTTCGAGCCAGGACGATTTCGATCCCCAACTTCCGGGAAACGATTTTGTACGCTCCGCTGCCGATGAATCCGCCGCCCACCGATTTCCTGACGGCATACTGCATCTGCGCCACGACCTCCGGGAAGTGAGGATTGGGCTCCGGCAGCGTGAGCTCGACACGGAGCGGCCCTTGCGCCGCGGCCTGACCTCGATACCCGGGTGTATTGGCGAACGATTCCGCGACTTCGGCCGCTCCCAGCGGCGATCCGTCCGAGAACACGAGGCCGCTCTTCAAGAGAAACTTCCAGGTGCGAAAATCGGAGCTCTCGGTCCAACTCTCCGCCAGCGAGGGTTCGATGAGAATGGAATCCTCGGCGAAGGTCGTCAGCCCTTCGAACACCTGATAACAAACCAGATAGCTGAACGTGTCCTCGGCCGCCCGTGGGTCGAGTGACCGCACGTCACTGGGAATGGCAACGGTGAAACCGGTTTGGTTTGCCACTATCAGACGATTTTACAACCTTTGGCCGAATCGCCCTCAGGCCCTTCCCGCGAACTCCCGGTTCTCGACGTTGACCTTCACTTTTTCACCTTCTTTGATGAAGAGCGGCACGCGAATCTCGAGACCGGTTTCGAGGGTGGCCGGTTTGGTGACGTTGCCGGCGGCCGTGTCGCCGCGTCCTCCCGGTTCCGTGGCCGTCACCGTGAGCTCGACGCTCGCCGGCATCTGGAGACTGATCGGGTGGCCGTTGTACTTGTTGATTTCGACCGCGCAGTTCTCGACCAGAAAAAACCGGTCGTCGCCGACCATCTCGCCGGCCAGGGGGAGCGTCTCGTAAGACTCCTGGTCCATGAAATGAAAACCCTCGGCATCCCGGTAGAGGAACGTGGCGGAAACGACCGCGAGATCGGGTTCCTTGAATTTTTCTGCGGCCTTGAACGACTTGTCGAACACCGCGTTGGTCAACAGGTTTCGCATCTTGACTCGCACGAGAGTCTGCCCGCCGCGAGCGGTGGGAGTCGAGACGTCGACGTCGAGACAGAGATAGGGAACGTCGTCGAGCTCGAAATAGGATTTGCGTTTGATCTCGATCGCTTGAATCAGGCTGGCCATGAGGTCCTCGGGATTCGGATTTCGTCAGGGGATCGGCGCGCCGGGAGCTCACGTCGGCCTGCGGTTTGGCGCATTCAATCACGAGACGGGGATTGGAGACGATCGAAGAGCTGCCCGGGCCCTGAAATTCCCGCTCACTCCGCCGGAATCGCCTGGCGCCGCCGCGGTCCCCGCACGATTTCGAATTCCGGCACGAAATCGGTTCCCATGGGAGCGCCGTCCGTTCCCAGCACGATCGCCGGCGTGGGAATCCAGGTTTCCGGATCGACGTCGGGTCCCGGAATTGGTTCTCCGGCTTCTTCCACCAGACTCGCGCGGCCATCGACCACGGAATAGGTCCACCAATGCCAATGGATGCAACCGGCGAGACAGTCACCCCAACCCACCAGAAACTGATACTGCGGAAGCGTGGCCACGATCGTCGGACCACTGCCGACGAGCCCCCACTCTGGTTCCGCCCACCGAACCCCGGGCGCGGTTTCGTAGATTTTCGCCAGCTGATGGGGTTCGTACGGTTTTTCAAATTGAAGATGAAAACCCGGGCGCCACTCCTCCACGGTAACCGTCACGGGGCCATACTGTGCATTGAGGGCGTCGAGACCGTGATGGGCGCCGCTCTTGTATTCCGTCCAGGCAGAATCGGTGAGCGTGACTTCGAATTCCCCGAACGGCGCCGGCTGCGGACGGTGGATCGACGTCAGGTTCGGGTCGACCTTTCGAATCGCGATGAGATCGGATTTGATCGAATCGTGGAGCTCTTGCGGCGGGAGAAGCTCACCTGAAAGCTCGAGCGACAAAGCGTCACTGCGCCGAAACCACGAGAATCTCGAAGCTCCCCGGCACGATTGACGGCCGCGGGTGAGGGCGATCCGGGGTTGCTGGAAGCGCCTTCCCGTACTTCGCCGCGGGGAGATAGATTTTTCCGCTCCCGTCATCGAGAGTCATCGTTCGCGCACCTTCCTTCGTCTTCACGGTCTGGACGACCTTGAACGAGCCGGGAGAGTCTTCCCGAACCACCGTCAGCGTTCCGTCTCCGTTCGACGCCAGTACGAGACTCCGGGTCGCATCGAAGACAACGGCGTCGTTTCCATCTCCGATCGGGACCGTGGTGACGACTTTTCCGCTCTTCGAATCGATGACGGCCATCATCTTGTTGCTGCAACCGGCGAACAATCGGTTCTTCTTGGCGTCGAGGGCGAGCCCGGTCGGCTCCTCGCACGGCGCGATCGGCCAGCGTGCTCGCACCGTCAAGGCCCTGGCGTCGATCGAAACGATCTCGTTGGTGTCCTCGATGTTGACGAAGAGACCTCCCTCGCCATCAGACACGGCGAACTCCGGCTTTCCGCCGAGCCCGATCGTGCCGGCCACCGAGCCCGACGACGCTTCAATGGCCGTCGTATTGTTCCCCCGGCCATTGAAAGTGAACACACGATGCGTCGGCAGGTCATAGAGAATCGCATCGGGGTTCTCGCCGGTCGTCTCGATCGTCTTCTGAACCTCGAGGGTTTTCAGATCGAAGACGGTCACGTTCTTCGAACGGCCGTTGCTCGTGAAGCCTTTTCCGAAATCCGCCGCGAGCGCGATCCCGTGGACGCCGTTGGTTCCGGGAATCTCGCCGGCGGATTTTCCCGTTGCGGCATCGACGACGTTGACCCGGTCGGAATGCGCGACAAAGAGCCGCTTCGCATCGCGGTCGAACACGATGTAATCCCAGCCCCCTTCGCCGCCGACAGAGATCGACTTTCCGAGGCGGTAGTGCGTCGACTTCGAAGAAGCCTCTTTCCGGTCCTGCTCCGCTTCTTTCTTCTGTTCGTCCGCGCTTTCTTCTTTCCTGGCCACCAGCTTGCCGGTCGCCACCTCGAACTGAAGCTCGAAAACGTGTTTTCCATCCTTCGAACGGACGTCGAGCGACCAGACGACCGCTCCGTTTTCTTTCTCTCGTTCCACGGAGAGAACCTTGCCGCCCGGAACCTCACGGAGCGCCTGAGCCACCGCCTCGTCGCGGGAAAGCTCGCCCGCAGGAACGGGGTGGGCGATATTCAGGGTCAGAACCAAAACCAGAAAACAAGTTGATCGACGCACTCGTCACCTCCAGCCGCAGATTATCTCAATTCAGATTCGAGGCCGGTTTCCTGACAGGCAAGAGAAAAACTCGAGAGCCGCATCGAGAAAATTCGGACGGTTTCGCCGCAAAGGGCACGAACAATCTCGAACCCTCGAATTGGGATGAGTCGGAACGATTCGATGCCCCAGCGGTGATCCAACCTTCGTCGTTGCGATTTTCTTCCGCCGTCGCGCGGGGTGGTCACTCGACCGGTCGTCTCGAATCCGTTTCGATTCTTCCGCGAGTCGACCAGGTGCCGCCGGGGCCGTTGTAGCTGGTTCCCTCTCCCCAAATGGCGTGCGTCCGCCCATCACCATCGACGGCGACGCACAGATAGTCGCCGTAAGGAAAGCCGAAACCGCCGGAGGACTTGTAGGGAGCGCCGTCCGAACGGTCCGAGAGCCGCACGTCGGCGCCCCAGGTCGTTCCGCCGTCGGCCGTCTGGCTGAGCCAGGTATTGAATGCTGCGGCGGGCGCGAGGCGGTCGTCCTGCCAGACGACGCGAAAATTGCCCGGTTGGGGCCCCGCAGCAACTGCCGGGAATCCGTGATCGGTTTCCGCCGACGTTTCTCCAATTTCGACCCGTTCTTCAAAGTTGACACCGTCAGCCGACTTCCGCGTGAACAGATGTTGAGGCCCTCCGCCGACGTCTGAAACGTTGTAGGCGAAGAGAACCGCGCCGGATGAATCGACGGCGATTCCCGAGGCGGACCCGAGGAATCCGAAGTAACAGCCGGGCACCCAATCGCACGGAGGAGCTTCCTGCGACGTGTCGAGGCGCGTCGTGGTCCAGGTCTTCCCTCGATTGCTCGTCCAGACGACGCTCACGTTGATCAGTCCCTTATAGTTCTGACTGTAGTCCGAGGTCGCGAACCAGGCGAATTCGCCCGCCGCGGCTCCCTGATAGTGAAACCAATATCGTCCATCATTCGGGCTGGTCTTGATCGGCGAACCAAACGTCGCGCCGCCATCGTGCGACACGACCACGTAGGCATCGCTCCAATTGAACCCGATGTAGACGTCGTTACCGTCGGGGGACACGGCCATGGCCGGCTTGTCTGACCAGTCGATCTCCCGCCCGTGGACGAGATGCGCCGGACTCCAGGTCGTCCCGTGATCCGTCGATTTCGAAAACACCACTCGGATGTTTTCCCCTTGAAGCCAGGCGGCGAAAACCGTCCCGTCATCGGACGTCGCCAGCTCCGGGTCGTACTGCGTTGGCGCTCCTTCCAGGCCGGGAAGAAATCGTTCGAAGCTCCACGTGCTCCCGGCGTCCGAAGAAACTCGAACCGAGATGCCGGGATCCGGACAGGTCGGGCAGGTCGCCGACGATCCATATCTCGTCGTCGCCTGATAGACCCAGGGCGCGTGCCGATCGGCCGCGACCGCCGGCTCCCAGTCGTCGAGCCCGGGCCAAACCCGCTCTTCGTCGAATCCGACCGTCCGGCGCGACGGCCGCGGCAGCGCCTGGACGTCGGTCTGTGCGGCGTAGTTTCGTCCGGTGGATGCTTTCCGTCCGCCCCGATCTTCGCGTTCGGATCGCGGGGCAAGCCCCGCCAGGGCGAGAGCGGCGACCAAGAGCGGAATCGAAACCGAGATCGCAAAAGTCCGTGGCCGATTCATCGTGATCGAGGATACACCCGGAGCTCGCGGCGTCGATCTCGCGCGGGTCGACCCATCCTCAGAACTCTGGACGACTCTCGAAAGGTCGTGCTAGTCTTGCCGGCCGTCGTTTTATCGAGTGTGGTGAGCATAGCTCAATAGGTAGAGCACCAGATTGTGGATCTGGTGGTCGTGGGTTCAATTCCCACTGCTCACCCCAAATTTTTTCAACCAAAAAGCCGCCCCGACCGAGGCGGCTTTTTGTTTTCTGACAGGGGAATGGGGAAGAGGTCTTCGGGCTCTAGCTCGGCACTCCCTTGCTCCCCACGCCAACCACTTCCAGCTCCTGCGTTCTTCGCCCCCCCGAACGGAAGGTGACGACGGCGTTGCCGGCGCCGAAAATTCCGCTGTAGGCAAGAACTTTGGCGCGGAAGCCTTCGCCGACGAAACCGAGGAGAGGCGCGATGTGGGCGAGGCCGGCGTCGGCGGCGACGGCGGAAAGAGTTCGCGCGGTCAGGTCGACGAGCGGGTCGATCTGGCCGGCGCCGAGAGAGTCGAGCAGCTCCCGATCGAACGATTCCCCTTCCTCGCGAATCAGGTCGGGCTCTTTGGAGATCCGGTGAGACAAGGCGCCGGCGGCGATCCAGAGGGCGTCGATTTCCCGTTCGCGGAGCAGCTCGGCCAGGACCGATCCAAATCGGAAGCCCGGGCGGAGCGCGCCGGAGGGAACGGCCACCGGAAGAACCGGCACGCCGCCGGCAGGGAAAAGGTGATGGAGCGCGACGGCGGTTCCGAAATCGAGCGGCTCGTAGAAACCGGTTTCGGAGTCGACGCCGGAGAGGCGGAGGCGGCGCACGAGATTACGGGCGAGCTCCGTGTCGACTCCGTCGTGAGAATAGCGAATGTCGGGAACCGAGCCGCCGCCGAGAGTTCCGGAATAGTGGCTCGCGGAAAGGAGGCGGAAGGGACCGACGGACAAAAGCTCCGAACAGGTGACGACGACGAGCCCGGGGCGCGACTGTGCGAATCCCTCGCGGGCCTCGGAGATCGCGCGGCGCAAATCCAGAAAACTCTCCTCCATCGCACCCGAGACGAGCCCGGAGGCGTGTGGAATGAGGACGGCGTCAGGCCTGCTGGTCACGTTCAATCACCTTCCCATTCAGGATAACGCGAAATGGGCGAAAAGATTCCCGGGATTCGTTCGGAGCGGTCTTGTCAGGCTCCCGCCCGCGAGCCAAATTCTCGCTGGGGAAGCGAGAGTGGGTCGATAGCAAGGCGGAGAAGCGAGCGCGCCGCAGCTGTAGCAGCGCTACAGCGAGGAGGCCGCGAGCGACGACAACGCAGCTAGCGGCCCGCTATCGCTTCCCGTGCCACTTAAGGCGGATCGAGGCCGTGGCCCCCCCAGGGGTTGCACCGCATCACGCGCCAGGCGGTCCTGGCTCCGCCGACCCAGGTTCCGTATTTCTTGATCGCTTCGTAGCCATAGTAGGAACAGGTCGGATCGAATCGGCAGGAGGCCAGTTTCAGAAAACCGAGCACCGGGCCGAAGGTGTGCTGGTAGAGCCGGATCCCTCCCCGAAGAATCCAGGCGGTCGGTTGGGAGCGTGGAGGGAGCGCCGCATCGAGAGCGAGCAGCAGAAGAACCGCGGCGAGAAAGGTTCGTGAGGTCATCCGCCGGGCGGGCTCGCCTGAGTCTTCAGAACCGATCGGCGTAGATCGAAACATGAGGGATCAGGAGCCGTTCTCCTCCCACGGCCTTGACGATCATGAGGACATGCAGAATCAGGATCGCGAGGCCGAGCATTCCACTCACGAGACTGACGAATCCGAATAGAAACCCGCCGGTGATCAGCGCCAGAATGCCTCCGACGAAGGACACCGTGAACCCGGTGACGCAGTCGGCAATGAGCAGGACGAGACCGTGCTTCGAATGCCACTGAACGATCGGGTCGTTTTTCTCGAGAACGAGCGGGATCAAACAGAAAGGCCCCAGGTAAGACAGAACGAGCATGACGGTATTGTCTTTTCCGGGCGGTGGCGGAGGAGGTTGATCGGTCGGGGGAACGAAACCGGGAGGGGGAGGTCCCCAGCCCGCGGGAGGGGGATACGAGCCTTGCGGTGAACCGGTGGATTGAGCTGAATCGGGTGGCTGCTGGCTCATGGGTTTCCTCCTCTCCGCACGGGACGAGGGGAGTCTAACTCCTTTCCACGGTCAATCTTCGAACCGAACGAAGCGTCTCACGTGCGAGAGAGGCCGCGCCGGGCCGCGCCGAGACCGCCAACGCGAAAGGACGCAGAAATTTTCGGACGGCCGACGCCGTGGTCGATCCTCCGGCGACGACGACGAGCTTTTCGCCCAGATCCAGACGGCGGCGTTTGAATTCCCCGGCCAAAGCTTTCACGGCGGAAGGAGCCTGGAGAACCACGACGACGAATCTCGCGTCCGACAGTCGATCGGCGACTTTCTTCGAAATCGCAATCGGCGCGGTTCGGTAGGCCACGACCTCGATGGCCACAGCTCCCCGCTGCCCGAGCTCCCGGGAAAGCTCCCGGCGTCCGGCCTCGGCTCGCGGAAAAAGAATTCGGAGGCCGCTCAACGTTCCTTTCGGCCATTCGCGGGCCATCGCCGCGGCGTTCGACTTCCCGGGTCGAAACGAAACGCGCCCGCCTTCAGAACGAATCGCGGCCGCTGTCGCGCTTCCAACGGCCGCGAGTTTCGGGCCGGACACTCCCCGTTCAAAAACCGGCAACCCCTGACGACGGCGGGCGTCGACGAACGCTTCCACCCCTCGAACCGACGTGAAGACAATCCAGTCGAACGATTCCGCCCGCGCCGCTTCCCGGTCGATCGGACGGCGATTCTGCGGAGCGAGGGTGCGGGTGAGGGGAACTTCGAGCACTGCGATACCCCTGTCGCGCAGCCGTCCGGACAGCTCATCGCTTCGTCCCGCTTCTCGCGTCAGAACGACGAGCGGAGGAGAACCCGGTTTCGACGGGGCCCGATGCCCGGCCTTCCTCCGCGCGCGACGACTTTTTTCGAGCGTCCTCGCCATGCTCTTCATTGTACGTTTTCCCCTGGAAACCATCCCTTTGATCCGCGCGATCCCGCATTTTTCATCGCCCCTCCCTCACCGGCCGTTGACGACGGAACAGCGAATCCTGAATCCGTCTCCGCGATCGGGCTATCATGTCGATCGTGATGACCCATTGGCGTTTTCGTCGTCCCCCGGAACACTTCCTGCGGGGGATTTTCCCGCTTTTCGTTCGAATTCGAATGCCGGCCCTTTGTTCGCTGCTCGTTCTCCTCGCCGTCGCGCTTGCCGGCCGCTGCGAGAGCGCCGACCTGTTCCTGAAAAACGTGCAGGTCGAGGAAAATCGGGTCGTGGCGTCGTTCTCGGTTCCGGGGCTCCTCGGAAAAGAGGAGCAGGCGCGACTGGCCAGCGGCGCCCAATATGAAACAACGGTCCGGTTCTATCTTTTCGCCGAACGCGACCTCCTTCCCGACGAACAGCTCGACCGGAGCAGCCTCAAAGTGCGAGTCGTTTACAACGCGACGACCGAGGAGTACGCGGTCACCAGAACTCTGGGAGCGCTCGTCACAAACCAGACCGTGAGGAGCCGGGAGGAAGCCCGGCAGCTCGTCGAGGAATTCGAAAACATTCCCGTTTTCACCAGCCGCCCGGGCTGGAAAGGCCGCCGCGCTTTCATCCGGGCGCGGGCTTTTCTCGGAACCCGTTACCTTCTCGGGGTCATCCCCAATCAAACGTGGACGGACAAAACCTCGTCCCGGCACTTCACCCTCCCGTGACACCCCCTCCTTCGATCCCGCTCGATCGATCCCGCCGGCGTCTTCGTGCAACTGCCGCGGTGGCCGTGATCGTTTTTCTGGTGTTGCTCACGGCGGCGATCTTCGGTCCGAGCCGTTTCGTCGGGGACGAAGCGCCGGAAGGACAACGCTCGGGCCTGGTCGTCCTCTGGTACATCGATCTCACTTTGACCGCGGCGATCGCTTTCGTTCTCCTCAGAAGCCTGATCAAGCTGATCTTCGAGCGGCGCAGCCGCACCCCGGGCTCGAAATTCCGCGTTCGGCTCGTGGCCACTCACATCGGACTCGCGCTCCTGCCGGCGGCTCTCGTTTTCGTGATCGCCTCGGACATGCTCAATAAATCGATCGACCGGTGGTTTTCCCCCGCCTTCGAAACGGCCCTGTCCGACGCGCGTTCCCTCGCCCAGTCGATCATCGACCGGGAGTCGCTTCGCGCCACTCGCGGAGCGGCTTCGCTCGGCGCCACGATTCGCCAGGACTGTCTGATCGAGCCGGCGCACGCGGCCCAGCTCACCGACCTGTTCGCCCGCGAGCGGGACAATCGCCAGCTCAGCCTCCTGGCGCTCTGGACGAAAAGCGGCGCTCGCGAGCTGGCCCTCTCTCCCGACTTGACCCTCGACGACATCCCCCCGATCCCATCCGAATTCGCGACCGAATCCCGCTCCGCCTCCGAACCGATGACACGGATTCTTCTTTGCCGGAAAGGACGTCTCATTCTCGGGGCGATCCCCGTTGACCCGGAAAAGAAAACCTTCGTCATCGCCGGCATTCTCGTCGGCGGCGAGCTCGATCGGGCCGCGAGGGGCGCGGTCGACGCTCATCAGGCCTATCAACAGCGAGAGCAACAGCGGACGGACGCGAAAGCCGCCTCGATCCTGTTGTTTCTCACGATCACCCTCCTCGTTCTTTTCGCCGCAGTCTGGGTGGGGCTCTATGTTGGCCGCCGCCTGACAACTCCGATTCAGGCGCTGGTCGAGTCGACGCGGCGTGTCTCGGCGGGCGACCTGACGGCGAGAGTCCAGGTTCCGGCCGACGACGAGCTCCGCGGCCTCGTCGAGAGTTACAACACGATGGTCGACCAGCTCCGCGAGAACAAGGAGCTCCTTCTGCGG
>Ga0315281_10000894_pt1 | contig 42916 bp, 68 predicted proteins | sample YL17G07_0_MG_FD_204540 | JGI IMG/M metagenome (GOLD analysis project Ga0315281, IMG submission 204540) | Sediment microbial communities from Yellowstone Lake, YNP, Wyoming, USA - YL17G07_0 | ecosystem: Environmental > Aquatic > Freshwater > Lake > Sediment | place: USA: Wyoming | collected...
ATTCAATCGGGTATATAAAAATTAAAAGACGAGTTATTTTACAGAGATATGACCAATAAATAGCGAGGCGAGGTAAGCACCGATAGCCGTCACAATACCACCAGCCGCCCCCCATCTGGCAGCTTTTATTTCCAGCTTATCGGTTTTATCGTCGAGACTTTTGCAGACCTTGACTGATTCAACGGTATAGTCAAATAGGATGTTTAGTTTTGAATCAACATCCATCTGTGCAAATGTGTCTCTTGAAATTCCGTTCATGTTGGTCTCCCCCTTAAAATAATTGAAAAAAATCACTCGTACTTCCAGTAGGTGGCGGGTATTGGGCAACCACAATATTGTCAATATATACCTTTGTACCATCATTTGCGCCCTGTTGAAAATGCCAAACATTATTATAGGTGTTTAGGGTCCTCATGGCTGCTCCGGCCTTAGCGATAGAACCATCTACATAAATATCGAATGTTCCCGCGGTCCAACTAAGATTATTGACCTCTAATAAGTGCCAGGCATCTAACGAATAAGTTCCAATTTCATGGGCCGAAGAATCGTAATAATATAATTTACCATCCTTATTCCAATAAATCTGAATTATCTTTGTACCGTTCCCATGCATTATTACATTTGTCAGGCCCGCAGGTGTGCTTACCATGAGCATCCAGCATGATAGGGAATAGTCTGTGCCCGCAGTTACCGGAAAATGTATATTAGCCGCGACAGCATTATTAACAAATGACATACTTCTCGATCCAGCATAATGTTGGGCCGTAGCAATTTGCACCACTCCATTATCTTTCGTCCACGTTATTCCCCCACCACTATTAACTATGGAATCGCCGTCGTTTCCCCATTCAAAATTATCAGATTGTGGTGTCATTATTTTTATGCCTCTTGAGCCGAAGCTACACAGCCCCAGACAGAAGTCACGGTATTATAAATAAACCCGACAGTTAAAAGTTTACTAATAACGGTGGTGGTCGGCAATGCCACGCCCCTTGCTATAAAACTTGCCCCCCAAGATATTGCCCTTGCCGTACCATCATCCTTTATTCTTACGATTAATTTCTGAAAATTAGTCGGGGTCCCCGACAGATTGGTCGTCATTGATGTGATCGCTTCCGCTAAGGCCGTGATCGTAACTGCATCACAGTTATCCGTATTGATCGTGGGTGTCGCGTGTGAGGTTATCGTTGTAATGCGTGCCGTGATTCTTTTATTCGTCAGGGTGTCCGTGGTCGCCCGGCCAACATAGGTATCCGTTCCCTGGAATGTTATTGTCGCATTATCTGTGCCAAAGGCAAGGGTGGCCGCTGTGGTAGGAGCAGTTACAGCCATTTTGTTTATGCTGGTCATGGCAGCCACACCCAGGATCGGCGTTACCAGGGTTGGGGAGGTATCCACCACAAACTTTGTGCCAGTACCCGTTTGAGAAGCAATCGAAGTGGCAAGACCCACAGAGGTTATTACCCCACTTAGATTACCGGCAGCGTGAGAATGAAGTGTGGTTGCACCAGCATCCGTAAGATCGGTCCAATTAGAGGCAAAGCTCGCTCGGCTGGTTGCATCTGAAGCCAATAGATAAGCCGCATGGTCGTCATCCGCAAGACCTGTCAATGCACCGTGATCGGTAACGCCCGCAGCCACGGCGGCCCATGTGGTAATACCCGTTCCATCTGTTTGCAAGAAATACCCATTCGTACCCCCGGTAATGGGTAGGGTAAAGGTCCAAAGACCAGCTATATTTGCGGGTTGGATTATGATTTTTCCAGAAGTATTACCAGCCAAGGAAAGAACACCTTTGGTTGTGCCATCCTTACCAAGAGATAGGAGTTCTCCGGGAGCTAAAGTACCGGTGGCAATACCAACATTGCCATTTCCTAAAACGGTTATCTTATTCCTAAAAGTTGTTCCGTCGTATGAATTAATAGTAAGACGACCCTGGTCTGTTGTGCCATAGGCAAAATTTATAGCAAATTCATAAATATTTCCCATTGAATCAACACCAAAACCAGACCTATTTCCAACACCACCGTTATAGACGTATTGTTTGAACCCGCCCCCACTACCCAAATCCAAGGTCGCCATCGGCGTGGTTGTTCCAATGCCTAATAGGTAATTTACTTCATCATAAACAGAATTACCACCGAAATAGATTTTACCCTTAGTGGCGAAAGAAGTCGATGATAGTATTAGGTCATTGCTCGCAACGGTTCCCCCATAAATTGTTTGTCCACCAGTGCGGCCAGTAAGAAGAGCGTATTGAAGATGATCGTCAGCCGCGAGACCAGTTAATGCACCATGGGCCACAACCCCGCTTTCGCTACCAGCCCCGATAGCTGCATTTAGCTGCTGCGCTATCATGGTCAGCCTGTCCAACGCATTTTCATGGGTCTCTGCAGTGAAGGGGTCTCCCTCCACGTAATCGGTTAGTTGGGTCAAGGGAAGTATGCGAACAATAAGTATGGTCGTAAGATTAGCCGGAGGTAATGTAAAAACAACGCTTCCGCCCGTCATCGGAGGAGTGCCGGGAATGGTATAATCTATGTTCAATATTTTTAAGACACCCGAAACGTAAACGTATAGATCGGTTGCTTCAAAAAATTTAAAAGTGAAAGCAAAGGTGGTGTTCAAACCATCCCCGGTATAACTAACCTGATTATTTAAAGACGATACAGTCATTGTTATACTCCTTAGTTCGGAACCCTGAGTAATCTATATCCGGTTCCACCAGTATCGGGCGCACCAACCGTAACCTGTTGTAGTGCCCCATTTATAAATAACCATATTGGGTTTGTTGGGTCTGCATTTGGACTAATATTGAGATATTGTACGGCGGTTGATCCGTTATACCTTGAAACCGAAAGACCATAATCATTTGAATCGTTCTCATTATTCATTATATCCCAATAACGTACCCCATCTGGTCTTCTTAACCGTATATATGGGCTGGACCCCCTTAGCCATAGGGTTTTTATACCTAATATTTCTCCGGTATCAGTCTGGCCAGTCACCATCGTTAAGGGAAGGGTATAATTACCCGCATAATCTAATGGTGGTGTGTATTGACTATCGGCAGTATAATAGGGATAGAAAATAAGTGCCGGGTAAGTAGTGGCGGTCCAGGGATAGGTAGTAACATACTTAACCCCACCTATAATTGGGCTTCCTATGAAAGTTATATTTGCGGGAAAGGCTTCATGCCCACTAATCGGTTCTACCTGTACCCCTATTCCGGCTGCTACTCCATCAACCCTATCAAAAAGGGTTCGATTAAAAACAATATGATCTGCATATCCAAGCCGTAATCCTATCGAAGTTGTATTACCGCTTCTTTGAAAACGACACGAATTAAAGGTCAGTTCAGAAACGTTTAGGCTTCCCGCACCGGCTATATCTAATCCATTAGCGGTGCTACCATAAGGACCCTCCATAACAACGTGTGTCCATGTCTGGAATTGGCTTCCTGGACCATACGCTCCGGTGCTATGAATCTTTACCGCATATCCTCCCTGCCATTTATAACCGGTTACATTATCAACCTTCAGACGGACACCATAATTCACATCCAGAAGGCAAGATGCTGAATTATTGCCATCGAGAACTAAATCCTGAATCGAACACCCCTCAACGTCTCCATTGACTTGCAGTAGGGTTCCACCCGATGTTCCCGTCCATTGAAGGACGGTAGCCCCATTATAAGAACCAGCACTAACATACGTAGCCCCACCAACACCCTTGAGGGTGATTCCGTTTCTGGTGGATAAACCCGATCCCCCACCATTCCCAATCGTCAGCATTACCCCAATTCCAGCTACCGGCCCAATTAATTTTACTATTTTCCCTGTGGCTGGAAGGGCATCAAGGGCTGCCTGTATAGCCGTATGGTCGTTGGTTCCGGTACAAACTACAACAATGGTTCCCGCTTCACTTGCGATAGTGGTTGCACCCGTGAAATAGGCGGGTTGTCCGGCAACACCAGTACCATATATATTTCCACCGCCAGTTAAATTAATGTCGGCCCAACTCCAAACCCCGTTCACATTCTTGAGCCATTGGGTTCCAACAGCTTGGATAAGGGGAAGGGTATAAGAAATTGGTACAGATTGGGTTGCGCCAGGTACAAAACCCGTTGCGTAACCCAGGGTATTTTTCAAATAAAGTCCATAACTATGCCCCAACAATCCGACGGTTAATATACCCATTGCATCGGTTGTTCCAGTTAAACTAATACCTTGTCCAGCAGTAGGGCGTATCTCCATATTTCCAGAAGAATCCCCACAAATGAATCCACCGCCAGGAAATCCCATAACGGGTTTGTTATATGTACCATGATAATAAAATCGAGAGATTTCTTGATTCTTTGAACCTATGATTACCGGAGCATCCGCCTTATTCCAAATATAAGCATATCCTCCATAAGTTGTGAAAGCCGAGGAGTTCATTCTTAAATAAAACTGATCTGCTGCCGTATCATTTCCCAAACTTATCTGATTGTATGAACCTGTTCCGGCAGAGATATTTCGCGTAGTCAATGAAACCTTCCCGCCAGTATAGGAACCCAAAATACTTAATTCGTGTTTCGTATAATCATGCGTAAAAATTCCCGCATCTACACTAAGGATACCACCCGCATTAATCTGAACGTCTTTATCTGTACCACCCACCGTTAAACTATAGGATGGAGTAACCCAACCTGGAATTAATTGCCCACCACTATTAATCACCGTTTGAATTTGGCCCAACGTTCCAATGGGTAATCTATCGGTAACGTTACTTATATTCCGATAGATACTGTCTCCAATGGTGGTCATGGGATCGGACATACCACCAGGAATAATCCCACCGCCCCCACCTATGGCTGTATTGAGTTGCTGCACAATCATGGTAAGACGATCCAACGCATTTTCATGGGTCTCTGCAGCAAAAAGCGCACCCTCAACATAATCCGTTAATTGAGTGAGGGGTAATATGCGTTGAATCAATACCGCAGTTCCGGCAGGAGGACCAGTTACAAATACAACATTACCGGATGTTAATGGCATGATCCCCGGAACCGTATAATCCATGTTTAAGGTTTGTAATACACCGGCAACGTAAACATATAAATCTGCCGCTTCAAAAATCTTAAATGCAAAAGGAAATATTTTATTAAGGGGAGTACCCCCACCAGTATAGGACATTGTATTGGTTGTGGATGCAACAGTCATTTTATTTTACCTCTTTGGTTGGTTCCGTAAGTTGTTTTTCAAGGGCCTTAAGATCGACCCCGGTTTCTTCAAGCATTGCCTTTTCTCTTTTAGGCATACGATCAAAGAAAATTTTAAAAAATAATTCCGGCTTATCCCCCTCAGTCATACCCTTACCGGCCTGTCTTATTCCGTTCAGCATTTCAGATATAATGTATCCCTTCTGTGCATCCCCCATGGCCGTAAAATCTTTCGAGGATACGAGTGGGTCCATCACCTGAGTTGATAATTCCCCCATGTGTTTCTTGATAAGGTTATCGGCTTCAGGGTTTCCGGTTGAATGAAATATTTCTGCATATTGAAAACCGAGCCTATCCAATTCTTTCTCGAAAGAATTTTTCGTACTAATAGCAAGTCCCGTTACCTGTCTTAATACTGGCAATTCCCTTGTCACCGGACCCTCTTTAGTCGGAGAATATAATTCAGGTAACGTTCTATCCAACCATGGCATCTTTTCTTTTATCGGACCCCAGAACGGATCGCTTCTTTTTTCTCGTACAATGTATTTATCAAAACCAGATATAAATTCCTTAATCTGATTAAATGGTGTTAGGAATCCACCCACTAATTCACCGGCCATAGATTTAACCAAATCTGCCGCCTTCTGCGGATCGCCGGTTCGGGATATGGCATTAAAGATTTGATCCATGGCATAAAGCCCCATTCCGGCCCTCATATTAGAACTAAATACCCCAAGGGCAATATCCTTAGATGTCAGCCTATCAAGGTTCCCATGAATTAATTTATGGGTCACATCTGCCATAAAGAGATACGATGCGAACGGGTTAAATGGTCTGGTGTCTATTACTTTATCTCCGGCCTGTATCTCATACCATTTCTCGCCAGCATATTCTGAATCCCTAAAGAAATAGGCCAGACCCAACATGATGGTTCCCAGGGTAGCCCTGGATAGAACGTGCATATCCCCGTTTGCGATTGCGGTTCTCTCTTGTTTGCTTAATAGCTTCAGGAACCCGGTTGGATTGTATTCAAAAACAAATTTAGTGCTATTCACAAAAAACCGTGGAAACGGCATAATGAATGAAACACCGGGAAAATTATTTACAAATTTAACGAGAGCGTCTCCGACACCACCCTTCTTCGGGGCCTGTGCAAATGTCATCTCTAATGCACGATCTACAGCATATTGAATAGTCTCTTGTGGGATCGCACCAACCTTATTCTCTTCTATGATTTTAACCAGGTCTCTTCCTTCCGTACTCAATTTCTGTTCAAGGCTTGCCTTAAACACCCCGTTACGAAAAAGAAATTCCTGAAATCTATTCACCGTATTCAATATGTCAACACCCTTGCCAATAGCATGACCCATCTGGCCGGGCTCAATGTCTGCCATATAACTGCCGTAGAGCCTGTCGTATTCTTTAGGGAACAGTTTTAAGACGGTCTCGGTTATCTTCTTGCTGGTACTCCTCCTAATGATATCCACTAATTGCTGAACCCCATCCATAGGAGAAGTTGTTACCTCTTTTCCGGTTAACTTCTGTAGACCGGAGTCGATACCTTTTTCAAAAACATCGAGTCCTACCCTACCTAATTGGGTTTCAAGGTTCCTTGCGGATGTGCTTAACTGCGTGACCAACATACCACGCCGAATCTGATCGAATGATTTCCAAAGACTACGAACCCTATCCCATGGGGAAGGAATTTTATTAATATCATGTAATTCCCTCATAGCTTCCGCAAATTGTGGATATTTTGTTTCCAATCTTTGAGACTCAAGACCTAATTCTCCTAATTTACGACCCCAGGAACTTGCCTCTTCTTTTAATGTCTTGGCAAAATCCTCTACACCCATTCCATACTTTTGCATAATCTCTTGATACCTTGCTGGATCAGCCATAAACTCTTCTGCCAACTGTTCGCTCATAAGTTTCTTGGGATCACGTACAATACCTCTTTCGAGCATAGATTCGGTTCCGGCCTGAGCCATCTCTTTTTCTGGACCATACCGGAGTGTCATTTCTAATGGGGATTCTCCGGTAACACCACCACCATCAAACATGGTGTCCCGCATATAGATTTGAAAAAATTTATTCACATCAGATTTTGGTATGGTTAAATAATAACTTTCGTCAATACCTGGTTTATATGGACCCTCTTTAAGTAATCCGGCCTTCCATAACGGATCAATAATTTTATTGTCACCACTGATTTGTACCGTTATTTTATCCCCGGTTGAATGAGTATCTATTGTAATGATTCCATTTTGATTGAGTCCACGAACCAATAATTCTGCCTCTGGACCCTCATTGCTTTTTATTTCTTGATATACGCTTTCTGGTTCAATAAATTTTTCCGGCAACGACTCCCGCATATTATCTGGTTGCCTACCCTCACCTTCACGCAACGCAGAGGTAATCTTATCGCGGGTTAAAAATTCTCCGTTCTTATCCACATATCCATCAATTAGTTTTTCATCATAGGACAATCCGTTTCGATCTATGGTCTGTGCGTGTATTTCACCGGGTTTGGATTCATACGTTTTACCGTCATACTGAACCGCCTTCCTCAACTCTAAATCCTTAATCATGGTATCCATTGAATCGGTATTGGAAATATCAAGAATGGTTTGCGCAACCTTATCCGGGTCTAATGACTGTATCTCTTTTACTATTGCATTATCGGCAAGCGATTTTAACTGAACACGCATAGATGGGGTCTTGGAAGCAAAATAAATATCCATGAGATAATTAAATCCCATTTGACCCAATTCTTTTTTATCAATGGTTCCATCCTTAATTCCGGTTACGAAATCATCGAAGGTAAACCACTGACCAACACCAGCCCGTATCTTATCCATGACCGCCAATGTGGTAGCGATCCGTAGGGGTTGGGTGGGAACAGCACCCATCAACGGATAAATAACTCCGGTTAATGTTCCCATTGCGGTTGATTTAAGAATATCCAATCCGTAATTTCCGAAATCAGGATCATCTAAAAATGCGGGAATAATACGGGACAGGCCAGAGGCAATACCTAACTGAGCTCCGCCCTGGGTAAGTAATTGCGCCATTCCTTTCAAACCGGATGCGGTAGGAGTAAGCCTTGAACCTAATAATAATTTGCCGGCTTTAAATGGACCCGCAATGAATCCGGCAAGTTCAGCACCAGCACCGGCTATAACTCCGGGTATGGTTTGTGGTCGCTCAACCTTACCGCCGAGAAGTTCAGAAATTCCTCCGGTAAGACCAGATAACCCCTGTGCCAATACACGTTGAAACTCCACATCAGTTTCGTCAGAAGCAATCCTATCGTCAAGCAATACCCCATAATTAGATTCCAATTCTCCCCTCATGGTCGCATCCATTTTTGTAGGGGTTGGCCGTTTCGGGGTTTCCGAAATACCGAGATAATCCCTTGCCCGTTGCAATAAGGATTTATTTACTTGCGTGTCGGCATAGGTTTGTGTGAATCCAAAATGATCGGCAACCTCACGATCAGAAAACCCGGCAGCCCTCAGTTCGGAACCTTGCTTACTAATATGCTGATTGATTTCTGCGTCAGAAAATCCAGCTTGTTGCAATTCTTGGACCGTATCCATTACATCGGACTCCCAGGTGTTGCACCATGGATTCGTTTTAAATAATCCGCCGGAGATTCATCGGGTTTCTTGGGTGGTACTTTCTTGATTTCTTCTATTAAACCCTTACCCTTCCCGGACAATTCCGTGGCACGTGCCTTACCCTTTTCCGTAAGGGAAAGCTTGTTTGCCGAGGAAATCTCAAATGCCCTATCCGTAATTTCTTGAGTGGTTAATGGCTTGCCTTTCTTTTTGGCGGCGGAAATCTCTTCATCCATTGTTTGTGTAGCCTTAAAGTAATTCTTGGCTTCTGGTTCGCTGAACGGCAGGGCCTTGCCAAAAATATCTGTCTTGGGTCCTATTTGACCCTGAATGATTTCATGTCCCCTTTTACGATTTAATTGGGTTGTTTTATCTTCATCTCGATATAACAAACCAAGTTGGGATATTTTATCTCCACGTGGTTGATTGGACCCAAGTATATTATTTGCTACCTTGTCCAGCTCGACCGACGATTCAACACCGTCAATGCGCTTCATCATGTCGTTAAATGCCCACGGATTTCTTGGGACATCGGGTGGGTTCTCTAATTCCCTGATAAGTGCCATACCCTTACCCGGATCGAGGCCCTCTTGGGCCACTCGCCTCCTGATTTCTTGGCTGGTCATTCCGTTGAAATTGACAATGGTATCCCTAAAAACCACTTCAGATTTATCGTGTTTAACCTGGTCTACCCTTAGTTTTTCTTCTGCAAATGCTTGTTCTACCTTGGTTTTAACCTTAATGGGGACATCTCCGAAATTCTGTTTCATGTAATCGGAATCCCTTAACCTATCGTAAATAATTGCGTAATCGGTTCCGTAGGTACGATGTAGTTTTTGATACATCAAATCAACCTGTTTATCCTCATTCTCGTTTTCCATGGCCTTGATTGCCGTTTTAGCCTCTTTTTTGTAATATGGCCTATCCTTTGGGCTCAGATCGGGGTAATCACCCCCCTCAAGGGCCTTAGCTGCCCCTACAGGGTCGATCAGGATATGATTTTTAACTCCGGCCTCGTCTAACTCCTGCATTTTGGACTTCTCTAATACCTGGGCCTGGGCCTGGTGTATCAAATTCCCACTCATGGATCGAATGACCGCCCGCGCCGACTCTTTGTATGATCTGGCATATTCAGGATCAGCCGCTTTTCCGGCGAGGTCCGCAAACATATCTACCTGATTCATCTTGCTGGCTATGTTTGTATCTACCCATTTTTGATTAGCTTCTTTCCCCAGGGAATCCAATACCGTGACCTTATGTTCCATCATCATAATCTTGAACTTATCCCGGACCCCCGTATCCTTGGTTTGTCTTAGGGATTTTTCTAAAACCTTGTCGTATAGTTCGGAACCCTTTTGATAATAAGTATCAGGATCGGGATTGCTTTTATCCCATTCCGCTTTTTGTGTAATCCATTCATTTTCAAAGTTCACCCGGCTTTCCCCTAATTGGGTGGCCTGACTAATTTTCTTTTTCTCCTGGGCAATATCGTTAAGGGTGTTACTTACGTCAGTTAATCCCTGACTGATACGATTCATCCCTTGTTCGGCCTGGCCCAGAGCCCAACGGGTTGGCCCCGTACTGGGGGCAGGGGGAACATTTCCTGGTTGATACTGAGGTATTTTCATATTTTATTTATCCTGTTTTACCGTTAACCTAAGAGGGACCACGCGCCCTTACTATTCCAGTTTTCAACTATACCCTTGCCCCCCTTATAACCGCCCGCAAGGCCAGTGAATAATGACCCTAAAGCACCATATCCGCCCGCTTTCTCGGCCAACTTTCCTGCCTTCCTGATCTCGGAGGCCTGTACCGCATCCATGAGTTTTTTAAACTCTATCTCGCGCTGGCCCTCACGTTGGGTTTGTAACATCACATCCATGGGACTTCCTTCGTCAGTACGCACACCGGAGGCCGCATACCTGGTCTTTTGAACACCCCCTAATGTAGCCAGTTCATTTTCCATCCGCCTTGCTTCTTCGGCGGATTGCACTTCCTTGTAGGTCGCTTCACGTTGAGCCAATTTATTCTGTGCTTTACCGGCCTGATAAGAAGTCATTGCTGAAGAGGCCGATCCAAAAGTCCCCATGATTGTGCTCATGTTTATTTACTCCTATATTGGGCGTAAAGAACGTATGTAGTTTTTCCTACGAAACAAGGAAGTTCCGCTTCCTGAACGTACCCAAGAAATTCCGCAAGGCTCCTGGCTACTACCCAATCCTTCTGAATGGTGGTCTGAATCCGGTTAAGATTCCATATATCAATACAAAAATTAGTAAGACGACCAATCTGTTTAATTAAAATCTTTTTATATTTATCAACGCAAGAACAGGTTCTTAACCAAGATTCTGCCGTATGTGGCCACAAATAAATACCACCAAAACAAGCAACAATATGTGATTCATCGGTGTTTTTATTTACATCCATAAGCGTTAAAGATGGAAATTTCGAATAAAACATGGACAGGTTACGTCCCTTAGTTATTTCTATTTCTTCCGATGTAATTTCTGGCCGTACTTCCATATAATCTAAATGCCACGGTTTAAAGGGAATGACCTCTACCATGTTCTCACTATTTCAATATTGTCAATAAAGATATACAAATTATTATTAATCCGATAATAAAAGAAACTGGTCCCAATATGAACAATAATCTACCCTTATTTTTATCTTTCATAAAACCTCCATATTAATTAATTTCCAATGTTCCAAAGATAGCGAGTACCGTAGCTGGTAGGGGAAGATTTTGTTCTATCTCAATGGCCCCGTCCGATTCCCAACCCAGATTCAGCATTTCCTTATCACCCGTAAATGGAACAATGGCCGTATCCATAAGATCATACGAGGAACGAAACGGTATAACCTCACCATTCAGGGTAATACCGACCGTATCTACAAGTCTCACGTAAAGTTGTGACCATCTCTTTTTACATGGTTGAATAGTATTTTGCTCGGATTTAATTTCTGGCTTAAGGGTCTTTAGATATGCGTCGTAATGTAACCCAACCTCGATATTGCTTGCGGGCGGATCGAGTTCAACCTGGCCATTTACATCAACCACCAAGGCCGGATAGACGGCATCGTCCCCTACTATATCAACGAGTTCACCGGCTAAATGTTCCAGGCCAGACAACACCGAAACCGGGGTACTAAAACTTGCAGATAATCCGCAATCAACGTTTAGGTATGGATCGAGATATTCAATGGTTTTTGTTACGACACTATTTATGGTACGCTCAACTACCGCGTAAACCTCTTCACTTCTTTCGTCAGGATTCGGTATCACCGCGAGACTCTCTACCGTACCGAGTGTATCATGCTCGCTCCACGATGCAACCTTTTCACTTCTTCGATATACCAGGGCCAGTAATGTCCCATCGGTTCTTATGAACCATAATGTAGGACTTATGTCTCCCTGAAAAACCATATCTATAATTCCCTGGCTCACAAGGTCGTCAGCCAGTACCGATAGGTCTTGCGATTCATAATTATCGGAAGTGTAGTTGTATGTCATTTCTAAAACTTGACACCCGGAACGCTCTATAAAAATAACAGACGGCCCAACCCGGATACCCTGAATAAAGGATGCTCTCTCGGTTCCTTCGTTTACAAGGTTTACATCCGTTGGGGTTATAGGCGAAGCCGCAGCCCTAAAAAGTCCACCACTTGTTCCAAACATTAAACCATGTGCCGTGATTAACCAACCTATAAGATTTGATTTTGTAGAACCTATGGTAAAAGAGATCGCGTTGCTATCGGCAATAACTCCATCGTCCTTAGAAACAGACATATCAAATGGATTGTCCGTTACCGAACCACAGAATGTTTGTGGAGATGCTTCAGAACCGCCGAATACCAATCTTCCTTCGTGAAATACAACACTCCTGGGAAATCCCCTTAGTGTTGACCATCTTCCCTCGCGTTGGCTATCGGAGGCAATACCAGAATCATATAGTGGCCAATCCGTTAAAACCGTAGCTGCACAATGGGTGGAATCCGTAACCGCCGTAATACGAACACAACCCCATCTCCATACAAACTGCCAAACTCCTCCAATGATAATCCATACGTGCCTCCCTATGCGCCATAATGCGCCAATATGTTTTGATGGTGTATCGGTATTCCAAAGCGGCGAACTTGCTACCAGGGTAATATTTCCAATCATACCGGACGGAATTATGGTCGGGGTCTTAGCCTCTGCATAATATGGACCATCCTTAAAATATGTGTTATCTATGGTGGTAATAGTCCAAACCGTATCGGATGATCGAGTTACTTTGCGGGGCCAGTAATCGGGATGTGTGATATATAAATCATTGGCATCCTGCGCCCATTTTAAATCGGGAAGATCAGCTTCAAGATATGGAGAGACGATTTCTACGGGCTCGTATAATTGGCAAACAACATTGTCAACCTTTGCCGGACCATTTGAAATTCGTAAAAACTGAATATATGTGGTTGTTCCCCTGGCAATAAAGGTCGCCTGTCTTTGTAGGCCCGGAATAACCAGAACATCATTTAAAATTTCTGTTCCCAGGGCCGCAGTACCAACCCTTAAATGAATGTTTGCCGTTATTGCATCGAATCTTAAAAGGTATGTTTTACCGACGACAGTGGTAACGGATCGTCCGCCAGAACCGATTCCGGTTGCTCCACCGTCTAATTCAGCAGCACCAACACCATCCCACACGAAGGTTCCTGGGGCTGTCGAGTAATCTGTCCATCCCGTAATATCGGTTGCAAAATCCCCATTGGTCACAAGATTAGGTGCTGATTCCAGACGAACCAATGCCCCATCCTTAAAAAACCTCATATATTGATCGCCAACCTCAATCATATAAGCCTGGGTAATACCATACTCAAATGGAATGAGGCGACAATCCAGGGTATTGTATTTGGGGTAATCTACAAAATGAAATCCGGGCCTTCTTCTTACCCCACCCTGGACCATGGGCAACCAGTTCTGAAGTGTGTCAACAGCATTGTAATATCTCTGAAGATCAATGCGGCCATGCATCCTCTTCGAAAATACGCCGGAGGTAAAGTTACATTGAATATATTTTGTGGATACTGGCATCTATTTATCTCACTTCAAGTAAGTCGTCTGAATCGTAGGTATCCAGACTGCCTTCCATGGAATCAATGGATCGGGCTTCCGATAATTTATACGAATAGAGTTCCAGTAGGACCTTTACCATGGCCGGATTTCCGGTTATGGGATACGCAAGTTGTTGGGCTAATCTCGTAACGATGGTGTCAATAAGCAGGGAATCGAAATAGCCGGGTTCGGTTATTCTCGCAATATATTTCAGTGTTACGGCAGATTCGTCAGTAACTAATTTTCTACCGATCACTTCCCATAAAATATATTTGTCATTATTCAGGAGTAATGCCCTTAGACAATATGGATTCACCGGAAGTTGATAGGTATTGGAATAACTGGTTCCCGTAAGAACATCAGTACCGGCCAGTTGACTAAGGACTTGCAGCGCAATGGCGCATCTCCATGGATACGCCCTTAAAACAGCATCCCTAACTTGCGGGTAAAACCGATTACAAAGACGCGCCTTTTTAGTGGCATCGTCAAATGACGTAATCGGGTCCTCACCCAGAAGTCCTAAAGCGTCTGAACAAATTTCAACTTCGGAAGGCATCTAAAACCTCCTTAAATTACCGCATGAGTTACGGGTGTAGCCGGTGCATGGGGAAGATAGTAATAAAAATCTGTCCCAAGCCCCGTATTGATGAAAACCGGCACAGAATAAATAGATATGGTTCTCATTCCGGTAGTCAGGGCATCGAGAAGGGCATCGAAATCCTCGTCAACATCAATTCTGACCGGAAGATAACCCGTACTGGTAATAACATGATCTATCTGTGTCTTTAATGCCGCAATTAAAGTATTCTCCGTAGCCATTTTAATTCCCCTCCATTAATCTTGTGTAAAAATGTAAAACGTTATATAACAACTAAGGGCCGATCCTGCTGCACCCGTAGCTGTAAGAACTACCTTGCCCCCACCAACAATGGGAAATGTGTGGTCGGTCATTAGGGTAGTACCTTCTGCTATGGTAGCGTGTGTAAAAACGACTCCCTCGGAATCGTAAACATCCATGGTGAATGTTATCGCTCCACCGGCAAAGTTCGCCATAACCAACTTAACGAGCTTACAAATTCCCTGTCCGTGTCCGGGCGGGAAATCTTTCGTAATCGTTGTGTCGGCTGATGCAAAATCAAAACCTAATTTCATTACGTGCATCTTAATTCCTCCTTAGACTCCACCAATGGGGTCTACCGTTTCATTATCCAAATAATATTCCACCCCATCGGGGTCTAATGCCTTATCAATAAAACATGGAACAGAATAAACAGCCACTGTCCTCATTCCTGTATTCATGGCCGCAAGGTGGGCGTGAAAACCAGACCCAATAGTCATTTTTGCGGGTAAGTAACCACGATAATCGCTATAAATAATTACCTGATCTATGAGATCGTTAACGAGCATGAACACCACAAAATATGGGCGGAGGCCGAAGCCCCCGCCGTTAAATTGTTATTCAAGCTGTAACATGATGTTTGCATCGTCATCTGACGAATTGCAGGCGATCAAAACACCGGCCCTTTGAATACCAGCCGTATAGATGATAAGGGTTCCATTTGTATGGAAACCAACATCACGTTTACTGGCCGTGGTAATCGCAGCATTAGGTGTTACCCAACAAACACCCCTTGTCTGGCCCCAGAAAAAGTAACCTGAAGTTACGAGTATTTCTGGAATGACAACAACGGAAGCGTTGGTGCTAACACTCGCTGGCGCGCCCACATTCATAAATGGGCTTGGGCTGATATCAACAGGCACATTAACCATATCCTCATGGAGAGGGGGATCAATGTAAAACCTGAAGGCTACCGTGGTGAGCCCAATATCATTACCGATTATTCGGTGCTGAAAAATCTCGATACCGGCTGCCGGATAAATCACCATATTGCCATCGGCAAACTCGTCGAGGGTATGGGTATGGGAGTGACCAGGTGTCACATCAACCCAATGTTCACCCTTGGTTCCATTAACAACCGTATCGTCTGATCCTAAGCCGTATGTGGCATTAGAACCAGTCCACGGAGGGGTTGCTAAGTTCGGGCAACCACGTTTTCCAGGGGTTAGGGCTGCTGCTGCGCGAGCATATCGAAAACGTTTCCCATAAGCCTCGTAAATTGTGCCGATAGGATAAATCTGAATCTCACTCTCTTCATTTACTGCTTGATATGGTCTGCCCTTGCAGATACCATCTAAACTCTTATCTCTCATAGCAATTCTCCTTTTAGTTTTGCTCCGCCGGACAGGCGGGCTGAGGGTTAACTAATATTAATCAGCCGCTAAACACTCAATCTCAACGACCTTTGCTTCCTCAACACGGGTTGCCCCGATATCCATTGAAAGATAGACCTGAATGGAATAACTTTTGTCTGCTCGTTCAGTGATTCTTGTTTTCACATCTTGAGCAACACCAAGACCCATTCCACCCTTTGCCCATGCGTATGCAGCCCGGTAGGTTCCATTGGATGCAATCGGAAGCCTATTGGACTTCTTAAACTGGAAACCAACGAATGTGTCGATCTCGCCCTGCACCAGAGCTTTTACCGTGTTGTAATCAGCCGATGTTACCGTGCTATCAGATAAAAGGTTGTCAACGGCGGAAGGAGAAGTAACGATATATCTTGGTTCGTCCTTATCAACGTCGCCTTTTTCTAATAGGAGTTTTGCGGCCCGTAATTTGCCCACGGTCAAAGAAACTGCCCCTGCTGCCACAACATTGGCATCGGGAAATACAACGGATGTTGCACCATCTTCGCCAGCGTAGGATGTTCCGGCAAATGCAGCGATAATTTCATCGTCTTTTGCTCGACCCATGGCCCATGCAGCGTTCATGGCGTACTTACTCTCCGGGTTAATCAACATTCTGTGCTGATCCACTTCGTCAACGAGGTCTGCCCATTCGTAAGGAACGAGTGTGGCCCTGCGTCTGCTGTGTGGGGTGTTAACGAGAGGGGTATCACCGTGTCGGTTGGTCTTTTTAACCGCAGAAGTAGCCCCGATTCTCTCAAAAAACTTATACTTTCCCTGCACATTGGTATCAATCTGTACCGTTCCTTCCAGTACGGAACCCTTCTGCTGAGAAAGCATAATCACGTTGTCGGTGTATTGCTTAACGAAAGCAACTGTGATTTCGATACTCATAATAGTTCTCCGTTTCTGTCAATGTATTGTATTGACAGTGAAAAAGAATCTTGTTTCGGAGAACTACCTGGAATATCCAGATTCCCCTGCGCTTTGCGTATCAGCCGGACCTATCGGCTACCCGGCATACCGAAATGGGTGTGATAACTAATTTCACCCAATTCAGGGTGTGACGATCCTGGATTGCGTCTCTTCGACATCCATGTTCATCGGGTATGCCCTACCCTTACACTTAGGGCAATGTAATGTTTCATTATTTTCAAAAGCAAAAATCTTCCCGCATTTATCACACCGCCATGCTGAATGGAGTTTCCCGCTAACTTCAACTGGAAACATATAATAAAATCCCGGCATGGTATTACTCCTTTTTATAAATCTTATCCCTTTCCTTAAATTGACAATTCATGCAGAGGGTTCTATAACCCTCTGGTAAACCATGTTTTATTAACCATAGGTAGAAATGAAATCCGCCTCGCCCCTTAGAGCCAAGAGACTTTCTATGCTGATGACCACCACCATTAATATGATCTAATGACAAACATCTAATGTCTTCTTCACCACAAAGAACGCAAGACATTTTACCATTGCCATAATAAGTTAATGCCGTAGTTTTTAATTTTATGCGGTACGCCTGATGATATTTACCATGATATTTTATTTTATATTGACGTACCTTGTCTGGATTCTCCCTACACCACTGACGGTTATATTCAACCCTTGTCATTCCTGGCATAATTACACCGCCCGGTAAGCCTGGTCATACCAACCCTGGACTTCGATAACGCGCTCATTATGGCCCGGTTGACCGGCAAATTTCGCATGGTATAGGTCCTTGGGGTCTGCCAAAACTGCGGCGATTTTCGATTTGGCTTCATCCGAGTTCATTCCTACCGTTTCACCCGGTCCACCAAGATAATCGCCCTCTTCAAGATCAGAAGCCATTTTAGCCAGCATCTCAATAAGAACAGGGTTATTCCCAAGCGGATCATCCGCAAAAAACTTCTTGGCTTCTTCACCGCCATATAAATCCCTCGCTCTTTTCGCTAAGGCCATGTTTCGGTCAAACGCCCCACCCCATTTGGTTTTTAGGGCGGTTGTAGCCTCTTCAAACGATCTCTTCCTACCCTGAAACTCGTCCGCGTAGGCTTTTCCGTACCAGTCCAATGCGGTCTGAACCTGCTTAGGGGTAAATCCGGCCTTGTGAGCTTGATTGGCGAAATCGGTCAGTCTTTCCTTGTTCCAATCAATGTATTCAGGATACGGAAGCGTATATTGGTATCCGTCGGCCTTTTCCGGCCTACCAAGTTTGTTAAAAAATGCTTCGATCTCTTCCGGTTTCGCATCTTCCCTGGGAATACGAATCGAGCCCCCGATCATTTTCTGCGATTCCACGTAAGACTTAGCGATTACCGGAAATACTTCGTTGACATCCTTTCCCTTAAAAACATCAAGGGACTTCTCTGCACGTAAATCCTCTGGTAATGCACCCTTCCACGCTGATCCGGCCTGATCTTCTGCTCCGCCCTGATTGCCAGCTACTTCGTCTGCCATAAAACCTCCATTTATTCTTCAAATTCGACATCGGGAACTTCAAATATTTCCGGATGTTTAGATGATTTCAATGCAGATAGAATCTCAAACACCACGGAACGTTGACCTTCCCGAAACGCCGTCTGGTCTGGATCGCCAGGAACATAGGACTGACGATCATAATAAATACTGCGCATATCCTTAAGCACGGCCATACCCGGTTCACTTGAAAACGTTTCAAAATAATACAGAACCCGTTTATATTCTTTATTGTCCGGTTGTTCCTTGCGCCGCACCAATACCTCCCGATGATCCCATGTCCTGCGGACCCGTAACAGATTGACCCATTCCACCCGGAATTGCATTGGGAGGAATGACACCAGCCTTTAATGCCGGGGTTAATTTCCTAATCACTTCCGCAACCATCATGGAATCCTGTTTGCTCTGTCCGGCCTGTCCCTCTGCCGCGCGTTGTTTGCGAATCTCGGCAACGGTGTCAATGTCTTTAAGTAACTTTTTGGGAACACCGCGAACGTCCGTAAGCCAATGAACCATTGCATCAAGGTCTATCCAATCAAAAACCTCTGGTGACATTTGGGCAACCATACCAAGAATCTGTAAAACATCGGTAAGGGCATTAACTTCCTGGCTACGTTGCGCCTTGGCCATTGTACCTTCGTATTCAATATCTATCTCATTCTCATGCCCAAAGAGTTGATCCGGCATCGGCTTAAAAAGACCGGCCCGAAACATAATTCCAAATTGCCTTCTAATTAACGGATTTAAAAATTCCCGTTCTTCCCTTCCAAGGGTGGGTCCCAATATCCTCTGCATGAGCTCATAACGAATATAGGACTCAGCAGCCGTCATTTGCGGACCTTCCTGTAATTGAAGTTGGTCACTATAGAAAACCTGCCGAATAGATTTTTTGAGATCGTCAGCCTTAACCTGTGTCGTATTAAAATCAACCCTGAATTGCATGGCCTCAAAAACAGCATTGGGGCGGACAGTGGTTATTCCACCTGGTTGCATCTTGGGTACGCCTATCACACCGTTATCACTCACCTTGATTGGAGGATTAATCATCTTGGCTAATGCTTTAAGTTCAAGCTCAACTGCCTTATTTAATGTCTTAACATCGGGCATGGCCACAAAACCGGGACCCCGACCATTCTCTTCGCCGGAGGTCTTGCCCCATCTTGGAACAAGGTACGGAAATTCACGATATATCCTGGGGCGTTCGGGCATGGTCTTACCCTCAAGCCCAACGTAATACCCCTGATACAACGTCTCGTTTAATGGAGTGACCATGTGCAGAAAATTAAAATATTGCTCCGGGTTTTTATCCATAGATTTAATAATTTTCTCACCCGCGTTTTTACCCCACCGTTGAAATGCTGCCCTGGCCGTAATTTGTATTTTGCGAATCAGTGTATCAACAACTTCATCAGTATTTTCTTCAATACAATAATCACCTATTGAAATAGTATGAAACCTAAAACCATTAAACGGAACCGTCTCTTCCGAATACATGGCCCCCATTCCAAAACCACCAAGGTCAAGATCGAGTTCGTGTGCCTCTGAATCAAAATTACTTTGATGAAAACCTAAGAATATCTTTCTTGCGCAATCTTCAAGCCACTCCATAACCTCCGTATCTTGCATTAATTCATCATTTCTTATTCTCAGGGAAAACCATTGAAGGTTTGCCGGAGTGATAGCCTGTTTCATTGATGCCGCCAAAAGTTCATTTGCATGAATAGCGGTCGAATCGTATAATTTCGTGGTCTGCTTCGTACCCGTAGTATTCTTGGTTAAAATGTTTGATCGTTTAGGAATAATGTAATCCGCTACGTCTTGCCAAAGTGACCGCCAGTTGGCATCCCTATTGTAAAGCCGTTCATACTTCTTGATTATTGCCTGTGCATCCCATTTCGCCATTGGATAATTCCTTCTATACAATCGTGCAATTTAAATGCAAAAAAACTTATCCACCCAGAAGGGTTTTCTTTACCCCGGACTGATTGGCCCCTAAATACTCTGTCATCGGAGCAGCCCCCGCACCGTATCTCGCTTTCTTTTTCCGGTCTTCTTCTAGTTTAGCCTCTTCGTCAAGTTGCTGTCTCTTTTTAGCGGCCTCTAATGCCTGTGCGGTTCTCTGTCTTTTGGCTTCTTCGTTACCAGCCTTCTTGCCCTGTGCAACCGAAGTGGTTGTCCCAACCAAACTAACAGCAGCACTCGCTAACGTTCCAATTAATACTTCTGACATAACTTTCTCCTTTAAGTGGGGTCGGACAGGCACGTTTATCCTTTCAAATAAATTCGGACATATCCGTTGTTGCCATCTGTTTTCAACCGTATGGTTTCCACCACCGACTCCACACCTATTTAATATTAAGATTCCTTTTAAGCCAATTCTTCGTTGGCTTAACACCACCAATTAGAATTTCTTTTTCTTTCGGCTTAAATTCTTCCTTATCCCTCAATACGACATATTCGTTTTCACATCGGGCATCCATAATTATCGAAATACCGTCAATCTCGCAAAGTAAGTATGCCACTCTTTTATCACGACTCTCTATAAATTCGTTCTGTAATCCAACCTGAATATTTCCGATATGGATAGATGTGATCCTACTATACGGATCATTCGACCTTTCGTGTGATACGAGTGTATTTAAAAAACCCAATGTTTGACCGTTCATTACTTTTTACCCATCAAGGAATGTCTGGATTTTTTCTTGCTCATTCCAGCCTCAGACATTGCAATAGCAATCGCCTGCTTACGGTCTGTAACAACGGGACCACCACTGGAACCCGAATGTAACATTCCATGTTTAAATTTGTGCATCTCTTGTTTAACTCCGGCTTGTCCCTTCTTTACTGGCATTACATTACCCTCTCTTCGTCGAATGGATTCCATTCTGTCAGTTTTGGTTCCGGTGCATAAAGTCTCGGTCTGTCTTCCACGAATGGATCATACACCGTATCGTATCTTTCTGTTCTCGGCCTGTCTTTATTCCCTGTCGGATTAAGAATAAGAGCCAACCCATGAGATAGCGCGTCTCCGGGGTGAGAATAGATATCCTTTACTGGCCTATCACCGATAACACCCGATGGGCTCTTTGGATAATGCCATCCACCACCGAGGGTCTCAATCATAATTTCATCGTCAGAAGAAATAAGAATCTTGGGATTGGTCCCATCTACGGTAGCAATAAAAACTTGCTTTAGGGCCTCCCTTCTTCCCATTTCCCATTTCATTTCACCATCTTCAAAATAAGTTTTAAATTCACTTTCAATGATACCGGCAGCACTCTTGGATGAATCCGATTGATCTGGATCACGCAAATGAAGATCGCCTATATCTCTCCATTCTGTAATTTTAAAATACTTCGTAGCCATTAATGGTTTCACGTAAGCATCAACCAACTGTTTCATTCCAATGTTTTCGCCGCGAAGCGTTTGTAGTACCTGAATTTGTCCAAGTGAGCTTATCTGCACAAAAACACAGGTTGGGTTTTGCCCGCCATCCCAAAAACGAAAACCCAAAACATCCGGCATTGGTTTTAATGGATTTCTGGAAACATGACGTAGCTCAGAAAATTCCGGCACTACATCTTCCCCTATATGAATACTTGCAAATTCCCCCCTAACATATCTGGCTAAAAATTCTGGATTATCTTTATATGCCTCTAAGGTTCTATCTCTCTGACCCTCCGGTAAATGTGGATTCTCACCGTATGGAATCCGTATCACTTCCATATCTGGTTTGGGGTTCAATATAAATTTTCTATGTGTCCAATGTTTTTTACTGGCGGGGTTCATGGTTACAAGGATTTTTGAAATAATTCCTTTCTTCCTGGCCCCACGGCTATAACAAATATCAAAAACCTCTTCCCGTATTCCCACAGAACCAACATCAAAATATGGGGCGGGCTCTTCAATCCAAACAATCGCATATTGCGAGCCCTGTAATCTATTAATATCGGCTAAGTCATCCACCCCAAATAAATCAAACTCAGCACCCGGAATCCTCATTAAATGTCCATCATCATGGAAGGTAGTAACCTCTCCCGCAACTTCCATAATTGAAGGAATGGTATTTGTTTTTATACTCGTAAAACGATCACGAATAATAGCACCGCGTATGGGGGAAGTAACCCCCTGCAAATAATGAAAAATGGCCGCAACCGCACCGAAGGACTTTCCCTCCCCCTGTGGTCCGATCAAGACTATAACGGGTTTGTCGGATAGGGCCATTCTCTGTTGACTTGGGCTTAGAATTATTCGTCTCTCTGACATATTATGTAAATCGGGGGACCAGGTTGATCCCTGTCCTGCGTCCAGTTAGGTTGACTCCGGCAGCTAACCATCCTGGCCAACCAAGGCCCTCGTTGCCCCCGAATCCTTATTTCTCTGTATCAATCTTGGCCTGAAGTAAAGCATTCTGATTGGTTAATTCATCCCAACTTGGAATGGGTACTTCTCCCTCAACCCTTCCCACCGAAGAATAAATCTGAAACGCTATACCTAATAGCCCATTAATAAGGGCCAATGTTTCTGCTACGCCCATCTTATACTACCTCCTTATGGTTTAATCGCTCCTAATTGAATAAGTAAATTAAGTACGTTCGTCACCTGGGCCTGAACCTGAGAATAAACAAGTTCCGGGGTAATGGGTTTTGTCTTACCGATAACAATAACCGATGCCAGGGCTTTATTAGCCACATCAAAGGCGGGAACTATCTCTGATTTCCACCGAGGGAGAAGTTCTGGCTTGGTTGCTATAAAAGCCCTTCCCTGGTCGAAAGCATTGGTAAGTTGACCCTGAAGATCGCTAATGACAATGCGAGCCTTCTCGTCGGGGGTCAAAACATTCCATTTTGCCTGAATCCCTGCACAAGCAACCAGGCTCAAAATCAATAATACTGGAATAGTAAATTTTAAAAATCTCATTACTTACCTCCTGTGACCCCAATAGGCGGGGGCGTTTGTTTGATATACATAAAAAAACTGATGATCGTCGGAATCAAACAGATCATCCCTAATTCCAATAGGGTAGTCTTTCCCGGAACGATAGCCGTTGTTCCAAGGCCTGTGATAACCCCTGTTGCAATCGCACTAATAAGACCCTGTAGCCATGCACTCCAATTCACTTAAATCACCCCCTTAATTATTTAATTTTAAAAAGGTATGCCTTCCGATTCTTGCGGTTACTTTCTTTTCATCAAACCAACCCGGAAGGGTCCCGCCCCTTATTCTTTTTGTGATTTCTTCATTCAAATAATGGGTTGCCCCTTTGGTTGGATCGGGAACTAATTTAAAAAATGCGGCTGAGGCAGCCTTGCAGCTTTCCATGAGGACCTCGTTTGGAATGGTGTCAATATTGAGTCGTGTGGGGGATTCAGTATTCCAACATGAAAATTGATAACCCCTAAGAACGGTATCAATAATGGAACCACCCCGGTTCATAACGACATAAGCAATTCCAAGTTTTCCTTCAAACGGTTCACCGCCAGCCTCTTGAACAACCGTAAAGACTAAAAAATAAATTTCATCCCTGAAGTCCATAGTCAGTCACTTAACACTATCGGAACATTGCCCCGCGGTATTGCAGGATATATGGATGGTTTGGTAGTGATATGTGGCAAAAAACAAAAGAATAATGATAAATCCAATAAATACTAAATATTTAACCATAGACTTCTTCTTTAATTTCCAGTAATGGAGAAATATAAAGTAACTCTGGGCTCACAAATGCATGATCTATTCTTTCCTGAAGTTCCCTTGGAGCTTTTAGATATGCTGCAAAAACGAGTTCCGAACAGAACCATTTGTTTTCGTTCTGCACATCCTTGTCAATGAGAAAATCAGAAAGTCCAAAATAGTCATATCCTTTACCAATCGCTGAAAAGCAAAAATCGAGAACATTTTTTAACTCTTCGGGCCAAAGGAAAAACCTGAGTTTCAGGGAAAGGATCGCGTACTTAATCCATTCTTCTGGATAGACATCTCTGCAAATAACAAAAGGGGAATCCGCCGAAATCACTTCTATCCCACTGGTTTGAAATGGTTTCCTGTTGGTATCCACCCTGGTTATGATCTGCACATGGCTCAACTTTGAATGGGTAATGGACCTAATCACACCCGAAATGGGGGATTGCCCTGTGGTAAAAAACAAATCACCAGGTTCAATCACCAGCTACCTCAGCATCTACTACAGCTTCGACCGCTTCAAGGGTCTCTTTCTTTCCATCCCCGAAGACAAAGATCACGGATCGACGCTCCACTTCGAGCTCAGTCTTTTTGGGGAACAGGGTAGGAAGAACCCGGTAGCAAAATTCAAGGAAGCGTTTATCAGCAATGGCGGCCCTTTCTCGCGATTCCTTTGTTTTCCCCTGTTTCTTTTCCTCGATCAATCGAACGAGTCTGGGGAGCCCCCCTGCCATCAGGAACGCCCGGAAGTATGATTCCTTTACATCCGCAGACTTAGAGACCAGCTCCCCGGTCTTACCCGAACGAACCTTAGCAAGTTTATCCTTTTTCTCGTCCGGGACCCGGATGGGGGTTTCTTCTTTGATTTTAGGTACATTGGTCATAAGGATAGGTCTGCGTCCACAAACTCTTTATAACATTCCTTACAAAGAACGGTATCCACTACATCATCGTCTAACATTACCCGACAACCCTTGAGATCGCAGATACCACATTTAGTGTCTTCCTCGTCAATGTAGCCACGCTCAACGGCCTTTTTAACCGACAGGATGCCGTATCCGCATATTGTCTTCACACTTTTAGGAGAAATAAGCCTATTTTTTGATTTTCTTGCGAATCCTGTTGATACGTTTTTGGAGGGCATTAGTTGTAATATTAAGTAGTTGGCAGATTTCCTTGCGTGAATATCCTGTGGACAAAAGTGAGCCCACTGCAATTTCTCCTGGGCTTAACTGAGAATATGACCGCCTTAACCGTTCCCTGGCCTCGTCCGTCTTCAAAATGGTTGGCCAGGGTTTCCCGTATGTGGGGTCCCCGATTGTAAGCTCCTGTAGGTATTTCCAGTCCTGACTTGCATATTCCTCCGCCTCTTCGCACAACTCGGTACATGAGTTTTTCTTTAAACATTCGTTACATAGCATGACAGTAATTTATCCTTTCGTGTAAATTTGGGTTAAATTTTTTCTGGCATATCAGTGCAATGCCGGATCCTGTGGCAAATTGCACACAAGAGAATACACTTGTCCAATTCTAATGCGATTACCGGAAATGGTACTCCACGATTAATAAGTTTCTGTATTTTCTTACTGCTACCCGGTATAACGTGGTGAAAATCAAAAGCAATCTGAGGTTCGGTTAGTCCACAATCAACACATTTTCCACCAAGATATTGAATTGCCCTTTTTCTTATAATAAAATTTGGCAGACTATCGGGATATCTCTTGGAACTGGCATTACGGGAAAATCCACCGTGTGATATTGAATACTTATAATTATAATCTTTTTTATATCCGGGATGTCTTACCTCCCAGGCTCGATTTCGTGCATAAATTTCTTCCCGGTGATTCCCTATATATACCGCCTGAACCTCTTGAATATGCTGCTTATTATCTTCCCAGTACCTATGTCTGCGTTCTTTTTCGTCAGCCATTATTTTTTGTTCTATTTTCCGGGACAAGAATTTCACGTAAGCCATTGTATTTTAAAAAATTTGCCGACCCTTAGATCGCCACGCCTCCGTCGCCAAGATTTTGGGGTATCCCCCCTCGAAACCGGTAAGGAATCCATTTTTTCGCTGGTACACTTGATTGCAGACCAAGTGCACTGACCAATGATATCAATGGGTTAGCTTGTGAGTTAGATAAATAGTTAGACAATGATATCCAATCCATGTATTTCCTACTATTCCCATGGGAATTGTATTAATAGTATGCGTTCACGTTAACGCAATCCGCAGCACTACACCTTGTTTGCGACACATATTTACGACATACACTACATCTTGTGGTTTGGTACATTGTGCACCATATCACAAGCGTGGCGCACTGGTATTCGTTCGTTGAATCAATCCGCATTATAGATTGACTTAGATTATTCATACTCATTCTCAATGGTTTGATCTTGACTTAAGCTCCCTGCAGTACACACGTAAGGGAGCGATAAAAGACTTGGGTTATTTGTTTTGTTTTTCATTGGTTTTATTAGTAGGTATGTTTTAATTCACTTAACTCTTAAAACTTATGCCAAGTTGGCACTACCTTATTGGGGTCCAGTCACCCGATAGTAATTGCGCCTTGTTACTTGACCATACTGGTTAGATATGGCCTTGGTCTCGATTTGGATAAACCCGCCCGCAGCCAACTGTCTCAATGCCCTTTGGGTAGTCCGGTATGACAATCCCGTATTATTGGCTATTGTCTTAATCCATAGCTTACCAGTGTCGATATACTTCCAAAACAAGAGATATTGGTAAACTAACTTAGAATGTGATTTTAGATGCTTGGATTGCATTACACAAACTGGTAATTTATAATAGAATACGTTCTTCATATTCATATTATAACACATTTAAATAGATTTTTTACGGGTATTTTATATAATTAGGTAAGGGTAAGACAAGGGGTAGGCAATAAAAAGGGGTTTAAACCCCATTGGAAGCGATTTAAACCCCATACATGAGGGATGCGGAACTCAGTTTGAGCTAACTGCGGTCACTTCATATCCCAATTCAAACCAATTTCGAGCTATTTCAGCGCTGCGGGTATCAAACAGCCAGTTCGCTCCGTCTTCTGTTTTGGTATGTATGCTGTAAATTATCATCTTTTATCACCACCTTTATATAAACGTGTAAATTACGGATAAAACTAATCAACGCGGCCCACTCCAACACTCAAAACATGGTTCGATTCGATTGCCATAAACCATTGCCTAGATTTCCCGTTTAGGGACAACCTAAGCATCCGATGATCTCCGTTCGTATGGCGTACGGTTCCCCTTACCAATTCGGGATAGCCCAAATTAAACCCGTATTCAGTAGCGTAATGATGGGGTTGAAGTTCCTTATTTCGATTTCTGAGAAATTCGACAGGAGCTAATCTCTGCTTTTCTGGTTTGTCTTCGTATAATTTGGTTTCATTATTCCATATACGAATATATTTGGTTTCTTTTTCCATTCCCTTTTGAATACTGCTTTTTATCGGTTTGCTATCGACTGGAATAAAAAACCATTCACCTTGTCTTAGGTAGTCGATACCTTCGACTTTGTTTAGGCATATGGTTGGTTTAAGGGAATCAAACGCTTGTTCGATTTTCCATGCAGGTTCTGGCAATTCGCTTGCAAAATAGTTGTTGTTATCCATTGAAGCTAAATAGCACTTTCCGTTGTCAGGGTTAGCCATGACTAAGGATGCGGGCCTTCGTTCTTCGATAGTTTTAACCTCACCATCTTTGTCTTTATATTCCCTTGTTTCCCAAACCTCTTTAGCCTGATCTATGATCTTTACAGTTCCATGATCAAGGCGAAGACTTCGAAGGATGCTGAATGGGATTAGAAAATTGGCATGGCGGGAGCATATAGATTGATGATGCGATGTTGTCATACTGTAATGGTCAGCGTTCATCAAAAAACCATCCGGTCTCCTGACCAATAAGGGGAAGTGATACCCAAAGTCATAAAGAATATTCCCCTCAATAAACATGCGACACGCTTTTCCCTTTGTGGCTCCCTTAACAAACTTCTCAATTATCTTGCCATTGCTCATACTCATGGTTTTTGACCCCCTATTTTGTTATTTGGAGTTTAGAAAAAAACTTAAAACAATATTTGCAATATCTTTTTCTATTGCCATGTATATTTATTGCACTCTTAATTGCCTTGTTACCACATGAACAAAAACAACATTTAACTCCCCTTATCAAATATAGGTATTTCATACTTACCCCTCTGTTTTATTTAATCTTTTAATAACCTCTTCTGCACCACACCTATAAAGACATACACAAACCAATTCGTTTCGTTCGTAAACCGCAAATGTCGGTTTAGTGGTGTTGTAAAAATGGTCAAGTGTGAAACGTCCGATTGTTACGGGTAACTTAGGTCGTTTGTGTTTAAGCGTTTTTATGGATGTGAAAGTTATCATTCTACCACTCCTATAATATACGGTATCTCTCTCTCTGTTGGCTGATACCTATCAGGGTTAATCCAAATCCGGGTATTGCAAGCATCCATAATCTCTTTATCCATGCGTGTCTGAATCGCTAACCACTCCTCATGTGTGATGGTAAATACTTCCGTTTGCTCCACTTCGTTTATATCTTCCGGTTCGATGGAGCCATACTTATTGATATTTTGAAAAAGATTGGTTTCAATATTCATAGGGCTAATTCCTTTCCATGGCATAATCCCGCTTCGATCAACGCTGTAGCTATACGGCCATAATGACCCTGTAATACCCATACTGCCCCATCGTTTATTAACTCTTGAAAAAGGATAACGATCTCCTCTTGGTTTAACTCCCCATCTTCATACAGCATAATTTTAGTTACGTTTATCATTTAATCTACACTTATGACTATCAGGGTTAACCTGAATTAATTTTTTACATCCCAATTTGATACAGACCAACACATTAATTTTAGGTTTACTCTTGCGCTTATTACAAATTAAATACTGACTACCGATGACGTACTCTGTAATGTTATTCATTTGTGTTTGCATTTTTATATATCCTATCTATTCGGATAAATTAAGGTTAAAAAAATAATTAGTCTTTTTGCAACTTTTCTAAAACCTGACTTAAACTAAAATGTTGTTCGCAAACCGGACAAATAATTTCAATATTACCATCTGAAAACATTTTGATATAAATCTTATTTTCTGAACAGTCACATTGAAAAGTAATCGGTTCATTCATTTTATATATCCCTTCCTTTCCATGCACTTCTTAGCGATAACATATTGAGTAATAGAGAGAGTCCATGCTCCACGGTTACATGATTGATAGTCTTTTTGAAATTGCTCTTGTTCGATGGGCTGCCCATCTTGTCTAACCCACCCCTTATTACTCATACAGCCACCCAGGAATAACCCCACCATAATAATGACTAACATTTTTTTCATTTTCTTGACCTCCATTTTAAATTTTGTGTTCATACTATTAATAAGCACGGAAGAATCATGCCAAGTTTTTTGTTACAATCGTAAAAATTATCCATTCGTATAATATAATTGAGAAAAATATTTATGGCATACCTTTTGATTTCACAATTAGATTAGAATTTTCTAATCAGATATGTATGCCAAAATCATGCCAAACCATTGACAAATAAAATTGGATGTTGCATATATATAATATGCGAATCATAGCTTGGATATTCATTGTCTGTTTTGGATTCGGTCTGATCTTGCTTTACGGAGAGCTATTGACGGCAGGGTTTAAATGGTTCAATTCATATCGGAATGGTAGGAAATCGGTCGGGAAGTAATCATATCGAAAAGGTAGGATTTACGCATTGGGTACACGCTCATACGTACGTGCGCCCGCTTTCACTGGGATTTCAACTTTCACTGGGATTACGTTTTTCAGCAGTTGGTGAAAACTCAACATAGTCCGGTTTTGTTCGGCAAATATACCTGATCGCTCGCTTGGCCCCAGGCGATAACTCCCTAAATCTTTGAAGCTGCGTAATAGACCAATGCTCAGATCGGCGCACTTTCACTGTTATCGGGGGCTCGTATTGCAAATGGTGTTTCTGCCATATTGGTCGTTTCTGTTTTTTCATGTATTCTGCTCATTTCCCAATGTTCATCACAATAATAATGGATTTCTTTATTTGGTCCCGTAATAAACATAGTGGCTGGCGAGCTGCACCCCCACATCTCGCACCGTCTTGGCTGACCATCGAAATCAACGGGCTCACCGCGTGCCGTAGCCTTTTTCTTGGTTGGCTTTTTTGTTCGTTGCTTTTCTACCGGCTTCATCTCCGGCCACAACCACATTTGATTCTTGCGTTCAAGGTCTATTAACTTCCTGATTTCTAAATATTTATTCATTGGATGCGAACCCCCTCCAGGTCCTACTCATATATTCTCCAAATTTATCGTATCGTTCTTGTTTCTTGATTCTCGCTTTCAACTCATAGCTACGAACTATGGTTTTCTCGAACTTGTGTTCGATACCCCTGGTCCCAATGAGTCGTAAATTCATATTAGCCAATGGCTGCATTAGATACCTCCTTATGCCAATCCCCCATTATCTATGCCAACGATACATGGGCAACATAAATTTAGTACCGTGAATTTCAATGTGATCCAATGTCCAAATAATTTCGCGTGACGGTAAATACCATTCACCCTGCATAATGTAGTATTGAAATCTTTCATGGATCACTTTTTCCACCTCATAACTGCCGGGCCATATACCCAATGTTTTGATCGGCCAGGGTAGATGCTTTTCAAATTCAGATATTCTTTTTGACGCATCCTTGGCGCACCCTATCTTGATTGGTCCATTAGGTATTTCTATTTGAAAGGCATAAATCATTTAATATCTCCCTCCCATGGGATACTCCAATCCGATTCGGGTTTAAAATTACATCCCTGGACGATCTTAAATTCCCTGCTCAATCTATTGGGGTTTGTTTCACTGGCCCAATTTTTACATTTAACTATTTTTATCTTTCCGTGATCCATTGCCATGTAGAGCCTGGGCTTTTCCAGGGTTCCCTCTCCACCTTTGGCAACATCCCGGCTTGTTGGTTTTTGGAGAGCAATGAGACACATCCCGGTATTTAATTTGCGGAAGATTTCATTGATCCAGCCGCCCACCCGCCAGAAATCTTCGTGGATTTCCATAAAATCAATGATATTGATTTCATCCGGTCTGATAGCATCGGCGTAATCACCAGATAGCGGTATCCAGTTTATTTTGAGCCATTCACTAAAATCTATGTCGAACTTGCCCAACCTGAGCTGCAGTTCATCCTCCCCCATCTCCGAGGAGAAGTAATTTACTTTGAATATATTTCTATTAAGCATGGCGAAGTTCATACAGAAGGCGGACTTCCCTACATCCGGGCTCCCGGCGATCACCACAATGTTTTTGGAATAGCAATGGTATAGGTTCTGAATATCGAATGGCCACAGGAGATCGAGTGGTTTTTTCCTTGGCTTGGTCAGGTCCATCATTGGAAAATCGGTTTCGATTCGCCTGAAATAACCATTCTTATTGCGGTGTCGCTCCAAGACACCCTTTTCTGTCAGTTGATGCGTAACCTGGCGAATTAAGTCTTTTTCTTTCTTATTCACAGCAATTAACGCCTTTTCACAATCAAAAAGAGAAAAATATCCATTTGTTGAATTAATCCAGGCTCTTATATCTTCCGATAATACACCAGTTCTTGTCGTATCCCTTTTGAGAGCAGATTGGATTTTTGCTTCAAGCTCTTTGGCCGGGAATGGTGGTTCGCATTGGTTCGCGAAGATCATCAGGTGTTCCCGGACCTCCTCCACGGAGGCCCCGCCCCGGAATAGCCGGTTGGCCAGGTGGAAGAGCCTTTCGTCCCTCTGACCCTCTGGGATAAACGTTTCACCCCCACTAATTGTTGCGTTTGGAATTTTGGGCTGATACGAAACACCAGCATTTTTTATATATTGCAGGTATTTTGTCGGTAATTCCGGGGGCTCGACCTCGAAGATGCTTTGGCCAGGAAGCCATTCATAGGCTACCACGTAGCCGCCCTCACCCCGAAAATCACACCCAGGGACCACACCTGTATTATTAGGGTACACTCCTGCTTGTGGATACCCAAAATACAGATGGAGGCCCCTGGATGTCTTGGAGGTAGGGATAATTGCGGGATCGGGGAGTAACCCCCATATTTCTTGTGTGTTTGGGTCGTCAATGTCAATTACACAGATACCGGAGATTTTCCCGGTTACGATTCCAACCAGCGCGTCCGGCCACTTAGCCCACCATTTGGTGATTTCATGTTCAAGTGATCTACGCTCTTGAAATTCGGCCCATAGAATGTAAGGGACCTTTGAACCATCCGGTTTTACCGGAATGACCGAAAAGCCACGTTTCCAGTATTGCATGGCCAGGTCCCGCATTTGAGTGGTTTTTTCACGCATTATAATATTCTCCAAGGTCTTTTAAGACCCTTCTATCATTCTTAATATGCCTCAACGCCAGGTCAATAATCCGCGCTACCGTTGGTATCGTAACACCGTACATCTCTTTGATTTCATGTAGGGTTAATTCCCGATTCAACCGTAGCATGCAGTTGAAAAAACTTCTTGACACGGGTGTTTCGTTCGGGATAAGATGATTGAGTTGTCCATTAAAGTGATTCGAGGGATGCTCGAATACATCCTCAAAAAACACATGATGTTTACATTTGGTATTCTGGCATGAGTTTACAGCACTTATATCTGAACCTACGTTTATTTTAGTCGAATGAGCATTTTTTTCTTGACAAGATAATGCAATTGTTTTATTATTCAAATGAGACCCCCAAGTGGTTTTAAAGCGTCAAGAGCATGATAACACACTTGTGTATTTTTTTCAACCCCTTGCTGCACAAATGTATAAAGGGAGGGAATATTAAATGAAACGAATGAGAGATTCAGTCGGTAGACCATCAATGGAACACAGGATTTCTTACCCAGAGATCGCAGAAAGAATACAGGGGCTTATGTCGAAACGGGGGCTCAGCCGCCGGGATATGGTTCGTGCATTGGGTTGTACCGATGCGACATTCGGCAATTATTATAATGGCTGGCGTTGGCCCGGTAAATATGCCGGTAAAATAGCGGATATGTTAGGAATCACCGTGGATTACCTGCTGTATGGTAAGGGCGCGGCCCCCAATATTATAGAGGTTATTAAGAGTCCCCTCGATTCGCATGAGATCGAAACGCTCCAATACCTTCTAGATAAACTCCGATCCACCCCATGATCTAATCCTTATTTTTTTACCCTCAGATTACCCAATCGTAAAAAGGTAGTGAATTTAATTATTCAATCAGGCATAATCTTTTTGATGATAATACTTCAAGAATCCGCCGAAATTCTTTATGGCCAATTAAAAGATGAACTTCATCTTTACGGTATGACCGAACTTACAAAAATACTGATAAGTGAGGTTCCGGTTAAATTGGTTCCCGAATATTTGGGTCTTTTAACGATTCTTGAATGGACATCAAAACACATTCCCGTACAAGAGGAGAAATAACATGGCTGGTCCAAACATGGAAAAATTATTTATACGGAAGCAGGAACTTATTGAAAAAATCTCTGGTGAGAAGAACCTTGGGATTCAATTCAGTAATGCGCTCAATAACGCCGTAGCCGTATGGTCAGTATTGGAAGCACATGGACTCTGCAATGAAGATGAAGCTACTAAAGCGGCAAAAGACCTTATAGCATGGGTAAGGTTCTTCTTAACATTAAAGGATGAAGTGAGACCCGAAGAATCAGGCATCGGCGCGCCCGGCGAGGTGATGAATCAATTTAAAGAGGGTTTTAAGCAGGGTGTGGGTATGACGGCAGAACAGGCCGTAAAGGAAACGGAAAGGATTTTTACCCCGGAAGGTCCAAAACCAGAAGTTCCATTATGTTCCGAGCCCCAGACCAAAAAGATTTGGGTGGAGCTGCATCGTCTCGGATATAAGGACGAGGATCATTTAGGTGTAATCATAAAAATATTGGGGTTGTCAAGTCTTCGGTCTATAAAAGACCTTCTTAAAATTGAGGCATCCAGGGTTATCGAGAAATTAATAAAGACGGAGGCGAAGAAATGAGTAAAAAGAAAACCCCTTACGATTACCTGATGGATGATTTTGTTGAATACGTCAACAAGGTACGAAATGCAGAAAACCATGAGATGTGGTTATATTCAAAAAAAGATTTGGATAGGGCGGTTGGATGGGACCTAAGGGCCCTATGGGAAAGGGTTTCCTCTGCGGAGGTTTGTGGATTCGAAACAATTCTAAAAGCAACGGAAGCTGGCATCCATGTATATTTCAGGAAACAGTCTCCGCCAAGGCCATGGAGGGTATACTAATGATCTTAACTAATAAATTTAATTTACCACCCGTAATTATCGGAGCCATTGGCCCATCATGGCCCCCGGCTATTGGTAGGGTAGCGGTAACGGCCCTGATCGACAGCCCATTAATCCGGTATCTCAAAATAAAATATTGGGATGAATTAACCGAAGATGCCAGTGATCGGTTATGGGCATTGCTCGGCACGGCTGCTCATACTGTTGTTCAGCGCGGTAGGCCCCACGATGCGAAGGCCGAGCAATACATGAAGATGACCGTTAATGGGATGGATGTTACCGGTAGATCGGACTTGATAATCGGAAATGAGCTAATTGATCTCAAGGTGACATCAGTCTATTCATTTTTACTCGGAGAAAAAGAAACATGGGTGAAGCAACTAAATGTTTATAATTACCTGGCTTATTTTTACGGGATGAAGGTTGAATGTGCCAAAATATACGGTATACTCCGAGATTGGTCCGAGATGAAACAATACGGAAATCCCGATTATCCACTCATACCGTTCTTTGAACAGGAAATCAAACTATGGTCGTTGGATCATACACAAAAATATATTGAGGCTATGGTTTCCTTGCATAAGGCGGCGGATTTATGGTTGACACAGGAAAATGTGAATGACCATGGATTACCATCTATGTTATATTGCACCGCCGCTGACCGTTGGCTGCGCCCTACTACATACGCCGTAATGAAAGGTAAGAACGTGAAGGCGACCAGGGTCCTCGATACATTCGATGAAGCGAATCAATGGATGATTGATAACGGAAAAACCGAGAAGGAATTTTATATAGCCGAGCGTCCCGGCCAGGCGGTACGATGCGAGAGGTATTGTGTTTGTAAACCAGTATGTCCAATGATGCAAAGGGAGGTAAAAGAATGATACCAGATGAACCCTATACGATTAGGATTACTAATCCGAACGGAGATAGAATCGGCCTTACCCTTCCCTGGGATGCAGATATCGAAGGATGGATCGAGAAATTAAGGGTAATTTTAACCTGGGCTACATTTGATCCAGAAACAATAAGAGAATATTTGAAGGAGGAAGAATGAAAATTAAACGATCACAATTATTTCGGATTCAGGAAGTTATTCAGGGGTTGGGTAAATCGAACACATTTAAATTCGGTTATGCCTGTGCCAAGAATCTGCGTCTCGTAAAGCGCGAAATCGAAGATATGCAGAAGGCCCTTGAGCCCGACGAACAGGTCGGGGAGTTTGAGAAGGAACGCATACTTCTGTGTCAAAAATTCTCCAAAAAAGAGGGTGAGAACCCCATTATTACCGGCAATAGGTTTGAGATTGACGAAACAAAAATGGATGAATTTAATGCCGAGATCAGGGAATTAAGGGGGAAATATAAGGAAACCCTAATGCTTAACGATCAAAAGATGGAAGCCTATAATAAAGCATTAAGGGAAGAAATTGATATCAATTTCCATCTCGTCAAACTTGAGGACGTACCCCCGGAAATGAAACCGGATGAATTAGAAGTCATACTTGATTGGATTATTCCAAGCGAGACACAATTACCATCATAGGGGTGATTGACTTTTTTATACAAATATGTTATATTTAAATCTGAATGAAGCTGCACAGTATATCAAAAAACCCCGGTCATGGCTTTATAAACGTGCCTCCGAGTTTGGTGTAAAATGGGGTCGTTGTTGGCTGTTTACCCAGGAGTGGTTTGATGTCCGTATGGAAATACAAAGATCATTGGTATTGTCAGGTAATGCACCTGGGGAAATACTACCGGGGCGGCAAGGGATACGACAAAAAAGAAGAAGCCATGGAAGCCCAAGCCCAGATCAAATACAAGTTAAAAATAACAAGGACATTATCGAAAACCCACGTTACTTCTCAAGACAACTCGTTCGAGCCACTATGGAAAAGGTATCTAATTCATTGTGAAGCCTATAATTCTAAGGCATGGTTTGATGCAAAAAGATACATCGGTTCCAAATACTTTCGGAAATGGTTTAACGAAGATATTACCCAGATTATGCCTGCTGATATTGAAGCGCATTTGGTGGAACGTAAGGGTTTGTCTGCTCGGTCTGCAAATCTGGATTTTGAAATCCTCCGTAATTTTTATAGGTGGTGTGTGGAAATGGGGTTCTTGGATAAATCACCAATGTTATATCTCAGAAAATTTCCTCTTGCTAAAAAAATTCGAGTTATCCCGACAAGAGAAGATGTTGAAACTCTTATCTCTACTAACAAAGGAACAGATAGGTTGCTTATACTCTTACTTGTTTATACGATGGGACGAATCTCGGAGATCAGGGGGTTACAATGGAAAGACGTAGACCTGAACAAAAAAGTGCTTTATCTGAGAACCAGAAAGACAGGGGACGGCAGCGAGTCGATAAGGGAAATTCCGATCAATGGAACACTATTGCAATACTTCCTATCCAATCCGGTAAACCAGACCGAAGGGTTTGTCTTGTCTTCCAATGCAAACGGGGGTCCGTACAAAGACTTACGAAAGAAGTTAAAAAAATGCTTGGAAATGGCCGGTATCCAGACATTCGGTTTCCATGCATTTAGACATTACGGAATCAGCCGATTGATTGAAGCTGGCGTGGACCCGGCCACTGTTCGCGATATCGCCGGTCACGCAACCCTGGAAATGACGAGTCATTATTCTCATTCATCTACGGAAAACAAACGAAGGGCCATGGAGATGATGTGAACGGAGAAGGAAGTTCCAAAGAAGAATACATGGCAGACCTAGAACAGAGAATTATTGATACGGAACTTGAATGTGTGAATCTTAGGCGCATGGTCGAGCGTATCGGTAAGGAAAAACGAACTTGTGCGGTCCCGGAAAAGACCGGATGGGTAATGTATCTACTGGTATTACTGGTGATGATTGATATGGGGTTGGCCCTGATTGCACTTATAAAATGAGGCAATAAATATGTCAGATAAATATGCCGAAGCAATGATTGAATTAAATGACTTTCTTAATCGAATTATGGAAGAAGGTATATTAGACAAAACAGATATTATCAATGAGGTTGAGAACGTTTGGCATCAGTAATTAGTTAGATAATATTCGATAAAAGATCGGAGAATGGTGGAAAATGACAGGTAAATATGATAATTTAGAACTTATGGTTCTGTTTGGTGGGTGTGAACTATTAACCCTTCATCCCAATGATTATAATAACCTAGATGCGTTACTTGAGCATCTTCGTATTATTTTTACGGCATGGGATTTTAAATAAAGTTGGTTCGGGACCAAGAGGTCGGGAGTTCAAATCTCCTCTCCCCGATTATAACTCATTGAATTTAGTGATTTTTTTTAATTTTAATTTATCTGAATGCGTAAAATGGTGTATCAAACGTATATTAGATAATTTAGTTAGATAAAATAGGCCAATGGTGGCGAGTAGGAACAACTTGTCAGGGTAGTAGAGTAGTATACAAAGCGGAGCAGGGTGGGGAATCCTGCCCATTGGCCGTCAAGGAGGATGAGATGGATGAGAAAGAAAGGGATGAGAAGGAGTTTGAAAAATTCATGAGAGAAAAGTATCCCCTTTTCTATACTTATCCATATAATCATTATTATGAAATTATGGAACATATCACATTAATGAAAGAATCTTTTCTTGCCTCCCGTAGATTGCTGAGGGAACAATTAGGGAAATGGCATGATGTAGAAGAATTTTATAAGGAGGAGGAATGAGGGAGAAGGAGTTTAGCATTGGTGATTTAGTAGAGACTGGTGTTTATATCTTTGGTGAGAGGATACCAATGAGTAAGGGAAGAATAACCTCAATTCATTCCGGTTACTGCAAGGTAGATATTATGTCTCTTCATGGAGGAGCACCCTGGATAGTTGATGAAAATATTTGGAGTCTAAAGAAGGTCGTAGAACACTGAGGGAGAAGGAGGGGAAGGATGGAGGAGATAAAAGAGATTAAGAAGAGATTAGCCTTTGAATGCCACACCGTTGAATACCATATAGAGGCAATTGGTGATACCCCTATCATAAATTGGGGACAAGCACTGCAAGATATTAACCATCTTCTCTCCCACCTCAAACAGTGGGAGCAGTTGATTGAGGAATATAAAACTTCTCTTTCTGCAGCAAGGGTGAAAGAGTTGGAGGAAAAGCTTAATGGAATAAATGGGGTATTAGGCGAACATGCAATAGAAATGACTATTATTAAGCTAAGGGCAAGAATCAAGGAGTTGGAGGAGGCCCGAACATTAGAGGCACAAAGAGGAGATTATTGGATTGAAAAATATAAGAAGTTGGAAGGGGGAGATTGAGACGATCATAAAGCAATATCCCCTGGGAATGGACTTTAGAATTATGGAACTGGAACTTAATAAACTGGTGGGGAAGGATTGATTTATGCGGTACTCACCGGAAACTTCTTTCTATAGGTTCTTTTTATGGTCCCATTAATATCATATTTTGCCTTATTTTTGTTTTTAGGTTTTATCTTTCGACTCGCCACTATATAATCTCCGATAGAATCCCCAATTACGGTTGATACCATAATCGCAATATTCCAATCCGAAAGTTTTCCAATGATAAAAAGAATGGACCATCCGGCGATCCCGGTAGCCAGGGAATACTTAACGGCTCTCTGCGGCTTGCGCGAGATAATGCTGACGTTGACCCAATTAGCCAGGACGGAATGTATGATTTCCAGGAAGAAACATAGGATACAATAGAGGATGGTCATGGTTTTTCATGTTCTAAGGTATCTGTGGCACTCACACGTACACGCTTCATACCCATTCTCATGGTGGTCTTTCATGCAATTTTCGCAGAACGATACCGTTTTTTTACATTCTGGTTGCATACACGAATGAAGATCATCCCATATAGCGTATTCATTTCCATCTTTTGATGGTTTAAAATTATCACATGGTTGATGTCCTACGGTAAACCTTTTCATGCGTGTCCGATCTTTGATTCTTGCGCTGCCACGTGAAGAATTAATAGGTTAATTGTTTTGGTCAGGGTTTGTATGGCCTGAGCCAGTTCAATGAAAGACTCGGCCATATTAATTAATAATTTATCCCGTTCTTCAGGTGATAGATTTTGGGTAGTCATTACCAATTCCATTCGTCAAGTCGATCCGATAACGGTGTATCTTCCCGATCCGTGATCTCAGTTACCCGAAGGATGGGCCATTGATTTCCGGTAAATGTAAGGGTTGCTATCGAAAAACCCAAGAAACTCCAATAGGCTTCCCCCTCTTTTGGACATCTAACCTCCCCCGTTTCTTCCACCAACCATTTTCTCATTATTTTTCTCCCCTAAAATGGTATGTCGTCTTTTTTGCTTTCCCTGTATAGAATCAATCCCAGGATCGCGTAAACCGCCATGTCTCTAAAAACATCCTCTACCGATTCATCCTTAACTTCATATTGTTCTTTTTTCACAAAGGTTTTTAATCGAGAATACTTATCGGATAGGCGGATAGCAACCCCCTTCCATGCCGGAATCCCCATATCCTCCGTTTCCTTGAGATTGGATAACGGATCATTCCCGGCGTAATCCTGATTCTTCTTTGAATGAAGCTCTTTGAGTTCATCGAGAATCTTGTAAAAGTCCGGGTGTCCATGGAATTTGGGTTTAGTTATTTCTTTATCCTTCATAAATTCGGGGACCAATGATAAATACGGGGGATTAACGTTTTTCGATTCTTCTTTTTCCTCAACCTCATATCTACATTCAAAACAGGATGTTTCAAGACAATTAAAATCGGCTGGTGCTATACAGGTTTTCATTTCACATCTCCATTTTGTTGAATTTTTTCGTCCTCGTAAGGAGCAACAACCTGTCTGTAAAATTCTTTTCCAACCGAATCAAGGATGCCCAATAAGATTGCAAAGGCCACAAAGTGATTGGTATTCATATCCATAAATAATTTATAAATACAATATGTAATTACCCCTGGCCTATCTTGCGTTGGGGTACACATAACCTTATCAAATAAATCAGATAACGGTTCTTCAACTACTTCACGATATTCTTGCTTGATGTACGGCATCTTTAAGCTCCTTCATGGATTGATAAATTAGAATATCATTCTTTATTGCAATTTTAATTTCTGCCTTTGTCCCTCCCGAATATATCCAACCAGGTAATAACAATACCGCGTCACAGACGAGAAGCCAGTCTATACTGTATCTTTTAATCATCTCCTCGGAGATTTCTTCCCCTTCCCGTAGTTGGAGAAAAAAATTATAGTCAATACCGGGAACGAATGGGGACAACCCCATTAAAAGTAATTCCTTCCCTGCTTCGATCATATTCCTAACGTTTAGAAGATAGTCTATTGCCAAATGTTTAGTATTTAGTCCCTTAGGAGAAAGTGGTCCGGCTACATAGACACGGATAATTTGTTTCTTGGGTTGTTGAGTCCCAGGTCTTTGACACTCTTCGTAATCTACATCATCACACCCTATGTCATTGTCTTTGCAATATTGACGAAGATCGTAACTCATTTATACCTCCTCCCAAGTGCCCAGAATTTATTATGCACAACATAGACCTGGGTTTCGGAGAACTCTTCGGTTTTATCGTCAACATAGGCGTAGTTAAATCCATTCACCCATCGGTTAGGTTTGTTTTTCATGTAGGATGGATTTAGGGTACATAGGCATCCACAGGATGCGCCCGTAAAAAATTGTTCAACATCAACCGGGGAAATATCCGTGTACCTCTGGATATCATGGCTGTGGCCATAAAGAACCGTCTTGTGAACAGCGTGTACGGTCTGGAAGGCATGGTATTTAGTCGTGTAAAGTCCATGTAAGTAACAGAGGCGTTCATTAATATGGTATGCTTGGTTCTGTGGAACGATCTGAATACCTGCGGGAAGGTTCTTTTCAAGCTCCCAATATCCTCGTCCATTTGGATTAATCTGGCTCGCTTTTCTGAGCCAATCTTCGTGATTACCCACTATATAAATTTGTTTAGCCTTGGGTACGGCCTTCGATAACGGTTTGAGGAGTCTCTGATGAAGTTGTTCGTAATTTTCCATTATCGTTCCACCATCTAAGGCCCTACTTTGATCCGCGATCCATAGACTAACCGCCGTCCAGTCGTGCATATCGCCGCCCAAGATTACGGTATCCGGTTTGAAGTCCTGGGCAAATTCAAAGACAGGATCGAGATTAATATTGAATGGGATATGGGTGTCAAATAAAGCGAGAATTTTCTTTATCATATTTTTAAAAGCGGGCCAGGCAAGTTAGTTTTTCTATCCCCTGTTTCCCTGTCCCCCCTGGCCATTTTTTTCTCCGGGTTTGTTATCATGGGGTCCCGTTTGGGGTTGTCTTATTTGAATCTTCTCCGTCCATGTCTCCATACGACTCGGTATCCGCATTGACTTAGAAAATCCACACAGCCGAGTTTTCTGATTCCCAATGACCCGCTATCAATAAACAGAACATCATCGTCCGGTACTGTGCCAATTTTGTTTAATTCAAATAAACACTTGGATTTAATTCTATCGGTTTCTTCCTTGGATAAATTCATTATTGGGCCTCCATCATCATCTTTAAAAGCCCTCTTGCATCTTCAATGGTGTTTACCCCTACATACCTGACACTCGATACCATGTCTCCGAATTTAAACATTGTTCGATTACCCCCTACATTTTAATTCCCCCCTTAAAGTACGGTAAAACCAATCTGGCAACCGCACGGGCCTCTTCTTCCGTAATAATTCGGGAACTTATGATGTCGTCACCCCTTGCAAAAGCCTGTTCATAAATATTATCGTTTTCCCTATAAATGGTAATAATGGCTTGCTCCCCCCTAAAGATAACTATTCCAATGGTGCATACAGAGGGAAAATACCCGATAACTAATTGAAGTTGACTACCATTTTTTGTGATATGCCTTTCTAATATATAGTCTCCGTTTTTGTCGGATACGGTCCCCAGAGCTATTCCCTTAATTTCCATAAATGGATTATCCTGGGCAAATACCAAACCCATGGTTACAAAAAGAACTACCGCCGCAATAACTACTAAATGTTTCATGTGATTTCCTTTCTTGTTTGAATTATACCTGATCGGATAAATAATTTCACTACTTTTATTCAATCGGGTATATAAAAATTAAAAGACGAGTTATTTTACAGAGATATGACCAATAAATAGCGAGGCGAGGTAAGCACCGATAGCCGTCACAATACCACCAGCCGCCCCCCATCTGGCAGCTTTCATTTCCAGCTTATCGGTTTTATCGTCGAGACTTTTGCAGACCTT